>CAJHXH010000788.1_pt1 | contig 11792 bp, 16 predicted proteins | sample 9198571 | NCBI WGS metagenome assembly CAJHXH01 (sample SAMEA7708301, study PRJEB35096) | sediment metagenome | biome: marine neritic benthic zone biome [ENVO:01000025]; feature: sediment [ENVO:00002007]; material: shallow marine sediment [ENVO:03000034] sea grass bed [ENVO_01000059] ... | reverse complement strand
TAACAGATGACGTTCAATAAATTGAACTGGGAAATATCAAACATTAGTTCATTTTAATGAACGATTCCTATTAGCCAAGAGAATTGCTTTGTGCTACAGGCATCTTGCCTGTAAACTTGCCGTGGTTAAGGTTTTGAATCCTTAAGTTGACACTAATGTCATATATTATGCCCCTACATTAAGCCCCTACATTACTTATTATTTCCCAACACCTGCAAATAGACTTTTTCAGCAAGTCTAAGTACCCAGTCGTCCGCCTTTTTCTGCATATTAAAACCTTTTGCTATCTATAATATAAATATAGAAAACTAAAAAAAGGAGTATTTAGGTAAAACAAGTTATGTCTAAACAGGATAAGCAGAAATTAAACTCAAAAGCAGTTCCCTTTTTTGCTCGCTATCTCGAAAATCAATTAGATGAGCTATCGGAAGAGGAAATGAACGCAGTTGTAGGTGGTTGCCCATTGCCTCCTGTTAAAGGTGGTAATCTCGTGACTGAGAAATTTCCTTCTGATAGTGATGAGGCGATGACTATGAAATATCCTTCTGATAATGAGGATGGTGGATTTGCTATATAGCTCGATAATGAGTAAGTTTAGTAGTATTTAAGCAAGTTTTTGTTAAATGTTAAAACTTACCCGAATATCGTTATTAACAAAAATGTCGAAAAGGATTCCCTATCCCTTTAGAGGGTGGGTATGAATTTTCGACTAACTAATAAACATCGGGATCTTGACACAAATTTTAATTTTGTGTTAGTATCAGGAGACTTCAGAGGGGAAGTGATGGCGAAAATCAAGCCAGATACATGACGATATTTTTCTAAAGTCCGTCTTTGTTACCCTAGAAACTAGGGAGTAGCCGATCGCCAGAATGTAAGACTTATCTGTCTAATGATAGAAAAGCAATTTTTTTGGGAGAAAATCTCATCCCTTTGGGTTGGGTAGTTCATCGAATTGTCATCCAAAATATCCAAAATAAATGGAGCTTCAACGTGATTTTGTTCTGTTAATAACTCACAGTGGTGACTACTTTACAGTTGATAGAGTAGCAGCAGCCCTATCCAAGCGAGGCGTACAACCATTTCGCCTTGATACCGATCGATTTCCTTTGGAGATGCAAATTCAAGGGTATCTTTGCAACAATGGAAGTGAGCATCGATTAAAATATCGTAATATTTCGATTAACACCAATCAGATATTAGGGGTATGGCTACGGCGTATCTGGCAACCACAACTGGGAGAAGAATTAGCACCACAATTTAAAGCATCTTGTATTAGGGAATCAATTGCAGCTTTAGATGGTTTTTGGGACAGTCTGCGAACTGCACATTGGATCGATGATGTAGAAAGTATTAAAGCGGCAGAAAACAAATTGCATCAGTTGCGGGTAGCTTGTGAGGTGGGTTTGACTATTCCCCAAACACTTGTCACCAATAACCCTGAGCAAGTACGGGAGTTTTTCTCTCAGTTAAAGGGAAAAATGGTTACCAAACTGTTGACACCTCTTTCCTATAGTATGGAAGGTTCATCTTTTTTTCTTTATACTAGCGCAGTTAAAGAGGAGGATTTGACAGATTTGGAAACATTGCGCTATTGTCCAATGGTTTTCCAAGAGCAAATTCCCAAACAACAGGAATTACGGGTGATCTTTGTAGATGGTAATATTTTTGTTGGCGCATTAGATGCTTCTAAATATGAAGCATTTTCCGTTGATTGGCGACGTGGTACCTCAGAAGCTTGTGTGTGGAAACCCCATAAACTTCCACAGTCAATAACTCAACGTCTCAATGCTTTTATGGCAAAATTTAATCTACTCTTTGGCGCATTTGACTTGATCAAAACACCATCAGGAGAATACGTTTTCCTAGAAGTTAACCCTACTGGAGAATGGGGAATGTTAGAACGAGATTTAGAATTACCTATCTCAGAAGCGATCGCCGATGCCCTAATAGTAACAAGGAAAAGTTAATATGACTGTTTTAATTATTACCCATAGCCAAGATAACGCAAGTATTCCTCTTGTTATGCAAGCGATCTCCTCCCGAGGAGAGAAAGCCTTTCGGTTTGATACAGACCGATTTCCCACGGAAATATTACTAGATGTTTATTATGGTGACAGTGAACGTTTAATTATTACTGATAATGACCACAAAGTAGATTTGAATGATGTATCAGCAGTTTGGTATCGTAGGATTGCTATTGGCGCAAAAATTCCCACTACTATGGAAAAACAAATGCGACAGGCATCTATACAGGAATCTCGGGTTACTGTTCAAGGAATGATTGCTAGTATTCGAGGATTTCATCTCGATCCCATACCCAATATACGTCGTGCTGAAAATAAACAACTGCAAATACAAGTGGCACGAGAAATAGGTTTAGACACTCCACGTACTCTAACTACCAATAATCCCGAAGCAGTGAAGCAGTTTGCTCAAGAATGCTCACAGAATATGATTACTAAAATGTTATCTTCTTTCGCCATCTATGATGGAAAAGGGGCAGAAAATGTGGTATTTACCAACCCTGTCACCATCGAAGATCTCGAAAATCTTGAAGGATTGAAGTTCTGTCCGATGACATTTCAAGAGAACATCCCCAAAGCCCTTGAATTACGAACCATTATTGTTGGTAAATCTGTATTTACTGCGGCTGTTAACTCCCAATCTAGAGACAAATCCCGTTACGATTGGCGGCGGCAGGGAATCCCCTTATTGAATGCTTGGGAGCATTACGATTTACCCAAAAATATAGAAGAGAATTTGCTCAAACTAATGAAAGAATTTGGACTGAATTATGGGGCGCTCGATTTGATTTTGACTCCTGATGATCGGCATATATTTCTTGAGGTTAACCCTGTGGGAGAGTTTTTCTGGCTTGAGGATTGCCCTGGTTTGCCGATTTCTCAAGCAATTGCTGATCTTTTGCTTTTGAAACAATCTAGGGATTGAACCAAGATAAAATACATTTTAGGTGAATTAATTACTCAAAAAAACGCAATTTTTTGACAATGAAGACAGAAAGTTGTTTCGGTGATCGCTCCCTAGGTATTGGTGAGAAATTAAGCTCAAAAGCAAAGTGTCATGTCAAGGGATTTTCAAAGAAAAAGTTTTCTTGATTTTTTCGTCGGTCAGTAACCATCTTGATTATAATAGCAAAACCTAGGATGGTACTGTTAAGATTAAAGTAATAAAGACAAACTATAATCATTTGAGTAATTTTAAACATAGTGTTATCTCGTAAATCAAACTTACAACAGGCAGAATATAACTTGTCCCCAGAAATACAGAAATCAGAAATAAAAGCTGCTACATTTCATTGTCTTGAAATAAGTAATTATTTGTCTTTTTTTCGTCTCTTAGGAAAGGGGTTTAAATCTTCTATTTCATTTACTTATCGATTCTTATCTGTCATCATAGTTTTATTTGGTTTGGTTAGCTATTCTCAAAGAGCTTCAGCTCAAGCATTAATACCCTATACCCCAGAATTAAATTCCGAATATCTTGATCCTTATGGGGCACAATTATTGCAGGATGCCATACAATTAATCCGTTTTCGTGAATTTGAGTTAGCTTTATCCAGAGCAAAATTAGCGAGTCAATTATCCCCTAATCATTACGAAACTTGGTTTATTCTCGGTACTTTATACATTCAACAAGACAAAATTGAGGAAGGAGTTGATGCCTTACTAAAGTCCAAGGAATTAGCCCCCGAAGAAGCGGAAGTGTTATTTGCTTTGGGCAATTCTTATTTTCAATTAGGTGATTATGAAAATGCGGCTAAAGAGTTGGAAGCAGGGTTAAAAATAAATTCAGAAATACCTCAAGCCTATTTTGATTTAGGCAATTCTTATTTAAAATTAACCAAGTATCAAGATGCGATCGCTGCTTATGAAAAAGCGGTGAAATTAGAAGAAGCATTTTGGCCGGCAATTAATAATATTGGTTTAATTAAATATGAACAAGGGAAAACAGAATCAGCCATAGAGAAATGGCGTCAAGCCCTGACAATTGATGAAGAACAAGCAGAACCTATCTTAGCGATCGCCGTAGCCCTTTATACTAATGGAAAAGAAAGTGAAGGGATTAAATTAGGAAAACAAGCCTTAGAGTTAGATGACAGCTATGGTGATTTAGAATTTCTGGAAGAAAATTTGTGGGGGGAAAAATTGTTAAACGATACAGTTAAGTTTTTTCAACATCCAGCGATTAAAGGAATGGTAAAAACTGAAGCCACCTCTATTTCTACCCCAGAATAACTATTAGTCACCTCAGTTAACTTGGTCAAAATTGGTACTGCAAATAACTGTTAGAATCAACAATCAAGTTTATCCTGATCTAAACTACAAGAGAAAAGAGGATAAATGTTATGAATGCATCTGAACAAGCAAAAGGACTAGAAATTACAACTAAAATAGCGGCAATCGTGAATCTATTTAAGCAACAGTTTCCTGATGCCAAAGCGGACTTAAACCCTTGGCGAAATGATCCTGATACAGTTGATCTAGTTGATCCCGACTCTATTGATATTGGATTTCATTTTCCGGGTTGGAGTCCTAAAATTCAAAGTAGATCAATTTTAGTACAGATCAGGTTTTATCAAGATCCCATCGAAAAACAACAGCGTTTAATTGGGATCGAAACTTGTGGCTTTACTCATGTAGGGGAAACATGGCGTTTTTCCACCATTGACAATTGGCAATTAGAAGGAAAATCTCTACCCCAAGAAGCCGTTAGGGTAAAACTGAAACAATTTTGCCGTCAAGTCTTTGAACTTTTCCAAGTATGAAGATTTATTAAAATTTGTCAATAAACATAACAATTTTTGGCAGTTTAGAGAGGGTCAAAATTAAGATACACTAATCATAAGCATAAATAATAATCTTTAATAAAATGAGCATAGTTAGTCAAGTTATTGTCAAAGCTGATGATGAATTACGCTACCCCAGTAGTGGTGAATTACAAGGAATCAAAGCCTTTTTAGATTCAGGGCTACAAAGAATTAAAATAGCTCAAACTCTAGCGGAAAACGACAAAAAAATTGTGGAACAAGCTGGCAGGGAGTTATTTAGAAAACGTCCTGATTACCGTGCCGCTGGTGGCAATGCTTCTGGGCAGAAACAATATAATCAATGTTTACGGGATTTCGGTTGGTATTTGCGTTTAGCTACTTACGGTGTCTTAGCTGGAGATAAAGAGCCAATTGAGAAAATTGGTTTAATTGGGGTAAAAGAAATGTATAACTCCCTTGGTGTACCTATCCCCGGTATGATCGAGTCAATTCGTTGTCTCAAAGATGCTTCTTTAGCTTTATTAAGCAAGGATGAAGCAGAGGAAACTGCCCCCTATTTTGATTATATGATTCAAGTAATGTCTTAGCTTTAATCATTCTCATTTTCAGGTTTACTGGTGAATTTTTGTTCGCCGTAAACCACTAATTTTTTGATATGTAATCATACAAGTTTTCATTGCAAGTACACAATACTTACTGAATAAATCTAGAAGCAATATATGGTAGCCAGTTACAAGTATTGATATGTTGTTTTAGCCAGAAAATAAGCAAAAATAAGCCAAAATCTAAGCACAAACTTTTATCAATATTGAAGAAGGCTTATGGCAAAAAAAAAAGACCCTAATAATGATATAATTGACCAGTCTTGGTTAACTAAAACTCCATGGCTATCTTCTGCCGTTTTTCTCTGCACTTATGGCGTTTTTGGTTGGACATTAGCTCGTAAGGCAGGATTGTGGCTAATCTATTTTAAAGAAAGAGGAGAAAGTCTAAATATTTTTATAACAGATGAGATTTTACTGTTATTGATTCATCTAAGTGCCCTCATAGTTGTTATTTTAATTTCTCTGAGTTTAACTACCCCTGTTGCTTTAATTACTTTCGTTTTTGAAGAAAGTGTTAGCTCTGATTTAAAAGCATTTATTTATATTTTTTTGTGGTCAGTATTAGCTGTTTTTATTTTATGCTCTTTTGATTTATTTGCTGACCTTTTAGTGATTATTTCTGCCAATCTTTTACTCCGATTAGATCTACAAAATTTAAGTTTTAAAATGTGGCAAATATTTGTACTAATAATCTTTTTAGCTACTATTGCTTTTGCTAGTGGAGTTTTACTATTCGAATATATACATCAAACAGCATAGCAATGGACAATGGACAATGAATTTATTGTTAAAATCGGTCAGCATAATAAAATAGCCCTAATTGACTTAGTAAATGAACAAGAATTATTCAGTTTTTACTCACCGCAAGAAGCCAGTGATTTAACCATTATTAGCCCAGATGGAGAAAATTTAGTATTCTACCGGATACTCGGATTATCCTTTGGAGTATTTAAACTAGAAAAGTGTTTAATTAATAATTTGTATGATTAAGATTAAAGAGACATCAGGTAGAGATTTAACCGAAATATTAACTATAAACAAAACTGCTTTTAATGGCGATGATGAAGCAAATTTAGTCGAACAACTTCTTAATGATGAAACAGCCAAACCTTTTCTCTCTTTAATGGCAATTAAGGACGATCGGGGAGTCGGTCATATATTATTTACTAAGGTATCTCTGGAAAACTCTCCCACGAAAGTTAATGCTCAAATATTAGCACCTTTAGCGGTTATGCCAGATTGTCAAAAACAAGGAATTGGCTCTCTTCTGATTAAAAAAGGGTTACAACAGCTTCATCATCAAGGTTGCGAATTAGTTTTTGTACTTGGCTACCCTGAGTATTATACTCGTTTTGGCTTTCAACCTGCCGGTAGATTAGGTTTTTCTGCTCCTTATCCTATACTAGAAAAAAATGCAGACGCATGGATGGTAATGGCTTTAAATCAAAATATTATTGGTTTTGTACAGGGAGAAGTAAAATGTGCTAAAAGTTTGGACAAACCAGAATATTGGCGAGAATAATCTCTTTAATTCTCTGGAGGTTTCTAATATTTTTATTTGTGTTTAAATCTGCGATCGCCTAATAAACTTAATAATTTTATCTATATCCTACTGTACTGTAGCAAGATTTTTTGAAATTGGTATGAATTAAGGATTAGGGAAGAAAGTAAATTTAGCCACAATCGTTAATAAACCCCCCGTCAAAACCCCAATAATACCAAGAAAACCTAAAGTTAAAGTATTTAAGCGAGTATTAACTTCGGCAAATATTTTATCGATGTCTGCCTCTAACTTTTCAATTTTAGTATCGATTTTTTGATCCAAAATGGTAAACTTAGCATCAATTTTTTGGTCTAAATTGTCAATCTTACTTTCTAAGCGATTTAAAACATCAACCAGATTAACTTCAATTATTTGAGTCATATTATCATCCTGAATATTAATAATATAATTTATCTTACTTTCAGATCATATCATTTTCCCTCAGGTGATCACTAATCCTTTAAATAACCATTTTTATCTATAGAAATTGATGTTTAAATTGGTGGGCAATGCCCACCCTACGATTAAATTAATTTTCCAAAATGATTTTTTCTCGATGGGCTTTGATTAAACTTAATTCTTGTTCACTAATTTGTTCTAACATATAGCATACTTGCTCTAAGACTAGAAATGGTATTACCTTGGAGATAAAAAAATTTCGGAAAACTCATAATTCTTGTATTTTAAGGGGTTGGTTTTAGGCAAAAAATCCCTGTATATAACCTCCCCTATTAATTTATAGTTGATTAAGATAAAAATTGATAATTATTGAGTAATATGATCTGCTAAATAAATTTTTTCTCGATGGGCTTTAATTAAACTTAATTCTTGTTCGCTAATTTGTTCTAACATATAGCATACTTGATCAGGCGTTAATAAAGAACCATCATTTTTAGCACTGCCAACATAGTTAATTTTGGGAGTTTCCGATGGCTCAAAATTATCTTCGAGTAAACTAATATCATAGAGATTATTGGCTAAATTAACCATTTTCTTCTTGCCCTTTTTGTCGGTTTTTTCCATGATAATTTCCGAAGAATTTTTCACTGATTCTAACCAAGATTGCCATTGAGAAAGAGTAAAACTTTCATTCGCAGAAATGGTAATTATATATTCAGCTTTATCTAATAATTGGGTTGCTTTAGGAGATTTAACGGACAACTCTTGCACTTGATAAATCGGCAATTCTGGCGGTAATTGAGCCTTCAATTTTTCACTAAATTTATCCAGATTAATACGAGTATGGGTTTCAAAATCGACTATTTCCCCATTACTGGTCATACCTAATGATAACGCAAGGGCGATCGAAATTTTTGGTCCGGGATGAAAACCACCAGTATAGGTAATGGGAATTCCTGCCCGTCTCACAACCCTATCAAATAACCGCACTAAATCTAAATGACTGACTAATGCCATGTCTCCTTGTTTACCAAACCAAACCCGAATTTTTTGCTCTTTGTGTTGATTCGGCTTAAATCCTCCCACAAATTCAGGAATCGGAGGAGGAGGCACAACCACATTATGCCCGAAATCAGGGGTACAAACACCGCAATGACTACAACCATCAAAAGCACAATCAGGCACTGTGGCTTCTTGTAATGCCCTTTCTAAATCTTCTTTTAACCATTGTTTATCAATGCCCGTATCTAAATGATCCCAAGGTAATGGGGTATTAGTCAATAGTTGATAGTCAATAGTTGATGATTGATTATCGGAGTTTAGATTATTTTCAAGCATATCACCTTCTGCTGAATGCCCTCTGCCTTCTGCCTTTTCAAACACATTCCACTCACCATTTTGCAGTTTACGGTATTTCCAACTTAAACCAGCTTCATCGATAGCTTGATTCCATGCACCATAAGCCTTATCAATACTTTCCCACCATGAATCCATACCTGCACCTAATTCCCATGCACGACGTACTACGGGTGCTAAACTGCGATCGCCACGTCCGACAAAATCCTCGATCGCTGAGATACGCACATCGGTATAATTAACTTTAACACCACGCATCCCATCAAATTCCTGTTTGAGCATAATTTGTTTGCGGATAAATTCCGAAGTAGAAACTGAGTGCCATTGGAAAGGGGTATGGGGTTTCGGCGTAAAATTCGAGATAGTGATGTTAAATTTAATACGCTGATTACTGGCATGATAACATTCTCGTCTTAACCATCTTACCGTCTCAGGAATGCCAATCACATCCTCATCGGTTTCCCCCGGCAAGCCAATCATAAAGTAGAGTTTAATTTGCTTCCAACCCTCTTTAACTGCCGTTTTTATCCCCCGCAATAATTCCTCATTAGTCAAACCTTTGTTGACAATATCCCGCATTCGTTGCGTACCAGCTTCGGGGGCAAAAGTTAAGCCGGTTTTGCGAGTGCCACCAATAATATTAGCAATGTTTTCATCGAATCTATCCACCCTTTGACTAGGCAAAGATAAAGAGATATTTTCATCCTTAAGACGATTTCTAATTTCAATGCCCACTGAAGGTAAAGCCAGATAATCAGAGCAACTAAGAGATAGTAAGGAAAATTCGTTAAATCCCGTCTGTTTCATCCCCTCAACAATACTCTCAACCACCGCCTCTGGTTCAACATCACGGGCAGGGCGAGTTAACATCCCCGGTTGACAAAAACGACATCCTCTCGTACAACCCCTTCTAATTTCAACAGTAAGGCGATCGTGAACCGTTTGCACATAAGGCACTAATCCGATAGAATAAGCTGGTATAGGCTGGGCAACCCGTCGCAAAATTCGCTCAGGCACATCAGGGCGATTAGGTTTAACACTGCCATCTGCTTGCATATCATAGAATTGAGGTACATATACCCCCGGCACTTGGGCTAAATCTAAGAGTAATTCTTCTCTGGTTAAACCGTCTCGTTTGCCTTCTTCAATCACCAAGCCAATTTCGGGCAATAATTCCTCTCCATCACCTAACGCCACAAAGTCGAAAAAGTCGGCATAAGGCTCAGGATTTGAGGTTGCGGTTTGCCCTCCAGCAAAAATTAAGGGGTAATCGGTGTTTTTTCTTTCCTGCCATGTCAAAGGAATGTTCGCTAAACTGAGCATTTCTAAGATATTAGTCGCTCCCAATTCGTAGCTAAGGCTAAACCCTAAAATATCAAATTCTTTAACGTCTCGTTTCGATTCAAGGGCAAATAAGGGGGTATTAGTCGCTCTCATTTTCTCGGCTAAATCGGGGGCGGGGAGGTAAGAGCGATCGCATAATTGTCGTGGTTGAGCGTTGATGATATTATAAAGAATAATATGCCCCAAATTAGAAGCACCCACTTCGTAAACTTCAGGATAAGTCAACACCCATCTAACTTCGGCAGATTGCCACTCTTTATGTTTTGCCCCTAATTCGTTGCCTAAATAACGGGCTGGTTTGAATATTTCTGGTGTAATTAATGTTTCAGTTGCGATCGCACTTGGTGCGTCACTTTTAGTAATTGGCATATTAAATATTTTTAAACGTTAATTTAGATTGAAAGGATAATATTGTAAGGTTTTAAATTATAAGGATTCCCTTCTATTTTAGCAAGGATGCCTGATAAGATAGATATGCTGGTAATTAAGTCACAATTAGGTTTTTAAAAGTATGACAATTCCTCTAAAAGACACAATTAATGTCATAATTTATCTAGGTGAAAATCAAGGATATGTTGCCGAATGTCAGGAAATTGCGGTGGTGACTCAAGGATTAACTTTAGATGAAACTATTAAAAATATTCAAGAAGCAGTTGCTTTACACCTTGAAGATGAAGACTTAAAAGAATTGGGTTTGACTGAAAAACCTGCTTTAAAAATTAATTTTGAAATGCCAATTCAGTATGCCTAAAATTAGACAATTATCAGGAAAAGAAGTAATAAAAATTATCGTAGTTTATCAGAGGAAATTAAAGTCATTCTCGAACAAGCAACTATATCTAAAACTTATCATCAATTATTGTATCTTGTTTAGACGATATTGAGTTAAAGAACTACGACGAATATCAGTTTCTACTTGAGTAATTAATTCATCCAGTTGAGAATTCAGTGCCTCCCATTGACGACTATTTTCTTTCAGTCGGGATGCCATTTTTTGAAACGCTTTTGCATCAGGTTGTTTTTTCATGATAAACCAGTGTCCCTTTTTGATTCTTTAATGGTAGCTAAAGAAGAAGCTAAGTTTCCTTGAGCTTGTTCAATGGATTTAATCAGCAATTCTATTGTAGCAGTGTCGGCTCTAGGTTGAGCTTCAGAAATTCTTAAAAGTAGGGTATTGAGACGAGAATAAGAGTTTCTCATCCGTTCAACAATATTTTGAAGTTCTTCTAAGGCAATAAGGGTTATTTCTGTTTCACCAAATTCTTCTAAAATTTGGTACTCGGTTGCTTTGGCTTCGTTAATAAGTTCGAGTAATTGACGATAAATCGTTAAGGTTGTTATTAAGATTTCGTCCGAGATTTTTGCCATGAAATCAAAGTTAGTTGTTGATATAATTTCAAGATTTAGAACGATCGCCTTTTATTATACATTATCCTCCGTAGGACTTGAACATTGTTCAACCCAATTCATTATGAATTCTCAATTCGCTCATTCGCTCATTAGCTCATTCTTCTGGCTTCGATTAACTCCATTGAGAAAATTAGATTATACAAGTATGAGCGATCAAGAATTAAAAGAGTATGTACTCAACAATAAAGATAATCAACAAGCGTTTTATGCCTATTTAGATCGTAAACTAAAAGAACCTAAAAATATTCTGATTAGTGTTGATGAATTAGAATCTTTAACCCCTGATTTACAAGTAGAATTAGTTGCTAAACGTCTAAAAGAAAAATTTAATCTTTAAAAGTAT
>CAJHXH010000121.1_pt1 | contig 11801 bp, 12 predicted proteins | sample 9198571 | NCBI WGS metagenome assembly CAJHXH01 (sample SAMEA7708301, study PRJEB35096) | sediment metagenome | biome: marine neritic benthic zone biome [ENVO:01000025]; feature: sediment [ENVO:00002007]; material: shallow marine sediment [ENVO:03000034] sea grass bed [ENVO_01000059] ... | reverse complement strand
GAACGCCCAAACCATGAGCCAGCAGAGCATGATGAGAAGTTTGCCAAATATCCTTAAGGCTTTTAACGACTTTTCCTGGTGCATGAGCTGGTATTTTGCCTACTCCATAGCTCATGTGAGTAAAACAACTAATTTCATTGAGTGTAATCCAATTGGTAACGCGATCGCCTAACCGACTTACTGCTAAGGTGGCATAATCAGCAAAATCTTGTGCTATTTCCCGACTTTGCCAAGAACCATAAAGATCTTCTAGGGCTTGGGGAGTGTCCCAATGAAATAGAGTAATATAAGGGGTAATATTATGCTCTAAAAGGCAATCTACTAGACGCTGATAAAAATCTACTCCTGCTTCATTAACCTTTCCCCTCCCCTCTGGTATTAGCCGACACCAAGATAGACTAAAGCGATAGTGTTTGATGCCTAAATCCGCCATTAGCTTAATATCTTGAGGATAGTGCGTGTAGTGTTCACAAGCGATTTTACCTGTATCTCCATTGAGAACTCTTCCCGGAGTTACACTAAAGGTATCCCAAACACTCGGTAAACGTCCATCCGTCTCAAACGCTCCCTCAATTTGATAAGCGGATGTTGAGGTGCCCCAAATAAAACTATGAGGAAATTGATAGCTATTCATTAACTTTAATACTAGGATTGTTTTTGGAATAAAAACTCAGTAAAATCTAAAACTTCTTTTTGTTTATCAGTAGGTAAAAGACGTAACTTAGTTAAAATTTCTTGCTCAATATTATTCTCCAGTTCAAAAAGTGCCATTGATTCTAATAAATCATCCCCTAAAGCGTGATGAGACCAAAAATCAGCTTCTTCTGCTTCATTTTCAAAAATGGGAACTTCCGAAAAGTTATTAATTTCTTGGATAATATTTTCTTTTGATTTAGTCATGAAAATTACCTCCGATAACGTCTTTTTTCCTTAGGAGTGGCATCACGAGCCGTTATAACTCTAATCAAGCCATTTCTGCGAGTAAAAACAACAAATAAGACTCTTCCATTATAAGATTTTCCAATCGCTGCCCATCGTTGCTCATTTTCTCGTTGATAAGCTGAAATGCCAATTTTTTGACGATCAAATAAAGCCTCCTCTACTTCTTCAGGTATAACATTATGCCTAGCAATATGCTCAGTATTAGCTCTATCCCAATCAAAATTCACTTAATTCTCCTTATTTATTTTGTAATTCTCCAGATGTTAGGAGACGGCTACAAGAGAACAAGGCTTTTGTTCATTATTATCCTTCCTCCTATCCTAATCTCTCATAATTTGTGAATCATGAATTAATGTTGTTATTAATGTTTGAGTTTGTCCTGTTTTAGCTGCTCGATAACTGGCCTCAATAATCTCAATTACATGACGGGCGTGTTCGGCAGTAACAATGGTGGGAATATCATCTAAAATCCAGTCCACTAATTGCATAATATCTTCAAAAACATGACATTCCTCCATCAAGCAATGAACACCCACCACATGAGGCAGAATATTATAATCAGAATCAGGATTATCTGGTTCTCTGCCTGGAAAATCAATAGGTTGACCATTAATAGTATTGCCGACAATTACTCCTTTAGTCCCAAAAATGCGAGGTTGTCCTACGTGTTGTTTAGAAAATTCTCCCGCCGCAACTCCATAAACTAAGCCGTAGAGAGCATTTCCAAAATCAAGCAAAATTAAAGTATTATCATCCATATCACAAGGGAGCATTTTCCCCTGAAACTCCCTTTCTGGTATCCGAATGCCAGATAGAGCTGTCACTCGCTTAACTGAACCCAATATTCCCGTCAGGACGTGTAATCCATAAACGGTCATATCATATAAAGGGCCACCTCCGGGAGAACGAAAATACCAAGCAGGATTAACATTGGAGAGAATATCATCTCCCTGTCGGACAGATTCCTCTTCGTGATATCGTCCAAAAGCAGCACCAGCAACTGCCCAAGTTAATGTTCCTAATGCCCCTTCTAAAATCAAATGGCGAATTTTTTGGTATAGAGGGCGTAACATTTCACCGGGGGATGCCACTAATTTAACTCCTTTTTGTTTCGCCAGTTCAATTAACTCATCCGCTTCCTTAACGGAGGTAGTCATGGTTTTATTAAAGTGAACAGGAATATCTTTTGCGATCGCCATTTTTCCTTGTTGATAATGAAAGCGAATAGGGGAAGCGATCGTCACTGCATCAATAGTTCCAGAGGCAAGTAAATCCTCGTAATTTTCAAAGGCAGAGGGAACGCCAAATTTTGCTGCTACTGCCTTAGCCCGTTCGGGAAAGGGATCGCAAATTGCGGTTACTTCTACCCGCTTTTTGACATCTTCTTGGGTCAAATGGGGTAAGATTCCCCTTATAGAAATACTCCCTGCACCAACTATTCCCATCCTTAATTTATCGCTCATAAATACTACCTCCAAGAAGTTTGATGTTGCCAACCTAACTGTTTTTTGATCTTGTCACAACTAAAAAAAGATTGATTCCCAGTCAGATTTTCTACTAGAGGAAGTAACTTAGGCTGAAAATGCTCTATTAGTTCCAAAGAAGGTTCTAAAGCCGTAGTATCGTCGGCATTAACTAGATATACATCATGTAATGGCAGTTTAGATGCCCCTTCCATAATCAAGCGATGAGCCTTTGCCAGATCTTCACTGCCTACCCAAGCCCACAACCAAGGATCCCAACTCTGAGTTGAACTCGCCTCTGCCGCAATTTGTCGCCGTTGTGGCTCAGTTCTAATTCCCGACGGACGGGTTACATAGGTGCGAATACCATAAGCACGGCTATAGGTTGCTAATAAATCTTCTCCTGCTTTCTTGGAAAAACTATAGGAGTCTTCGGGGTAACAAGGATGATTTTCATCAATGGGTAAATATTTAAAGGGAAATGGAGTGTCACTAATGCGAAATCCATGACCAAAAGTACAATTACTTCCCGTCATCACAAAAGTCTGTACACCCGCTTCCATTGCTGAGTGTAACAGGTAGTAAGTCCCCAGGAGATTCGTTTTAAAGGTAGAATCAAAAGGTACACCTCTAGCTTCAAAATCTTTACGCAACTTTGGATGATCTGAAGGCTGGGGTTGCGCACCAATATGTTGAACAAAATCAACTCCCTTAACAGCCCTTTGACAATCCTCAAAACAAGTTAAATCAGCTTTTACCCAAGGAATATTTGAGAATTCTTCTGGGGGCTTGTTACGAGATGTGAGAATCAGTTCATATTCATCTACTAATTCACGGATCACAAATCTGGCTAGTTTACCACTTGCTCCAGTAATTAAGACTTTCATAATAGTATAATTATAACAAAAGTTCAGATGGGAGTATGTGTCACTTTATGGTGCGTCCATTCTTACCCACAATTGTTAATAATCAAGACATTTCTAGTGGTCTAACAATATTGTTTTGAGGAACTGGTTAAGATAATTTTGGATTTTAGATTTTGGATTTTGGAGAATTATATTATTTCCGCTCAAATACTTGTCATTACGAACGCAGCGATAGCGAAGTGAAGTAATCCCAAAGAGTATGGGATTGCTTCGTTTCACTCGCAATGACATATAATAATTGATTAAGCGAACATGATATTATTCTATTCCTCATTTCAAAATTGACAGACCACTAGTGCAGGTGGGTGAAAATAATTAACCAGTAAAAATTTGGCAAAAACAAGTAATATCAAGGCTTTTCCATTCTGCATTCTGCATTCTTAATTCTGCATTCCTGCACTAGTGATTTATCATTTTTAAAAGATACTGAAGTCTCAATAATACTTGGAAAGGTGCCGAAAATAGTGCTATGACCAAAAAAACTGAGAAAGACATTGCTGTTCCAAAACAATCCTCACACAAAGAGATGAATAATCGCCAAATCGACACTCCGCTACTATCCCAATTACAATTGTTAGCCGATCGAGATCATGCCCCATTTTATACTCCCGGACATAAACAAGGACAGGGAATTAGTTCTAGGTTAAAACATTTAATGGGAGAAAAAGTATTTAGGGCGGATTTACCAGAATTGCCAGAATTGGATAACTTATTTGCACCTGAAGGGGTAATCAAAAATGCCCAAGAATTAGCTAGTGAAGCGTTTGGAGCGAAGCAAACATGGTTCTTAATTAACGGCTCAACTAGCGGTATTATCGCCTCTATTTGGGCAACTTGTGGGGAAAAAGATAAAATTATTTTACCTCGTAATATACATCAATCAGCGATTTTTGGGTTAATTTTGTCAGGAGCAATCCCCATCTTTATTAATCCTGAATATGATCCTAATTTTGACCTTTGTTATGGTATTTCTACCTCTAATCTAGCCCAAACTTTAGAGCAACATCCCGACGCTAAGGCGGTAATGGTAGTTTCCCCCACTTATCACGGTATCTGTGGTGACTTAAAAGCGATCGTTAATTTAACTCATCAGTATAATATTCCCTTAATTGTGGATGAGGCACATGGCGCACATTTTCATTTTCATCCTCAATTACCTCCTTCGGCTTTAAGTTTAGGTGCTGATATTGCGATTCAATCTACTCATAAAGTTTTAGGAGCGATGACTCAAGCAGGAATGCTTCATTTACAAGGTAATTTAGTGGATGGCGATCGGCTTAGTCAAGGATTACAATTAGTGCAATCTTCTAGTCCTAATTATTTGCTGTTAGCTTCCTTAGATTCAGCACGGCAACAGATGGCAACCCAAGGAAAATCTTTATTAACCGAAACCATTAACTTAGCTTTAAATGCAAGGACACAAATCAAACAATTAAAAAATCTTCAAGTCTTAGATTTAGTACCAAATTGCCCTAGTTTTATTGATTTAGATGTCACCCGCTTAACCGTCAAAGTATCGGATTTGGGCTTAACAGGTTATACCGCCGATGAAATCTTACATGAACAATTAGGAGTAACTTGTGAGTTACCATCCCTGAAAAATTTAACTTTCATTATCTCTATCGGCAATCAATTATTACACATTGAAAGATTGGTGGAAGGATTAAAAAAACTTGAAAATTACCCCCTTTTTCAAGAGCAGTTAGGCAGGATTCAAAATTACCCTCTTTTTCAAGAGCAGTTAGAGGGGATTCAAAATTACCCCCTTTCTCAAGGGGGGTTAGAGGGGATTCAAAATTGCCCCCTTTTTCAAGAGCAGTTAGGGGGGATTCCAAATTCCCATCTTTTTCAAGAGCAGTTAGGGGCGAGAGAAAAGTTCCCCCTTTCTCAAGGGGGGTTAGGGGGGATCAAAAATGGTATCTTATTAAATTGCGATTCTCCAAAGAATCAAACCTTAACATTATCAGAATTACCCGCTACTGAATTAGTGATTTCTCCTCGGCAAGCCTTTCAATCAGCCAAAACCTCTATCCCCATCGATTTAGCTGTTAACCGTATCTGTGTAGAAGTCATTTGCCCTTACCCTCCTGGTATCCCCATCTTAATGCCGGGGGAAATTATCACGCAATCGGCGTTAGATTATCTGCAAAAAGTAATCAATTTTGGTGGTACAATTACTGGGGCAAAAGATTCCCAGTTGACTACAATTCAAGTAAAGAATTAAGAATCAATAAAACCCATCGTTTTTTTAGGTACAATTTAGTCAGAAAAGCAAAACTTTGTATTATGATACTAGAGTTGTTAACAAATTAATTAAAGATAGTGAGCAATTTTTTAGGCAAATTGAAAGATATTATTGGGGGCAATCAAGACTATCAATATTATGAGGAGGAAATTGAAGAGATGGCAACCAAAGATCTCGCTCCTACCGAAGAAGAATTGATATCTGGTGCCAAAGAAGAAACTGAACCCCAAACACCAGCCCCATCAATCTCTAGTCAATATGATGGGCAAGATTCTTCTTTTGAGATGCCCTTACCCTCTGAACCATTAATGGATGAGAGTGATCTCTCCAGCGATTTACCCAGCAATGTTATTGGAATGCCAGGAATAAATACTGCTATGAATGAAGTTGTTGTAATTGAAGCCCACTCTTTTGATGAAATTCCTCAAGTTATTCAAACTTTGAGAGAACAAAGATGTGTCGTGTTAAACTTAAATGTGATGGATCCCGATGAAGCTCAAAGAGCAGTGGATTTCGTTGCTGGTGGCACTTATGCGATCGATGGTCATCAAGAGCGGATCGGTGAAAGTATATTTCTCTTTACGCCCAGAAGTGTTAAAGTTAATAACCTTTCTGGTAATTCCTCTCAAATCAAAAAGAATCCTATCGGCAGTCATACTTTTAATACTTCCTTTTCTGAATCTCTCTGGGATGATCAACCTACTAATATTCCCAATCAAATAGCTCAGTAATTCGTAATCTATAACCATCATTTTGGCAAACATTGAGTACAAGTTCTCTATTATAATTAGAGAACTGATTTTGCTTGCTCTAATAATCTTAAACCATCATTTAAAGATTCAATCCGAAAACATTGATCTCGTAATTCCGCCGCTCCAGTAAAGCCCTTACAGTACCAGGCTAAATGCTTACGAGCTTGAAAAATACCTTTTTGCCCTTTATATTCCCATAAACCAATTAAATGCTCTTTAGCACATTCTAAACGTTCTTGAATCGTGGGATAACGAGGCAAAATACCCGTTTGAAAATAAGATTCAATTTCACCTACTAAAAAAGGATAACCCAAAGTACCACGAGAACACATCACCCCATCTGCTTGAGTCATTTCTAGGCAACGAATAGCATCCTCAAGGGAAAAAATATCACCGTTAGCAATAACCGGAATCGTCAACACTTGCTTAACCTTAGCAATCCATTCCCATTTAGCCGAACCATTATAACCTTGTTCACGGGTACGCCCATGAATGGTAATCATTTCTGCCCCAGCATCCTGCATTCTTTGGGCAAAATCAAGAATATTAATTTCTGCTTCATTCCAACCAATACGAGTTTTTACCGTTACGGGTACATCTACTGCTTGTTTAACTTCTTTAACTAATGCCTCAGCAATTTCCGGCTGACGTAATAATTTTGAGCCTCCTCCTTTTTTGGTAATTTTATTAACTGGGCAACCCATATTAATATCGATCGTTTTTGCCCCTTCCATAACAGCTTTTTCCGCCGCCTGTGCCATAAAATCTGGACGACAATCAAATAGTTGAATACTAATAGGTTGTTCGTTAGGATCAATTTCCATTATCCTTGGTAGTTGTTTGAGGTGATGAATTTCTGTGGCACTTACCATCTCGGTATAAGTCATCGATTGAGGGGCATAGCGTCTGACTAATCGACGAAAGACTAAATCGGTGACTCCTGATAAGGGGGATTGTAATACTCGACTATTAATCTTAACTTTACCAATTTGTAGAGGTTGAGCTAATTTTGCTTGTAATTGAGGGGATATTATGGGTTTTTCGGTGTTATTTATCATCTAATTTGCTTTTAAACGGGTTTATTTCATGAGGAAAAAGATTAAACAAACTAATAAGGATTGAACACTCTTCACGCTTTGTCAACTTAATGGGTAAAGTTATTACAATACCTCCCCTTGCAATGAATTGACAAGGCTAATAGTAACCGTTCATTAAAATGAACTAAATACTTTAAATCCAGTTTAATTTATTAAACGATACTTATTAGCCTTGAATTTCAATTCAAGGTGGGTTATGAAAGCTGTTTAGCGCAGATGGTTTGAGCTTAAGTTGACAGGAATGAACACTCTTCAACCCCTACAATAAATTTATGTTAACGCTTCTTGTCAAACAGGGAACATAAGCTGTCTGGGGTAAAAAATCTTGCCTAGATTAATATTCAATTAGGGCTTGCTGAATAAATCTACTTGAAAGCAAGCCACAATTAGCTTGAGTAAATTCCCATTATAAACTATGATATTTCAAAGTAAATCTATGTTTATGGAAGAAAAGTGTCTTTTAAACTGGGCGTAATTGGTGGAGGTGTAATGGCAGAAGCAATTATCTCTCGCCTAATCGAACAAAATATCTATTCTGCTGATCAAGTTATCATTAGTGAGCCACAACCTCAAAGAAGAAACTGGTGGCAACAACAATATCAGGTTTCTGTTACTGACAGTAATCAGGATGTTTTCCTCAATTCTGAGATATTATTATTAGCCATTAAGCCTCAAATCTTTGACATTGTTAGTCAAGAATTATCTGCTTTAGACAATCACAATGATAAACCTCTCATTCTTTCTATCTTGGCTGGTGTAACTCTAAGTAAATTACAATCTGCGTTCCCTTCACAACCGATAATTAGAGTAATGCCCAATACTCCTGCCCTTGTTGGTGCTGCGATGACGGCGATCGCCCCTAATAGCCGAGTAACACCTGATGATATTTCCTTAGGGAAATCTATTTTTTCAGCGATCGGCGATCTGATTGAAGTACCGGAAACCTTAATGGATGGAGTAACTGGGTTATCGGGTTCTGGTCCTGCTTTTGTAGCTTTAATGATTGAAGCCTTAGCCGATGGGGGAGTTGGGGTGGGTTTGCCCCGTACAGTTGCTCAACAACTAGCCTTACAAACGGTTTTAGGTACAGCAGAACTGATTAAAACGAAACAATTACATCCAGCCCAACTAAAAGATCAAGTTACTAGCCCTGGAGGTACTACTATTGCCGGAGTTGCTCAACTAGAAAAGCAGGGATTTCGTAGTGCTGTAATTGAAGCCGTTAAAGCAGCATATTTGCGTTCTCAGGAATTAGGCTCTAAAGAATAGACTTCTTATCTCTCAGGGAATAAACTAAAAAACACCAGTTTAACTAAATAAGTAATTTAAGTAATAATAAACAAATATCCACTGCAAAACAAATAAAAATAGTCTGAAAAAATCTTCTTAGGGATTTTAAAAAAGGAAAAGCAAATGGTAGATTCTCAGCTAAATTATCTAAAATGTTTAATAACTTGTGATAAGATTCAAGTGCATAAAATCCCAAAAATATAGAGAAAAAAGGAATAACACAATTGTCTATAAAAATCATAAATTCTAAATCACTAATTTCTCTAAATAACATCACTAATATTTCCTCTAGATTGAGAGAATGTATATCATTTATGATAGATAGAAACGAGATAATTATATTTAATATGCCGGAAGTTATTAATAAGTAACCAGCATTTCTAACACTTATTGCTAAATAGATTAGAATATCGCTTTTATCTTCTGTTACAACATTTCTCTTTTTCATCATTAGTTTTTTTTGTTCAGTTTGCTTTTTTCATTATTTCAAAGGGAACTAAATAGACTTCTAATTTAACTGTTTTTTTAAGTTCCTTACTTAAAAATTCTTGCAGTTCATTGACATCACTTTGAGAGAGTTCATTTTTGGGAAGTAACGCATAAAGGAGGAACTCATGCTACGGCGATCGCTACTCCAGGTAAAGCATTAGAAATATAGTGAACCACAACATATTTGAGGGAGCATAACAATTAATCAACAATAAATGTATTTTATCTCTATTAATTTGAGATATTTGATATTTGATTAATCTTGATGAACTTAGATTAAATATTATATATTTTTGTAACAAACAATGATAGAAAAATCATAATTTGCTAACATAGAATTGTAGCGAATCATACAGAAAATATTTATTTTAGTGGTGGAGCTACTTGAACTTGCCATTATTAACGAGGGAAAAGATCATGAGTATAGAATATGTAGAAACTCTCTGGATTATCACGATTATTACTGTTGCCAGTATGATTTTATTACCTATTTTAAGTTGGGTAATTGGCCATCGTCATTGGAAACAAAACAATTTACTCTAAGAGAAGATCGAGCAGTTTAATCTGCTAATTTTTGCTTCGACTGCTCTAAAACAAATCTTGAGAATTAGATTACCAATATCGAAGAAGACGAATAATCCCGACACTCGCTTATCATTTCTAGTGCGGGACTTTTCAGCAACAAAGCTAAATTTGCTGTTACTTGGTTAAAGTAACTTTGGAGTCTTGAAAACTTTGAATTCTTTCTAACACTTGATTATCAATAGCTTCTTTGCCAATCCGAATAGCATTAAAAATCGATGGTGCTTGAGAACTTCCATGACTGACGATTGAAATGCCATTAACTCCAAAAAGCAATGCCCCTCCATGTTCGGCATGATCAATTCTTTGCTTAATACGTCTGAGATTTGGTTTTAATATGGATGCGCCAAGTTTCCCTCTAATACCGTAGGGTAATTCTTCTTTGACGATTTGCAACATAATTTCGCCGACTGCTTCTGCAAATTTGAGCAAAACATTACCGACAAATCCATCACAGACAATCACATCAAAATTGCCTGAGAGTACGTCTCGTCCTTCAGCGTTACCAATAAAAGGTATTTTCTGGTTATCAGAAAGCAATTTATAGGCTTCTTTGGCTAAATCATTCCCTTTAGTTGATTCTTCACCAATATTAATTAAACCTACTTTTGGCTCTTCTACCCCCAAAACATATTTACTATAAACAGTTCCCATCAAGGCAAATTGTTCTAAGTATTTGGGTTTACAATCAACATTAGCTCCCACGTCAAGAACAATCACAGACTTACCTGCGTACATAGTCGGAAAAACAGCACCTATTGCCGGGCGATCGATCCCTTTTAATCTGCCTAAATTAAGCAAAGCTGCGGCCATAGCAGCCCCAGAGTGTCCAGCAGAAACAACTCCTTGAGCTTGCCCTGTTTTAACTAAATTCATTGCTACATTAATAGATGAATTCGGTTTGCGACGAACACCTCCTAATGCGTCTTCTTCCATCGTCACTACTCCATCAGCAGGGACAATTTCGATATTATTGAAGGTGTTACCATGTTGTACTAGTTGTGCCTGAATTGCATCGGGATCACCTACTAGGAGGATATCTAAATCTAACTCTGCTACTGCTCTGATGGCACCAGCGACTATTTCTTGAGGGGCATGATCTCCGCCCATTGCATCTACTGCTATTTTTGTCCGTGTCTCAGCCATTGCTCACTTTAGTAGTGTTAAATACTTAAAATTATACCATAGTCATTTTCACCTTATTGTTACTCAGGGCAAACCAATAACTATGATGTTTAATCTAGTAGGAATCATAACCCATTTAGGTCTAATATTTTCGGCAAATTTTTTGGACAGAGGTTAATTAGTTCAGGTGGGCATTGCCCACCCTACTTTGTAATCTTTATAATCTCTCGCTCAATATCCTGAGATTACGTCATTCTAAGCGGCAAAAGATTTGCCACAACCGCAAGTTTGAGCGGCATTGGGGTTAGTAAACTGGAAACCGCCACCAATCATAGCATTGCTGTAATCTAAGACTAAACCATAAAGATAAAGTAAACTTTTGCGATCGCAAACAATTTTAAAACCTTCGTAATCAAAAATATCATCTTGATCGGTAACATTATTGATATTTTCAAAGTCCATCAGATAGGACATTCCTGAACAACCGCCCTGTCTAACTCCCACTCGCAAACAGAGATCTTGATTACTTTGTTGTTCTTTTAAAGCTAAAACGTGCTTAAGTGCATTACCTGTTAGTTGAATACCTCTAGTAGGAATAGCTGCTGTTTGAGTCATAAAAATTTTTTCTTAATTAAATTTTTTTAAATATATTGAGAGTCCTTTCTTAATTGTATCTTCAATTTTTAACTTCTGAATTCTCAATTTTCAAATAATCGGCGGTATAAGCACTGTAGTGTAGTGGTCTGTCAAGTTTGAATTGATGGATAAAGTCTCTTCAATTTAATACGAGCGTCATCCGTAGTAAAACGCCAATTAACCGATTTTGACTTTTGATTCCGATTTTCCTCCCATGCTTCAATTTCTTGTTTTAAACTGTCCATGTTTGGGAT
>CAJHXH010000207.1_pt1 | contig 11820 bp, 11 predicted proteins | sample 9198571 | NCBI WGS metagenome assembly CAJHXH01 (sample SAMEA7708301, study PRJEB35096) | sediment metagenome | biome: marine neritic benthic zone biome [ENVO:01000025]; feature: sediment [ENVO:00002007]; material: shallow marine sediment [ENVO:03000034] sea grass bed [ENVO_01000059] ... | reverse complement strand
GATAACTTAATTATGCAATCACCAAGTATTACTAACTCCTTAGAAGCTTTTCTCCAACAACCCAACATTGAAGCATCTCCAGCTTGGGAATTTATTCATGGACATCAGAAGCAAAAACCTATGCCAACACTGTTTCATTCCCGCCTCCAGCGTAACCTCGTAAACGCCATTAACAATCAAACCGAAGCATACGAAGCTATTCAAGAACTGCGGTGCATTATTCCACCTTTATCTCCCGTACCAGATATTGTGGTTGTTAAAAGTGATCGCCTTTGCGATGAAGATGGCCCATTGGAAGGTTCACCAGACTGGTTAATTGAAATTCGCTCCCCAGATCAAAGCACATTAGATCTACAGAACAAAATTCTGCATTGCTTGAATAACGGGACTCAGCTTGCTTGGCTAATCGATATTAAGCGACAGCAAATCTGGGTTTGGGAGAACCAAGAATTACCACTGGTGTTTGCTGGAACTGATATACTCCCCACCCTTGGCAATATCTCTGACTTTACAGTGGAAGGGATAATCGCAATGACCCGACAGCGATAACTTTTTGAGTTCAATGGTAGGATTAGATTCTGATTTGATTGTTTTTTATCAGGAGTAGATTCAATGTTAGTTTTATTTTTGTTATGAACAACAACTTCCGCTATATCTTGAAATTCGCCCTCGGAGCCGCTCTCGCCTATGCTGTCGGTAACGTATTGCATTCAAGCAAGATCACTTACATTCTTTACGGGGCTTCTCTCAACATTCACCCCATTGCTGGTGATACCGTTGCATTTGTAAGAGGGAAAGTTCAGGCAAGTGCGATCGGTGCAGCCTATGGTATGTTGCTCGAACTTGCGTTTCAAGGGAATCAATTTGCCACACTGGCGATCGGTCCGGCTCTGATGATGGTGTTAGGATATTACTTTAGTGTTCCTCGGCGCATCCTGACTTTTAGCACGATTGTGGTGATTGCGGCGGGTGGTAATGCCTCGTTTACGGGTGAACCCCTCGAATTCATTGGCATACGTTATTGGAATATGTTTATTGGCTCCGCAGTTGGCATAGCGGTTAACATTTTTCTCTGGCCAGATACGGATACTGATAAGCTCAATCCAGCGTTCGCTAAGGTGATTGCCAGTATTCGCCAACTCTATGACAAAACTATCGATGATTATGTTAAAGGTAGTTTGACCACTAATGCTCAATCTCGCCAGCAATTGATTACTGATATTGAAATACAACTGAGCGGGATTGAAACCCTAATGGGTACTGCCAGAGAGGAACTTTGGTATTTATTCATTAATGAAGCTCGTTATCAGCGTTGGATCAACCTCCAGCCAAGGGTTGATGCCTTATTTACTTCGGTTGTTGATTTAGGTCTGGCGATGGAAGGAGGTGATAGCGATCGCCTTTATCGGGGAGTGCAAACTGAACTCGAAGACCTGATAGAGGCTACACGAGCTAGCTTTAATCACTTCAGTCAACCTTCCACCTTTCAATCATCCCAACCATGGGAGAATCCTCTGGAGAATCTCCCCGTCCTGCGAGCAGCTATTCTTGAAAGACGGATTCAACTGGGTAGCACTCGGCAACCAGAAGAGCTTGATCCTAATGAAATTAAGCGCTTGTCGGCATCAATCTATAACTTGTGGACGATCGCCTCAGAATTAAGAGATTTATCTGGTGCGATCGATTCTTCAGTCCCGTCATCTTAAATTTGGAGGTCTGTGTGGGTATAGTCATAGTTATTATCACCATCCTAATGTTTTTGCTGGGACAAACCATCCAAGCATTTTCAATCTCAATCATGCTCGGAATCTTGTCGAAACTATTTCATTCAGCTGAACGACTTCATGCAAATTCACGAACTGCTCACAAATTACATTTCTGGCATGGATTTATGATCTTGAGTATAGCACTATTATTTTTACTGATCAATTCTCTGTTGCAGATTGCTTTTTGGGCCGCTGGTTTTGTCCTTGTCGGTCAATTTCCCGATTATCAGGACGCTTTTTATCACTCTGCCGTTAACTTTGCCACCCTAGGATATGGTGATATTGTGATGGAACCACCCTGGAGAATTTTAGGAGCAATGGAAGCGATTAGTGGCGTTCTAATGTTAGGTTTATCGACAGCAGCTTTGTCCAATGTTTTCAGTAAACTCTTGCAGTTGCGCAGAAAGCGATGACTGTTTTTAAAATTCAAATTAAAGTTGAAAATTGATCGTAAAGTTAGGAATTAATTACCATTATGGATAAAATCTATCGACGCAAGTTAATCAAAATGGCGATCGCTACTGCCCTAGCATTTAGTGTGGCGTTAGTGCTGGATATTGATCCTGGTTTGAGTTTTCTCGGCCCCTTAATGGTTTTCAATAGCATCTGGGTCTTCCCCGACCCAATCGGGCTCAAACAATTTGTTTTGCTGAAAACATTATTGGCAATCGTCCCGGCGGCTTTTGCCGCAGCTTTCATCTCCGGGTTATGGGGGGTCAATAGTATTGTCATATTTTTGTTTATCTTGCTTATAGGATGGGGAATTCAGACCTGGATGCCATCAATTATAAGCTTTGGTGTTTTGCCTATAGGGGTGTATTTAGCGACAAGTGGTGTGCTGACTTCCTCGACTCCATACACATCAGCCGTTTATCTGTCCCTGATGATGTTGATTTCAATAGGGTTGGGATGGTTAGTCGAACGCCTTTTTTGGCCCATCTTCGACCAGCAGGGCATCGAGCGACAGGTCAGCAAAATTTTTCAGATTTTCCAGGATTTTAGCGATTGCACTTTTCAGTACATCGAACTGAGCAAGGATGGTGATAATGGGTCTCAAAAAGCTTTGACTGCCGAGGCGAACAGATCAATGCGCACCGCCAACAAGGCTCTAAAAACAGCAGCTATGAGCGGCGGTCTAAGCCAGTCTGAGCGGGACAAATGGGGTCAGGCGATCGCCCTGCAAGCACGATTACTGGCTCACTTGCTAGCAATTAGTAGTTTAGTCCAAGAGAATAGGGAAAATCCCCTGCTATACGAACTCGCTCCAGAACTTTCAGCTTTGGGTGATAGCCTTAGCGCAACCTTTGCTGAATTGTCTGTAGCAATTGTTGCCAAACAGCCTAGGATAAAATTATCTAGCCCTAATCGTGAATTTAAAAATTGGCAGAGTCGTTTAACAGAGATGAGAACGGCAGGGGTAACTCAATCTTATAACTTGGTAAATCGGCTATCGGTAGGACTAATCGAACATCGTTTGGAGGGACTAGTGACAGACATCTCGAAGATTTTGTCCTGGCTGGAGACACACCGTTCTGCTGTTTCAAGCAATTTGCCGAGCGAACTTAAACCAGTCCGCTCATAACTTATCCTGTTGATCCATTAAATATTTGCTGGTAGAACAGGTAACATGAGCTGTTGTTTATGCAGGCTAGTAGAGGTGCAAGGCATTGAATTCGTGACAACTTAAGGGTCAAACCCTACATTACATCGCCTTGCAATAAATTGACAAGGCTAACAGAAAATGTTATCTAAAGATAACTAATTATTTAATTGTAAATCTACCAGTTCAATTCATTGAACGTAAGCTATTAGCCAAGAAATTCATTTCTTGGTACGGAGATGAAAATAACTCACTGAAATAGTTTTGGCGATTGTTGACCCCAGTTAAGGTCTTGTGCCCCTACAATTATTTATTTACTTAAAAAGCACGATAATTCAATTCGCCAACAGAATGATAACTAGAGCTGGCGATGGCTTTAAACACCATTTTCAGGCAAAATATTCTTTATCTTACATAAGTCTCTTTTTACCATGAATGTCAACCGCTATATCGTGAAACTCGCCCTCGGTGCCGCTCTTGCTTATGCCGTCGGTAATGCGATGCATTCCAGACGCATGGGCTATGTTCTGTACGGCTCTATTCTTTGCATGCATCCGATTACTGGCGATACCATCGGGTATGTCCTCGACAAGCTAAAATCAGCCGCCTTCGGAGCTACTTGCGGCATAATGCTGGATACTGCGTTTCAAGGGAATACTTATGCCACCCTCCCGGTTGGTCTGACCGTGCTGATGGCATGGGGATATTGGTTTAAGATACCCATGCGCGTGCTGACATTTAGCGGAATCGTGATTATCATGGCAGTTGCTGATCCAACGTACATGATTCAATCTTCTAACTACATTGGTTTGAGGTTTTGGAATATTTTTCTCGGTTCCGCAGTCGGCATGGCGGTCAATATTGCCCTCTGGCCAAACTCAGATAAGGACAAACTCGATCCAGCGTTTGCACGGGTGATCGCTAGTATTCGCAAACTCTACGATATGGTTATCGATAATTACCAGCAAGGCAGTTTAGCCACTAACGCTCAATCCCGCAAACAATTGAGAGCCGATATCGAGGGTCAGCTTGGTGAGATCGAGTCCTTGCTGGGAAATGCCAAAAACGAACTTTGGTCTCCATTCAGCAATGATGCTCACTACCAGCGTTGGATTAAGCTCCAAGAACGTGTTGACTCCCTATTTGTATTGGTTGCCGATTTCGCTCTTGCCCTTGAGGGTGGTGATGACGATCGCCTCCATTGGGCTGTGCAAGCTGAACTGAACAATCTGATTCAGGCAAGCCGTGCTACTTTTGATCGCTTGAGCCAAGCTTCAGGGTTTCAGTTGTCTCAAGCAAATCCTCTTGCCAATCTTTCTGCACTGAATCAAGCCATTAGCGATCGCTTATCGCAAATTGACACTGCTGATAATCTACCAGCCAAACTCGAACCTAGTGAAATTAAGCGCTTGTCAGCATCGATCTATGGCTTGAAAGCGATCGCATCTGAGTTGCGGGATTTAGCTAGTGGGATCGATTCTTCAGTCCCTTCATCTTAAATATGGAGGTCGTATTTCTAGGGTTTTTGCCTTAACTGACGATTTTAAATTGAAAAATACTCCATTTTTTCTTAATGTGAGAAAAGAGGGTATTATCTTATGATCAAAGAACAAGAATATTTGTTAGTCAAAGCCAAAAGGAGTTTAAATGGGGCGAAGGAATTAAATAACAAAGATTATCCAGAATTTGCCACTTCTCGTGCTTATTATGGGATGTTTTATGTAGCAGAAGCATTATTATTAAAGGAAGATTTATCTTGCGATCGCCTTCTATGTTATTAGAAGTTACGCACTCAACACCTAAAACAAGGATTTTTCGTCATTGCGAGCCAAGCGTAGCGCCGTTGCGAGCGGCAGCGAAGCAAGCCCGAAGCAATCTCAAAACCTTATGATTTCGTTAAAGTGCGTAAGTTCGAGTTATAATAGAAGCTAGAAGAATTATGGAGGCAAGTTATATGTGGTGGCGAAGTTCTCGATTAGACCGTATTGAAGCAAATATAGAACGTCTAGCGGAAATTAGTGAAGCAACTAACCGTCGCATTGATCGTTTTGTCGATGCAACTGATCAACAAATTCAAGCTCTTCAAGCACGAACTGATCAACAAATTCAAGCTCTTCAAGCACGAACTGATCAACAAATTCAAGCTCTTCAAGCACGAACCGATCAGCTTCAACAAGGAATGGAACAACTTCAACGGGCAATGGAGTATTTGTTGAGTAAAGATGGCTAAATATGGGGAAATAATTTAGGTTGGTTTTAAGAAATAATTAATTTTTATAAATTAGGCGATCGCGTTAGTTCTTATTCTCCTAACTTCAGTAAATCATAACAACTTTTCTCTGAACTTAAACAAATCTTTAACCCTTTATCAGAGAGTTAATTGGATCTCAAAACTCATATTCTAATCCGGTGGTAAAGATGAATTGTACCTTAGGATTGCCTTCAAATACTAACTCATTGCGGTAGCGAGCAAATAAACGATTACTAAGAGACCATCTTTCTCCGAGAGGAATAGAAAGTTTGGTATCAGAATTAATAATAAAGTTCTCAAAATTATTTAAGGCAGGAACAATGCCAAAAGTCTGATTCAGCTTTGCTTTTCCAACAGAAAAACCTCTACCCAAAAGAATAATAGCTAGAGTTGGAGACACTTGATTTCGCCTTTGTTCAAAATTAATGTAATCATACTCATAACGAGGTCCTACTCCCAATTGTAAATCTAAAAAATTACTAGGTGAATCTCCTCGCCATAAATTTAATCCCGCACCAACGAAAACACTACCAATAATAACTAAATCTTCATCATCGTTTTTAGAAGAATATAAATCTTGATTCGTGCTGTTGAAAAAATCAGTAAAAAAATTCCATTCAGAGTTGAAGTGATTACGATAAACTGTTGTAATTAAACTTTCGGGACGATAATTATTAACCGAACGGCTATTATCATAATCGAGATAAACACTACCATCAACGAAAATATCATCTTCTGACCATTGTTTGGCAAAATCGACATTAATACCGAAAGAACCTGTTGTATCTCGAAAAGACTGAATATGTCCAGAAAATCCTAACTTAAGATTAGAAGGAGTTTCAGTGAAAGGGAACTCTGGTAAAGGTTCTGATGCTTTTGCTATTAATGTTTGACTTTGAACAAATAAGGTTGCGGCAGAGTCTTCTTGTCCGATTTCTCTATATTTAAAGGATATTTCTAATAACAATTGTCCTTGAAGAGATTTATCTTCAACCATACTCGCCAGATCAATAGTATCCTCTAGAATTTCAATAGCCTTGGTGTTTTGATCTATTTGGTGATAATGCTGGGCAATACTCGTGATGGTAGTTACTTTTAAGACCACGTCTTCAAATCCTTTGGCTATTGATAAAGATTGATCTAGAATGGCGATCGCTTGGTCAAGATCCCCTGATTTTGCATAAGATAAAGCAAGATTATTTAAAAGAATAACTTTAAGTTGAGAGTCATCCATCTCATTAATAATGTCTAAACTTTGATCAAGTTGAGATTTTTCCTGAAGATCTTGAACTTCAAAGTATGCAATCGATGGAATTGTTTTGTCTTGGTTGTTAAATTGAGGACTAGCAATTACTGGATTATTTAAACCAACTAATAGTATTCGACAAAGACAGATTCCTAAAATTAAGTTTTGTTGTAAATTATTTTTCATTGTGGAAAACAAAAATTGTCGCTCAATGTTGTTCATACTGATGACTGGTGTTGACTATTACTTTTGAAATTACCATTATTTTTTCTAGGAAAATGCCCACTAACATGCATCTCTATTTGTCGAGGAATACCGATCTCAATGCCCTCTTGATCAAATGCTTTCTTGAGGCGAAGACGAAATTCCCTACCAACTGCCCATTGCTGTAATGGTTGAGTTTTGATGAGAAGTCGAACTAAAATTCCTGTATGAGAGATATTATCAACGCCCAAGATTTCTGGTTCTTCTAAAATCTGCTCTTGCCATTGAGAATCCTGATACATTTGTTGGGCTACTGTTTCCATTAATGCCAATACTTTTTCCACATCAGCATCATAGCCGATTTCAATGGCATAATTCACTCGTGACCACTCACTAGAAAGATTTCGTACCACCTCAATTGATCCATTGGGAATGGTGATTAACTCACCTTCAAGATTTCGCAATTGGGTAACCCGCAAGGTAATCTTCTCCACTAAGCCGCCTTGATCGCCAACTACAATCACATCTCCCACTGCATATTGATCTTCCCCTAAAATTAGTAGTCCAGCAATCAAATCTTTAAGCAAGTTTTGAGAGGCTAGGGAAAGGGCAAAACTTAGAAATCCGAGAAATACTGCCACCGCTTGAGTAATCGTACCTAATTGATGGAGATGATAAAAAATCGTCACTCCCAATAACAGATAAATCAAAGCTCTTAGCCAACCTTTAAAAGCTGTAGCCAAGGTGGAAGCACGTAAAGTATGGCGTTGTATTGAGTGTTTTTCGCTCCAATTCCTAGCAAAAAAGTCGCTAAAGGCATTCCCTCCCTGGATCACCAAACGGGTAATGATTAAAAGCAGTAAGAGAAATAGTGGTGTTCCGAGTGTCGCCTCCCGTCCCCAGCTCAGAAGCCAATCTGCTGGAGGCCAGCTAGCAACTACGTTTCCAGCCCAAGTATTGCGAATCGTTACGCCGACTATCCAATTACTCAAGGGACGACTCCAATAAAACAAGCTAGTTAGATAGCCAATCCCAATCATCCAAATCAGCCATTGAGTCCAAAACAATACAGATCTGTAGAAAGCATTGAGACTGTAACGTTGCCTCAGAGAAAGTTTCTCAAACTTTGGAGAAATTACTTTCAAACCTTTAGTGACCTTTGATAAGCCAGAAATCCAATTATCTTGCATGGGAACAGTTTCTGAATTGGATAAGCTATCAGTAATATTTCTTTGCCTAATGGATAGTTTTTTCTTTCCCCATCCTATGCTGACACTTATACTAGTCATGAATAGTAAAATGATTACTGCCCTTTTACCTTGAGCCAATAAATAAGGTCTCTGGCGTTCTTTCCAAGATTGAATAAGGGCATTTTCAATAATATTGGCTACCTTCTCCGCGATTTTTAGTGGTTGCGAGTCACCGAAGCGTGGTCTTTCTATGTCTGCTTGAGTAACCGAATAAACTATTTCTGGCACGTCATCTTGAGGAAATGTCACTGACACAAAAGCAGTTCCGTTTTCGACGGAGAAATTAGTTCCCAACTGTTTTCTCAGTTCTTTTTCTTGCTCTTCTAATTGCAATATCCCTTTCTTGGGAAGAACCTGATTAGAGTAGCGACTCATATTGCCCAGTATCTTTTGTAGTTTGCTATGGTTTAAATGTGACCTAGTGGAGGAATCATAGGAATTGGCTTGACTCTCGTTTTGATCTGACTCCAATTCAATAAATGAGGAAACAGTTCCGATAATTTTTCCATCGAGAAATACCGGAGATACATTAAGGTTTCCCCTGGTAAAGACAGGAACATAAGACTCGGAGGAAATCTCATCCTCAGACCAACCTAAACCAGGAAGAGTTTGGGCTATCACCAAGGGTTGGGAGCAAAAACATAGGGTGAGAGCTAATAAGCCAATAAAAACGATAGAGACTATAAACTGAAAATATTTTGGAATCATCAGAATTCTTAAATTAACCTACGTATGAGTAGGTCATGATTTACTTTTTTTAATAAAAGTTTACATTATTTTATATAGTATCCTCTATCAAGTAATAATAGTGTTTGACTTTTGATTAAATATAAATTATTTTCCCCAAATTCCTCTGCTTTATCACAATTTCAAAAAAGACTACTATAGTCAAGAAAATTATGATAACTATTAGGCGATCGCCTTAGTTGCTATTAATCACCATGATTTGGCTTTGATCATAAACTTGATCTAAAATTCAAGCCAAATTAACTCTTAAATAAGAATAAGTTGTTTCCTTGGTTATAGTAATTTCCCACAAAACCCACTGCCTTCAGGCGTGGGATGTGGTGCGACCACCAAATGGTGGCGTGAAAAAGTGTCCATAATGTGTTAAATTAGAAACTATAGCGTTAACGGCTATCTACACTGGAGTCCCCCAGAAAGTAACGCATGTTCCTTGAATTGGCGCAGTCAATTAATCTTTATAATACCTAGATCACTTAGGTAAAAAACTTTTCCTAATTTTTTACTATCTCAGGAACAAATACTTGCAAGGCATGAGGAATTACTTTGAATTTAGCAGGGGCAATTGTTGTAATTTCTCCATCAGTGTTAATATCATAAGCCTTACGAGTATATATGTCGATTTCTTGAGCTTCCATAGTCCGTACCCAAGGTAAAATATTCTGTTCTCCTTTTGGTAAACGCCAAATTAAGGGGAAAATTTGCCACCATTTTTTTAACTCTAAACTATATAAATCTAATCTTTGATCATCAATAGCTGCATCATTGGCGATCGTCATTCCACCTCCATAGTAACGCCCATTACCGATCGCAATTTGAATTGTTTTTACTTTAATTTCTTGCTCATTAGCTTTAATGGTGACACGAAAAGGACGAGTTTTGCTAATAACTTGTATCGCAGTAATGGCGTAAGCTAGAATTCCCCAACGACGTTTTAAACCACGAGAAAGTTTGTCCGTAATATCAACACTTAAACCTAAACTGGCGACATTAAAAAAATATTTACCATTTACCCAGCCTAAATCAATGGGTTTTAGATTACCTTGAGCAATTACATCACAGGCTTGTTTAATATTATTAGGAATGTTTAAAGTACGAGCTAAATCATTAGCAGTACCCAGAGGTAAAATTCCTAGGGGTAAATTAGTTTCTACTAAACTATCAACAACTGCATTAAAAGTGCCATCACCCCCTCCCACAATTACTAAATCAAGATTAGAATGATATTGTCTAACTGCTATTCTGTAATCTTCCGGCTCTTTAACTGGTTTAACAATTAATTCCAAGTCATGGTTATAAAAATGCTCTACGATTAGAGATAAATACTTATCTCCTTGGCGAGAATGACGATTGATTAGTAATAAGGCTCTTTTGCTCATGGGGGAAACTAGGAAAATAATCTTTACCCATATTTTCGCATAAAATTCAGGATCGAGAAAAAAGATTATAATTGAAAAAAAGACACTAAGAGTTTGAATGACTAAATCCCATTTACAACTAGAAAATCAATCCTTAGAAGCAAATTTAGAACAACAAGATAAACCCTTTAACAGCAGGGAATTAGCCCTACTTATTGCTGAAGCAGGAGACGATCGCAAAGCGGATCATATTGTGATCTTGAATTTAGAAAACTTATCCTACTTAGCCGATTACTTTGTGATTATGACGGGGTTTTCGCAACCGCAATTAAAAGCAATTTCCTTATCTATTGAAGATAAAGTATCAGAAAAATTGAACATAGAGCCTCTCAGGGTTGAGGGTAAAAATGAGGGCAATTGGATACTTCACGATTACGGGGATGTAATTGCCCATGTATTTCTACCTTCCGCCCGTGAATTTTATGGTTTAGAGGCTTTTTGGGGAGGGGCGGAAAAAATCATCTTTAACCCATCTAGTTCTAAGTAGAGCCACTTAATTAAACGTTTTATCGAGTAAATCATGTCTGTTTTTTTGATTGCCTTTGGTTGAGCCTAGTTGACAGTTTCAGTGCTGAATCGTTAACAATTATGCTAACTTATATGATCAAGTAAATAAATCTTCATTATCAATTGTCCATTGCTACTATGAGTCAATCTACTAAATTTTGTCCAGTACCACTAGAACAACAACCAGTTAATGAGTATAAAGAATTAGCCGAATCTTGGTTTTTTCAGTGGGGAACTTTCCCTAAGCTCAAATTTGGACAAAAATTAAGTATAATTTGGCTCTTAAGTCTATTAATTACCGCTCCTATTTCTGCTGCTAGTTTTCCTCCTAGTGAGGCAACTTTAGCGTTTCTGCTGGCTAGTTGTCTTGGTTCAGCTTTCTTTGTCGGATTAGCTTTAATTCGTTTATATTTAGGTTGGTCTTACATTGGCGATCGGCTAAAAACAACTAAAATTATTTATGAAGAATCAAGTTGGTATGATGGGCAAGTTTGGGAAAAACCTGTGGAAGATTACCAAAGAGATCAACTAATTTTTACCTATCAAGTGCGTCCTATTTTACAGCGATTACAAAAAAGCGGTTTACTTCTATTGACATTAGCTAGTAGCGGCGGTTTGGCATTTTTCTTCATTTAACTGAGATCTGGCACGCCTTTCAAAAATACTTAATAGACAAATGGTGAGAAATCAATTTTGATACTGTTAACATAAAATATTATCCCCTTGGGGGGATTATAGGGGGGTTGCCTTATCCCCTTGGGGGGATTATAGGGGGGTTGCCTTATCCTCACCGACAATTATATTTTTCAAAGCCCTCGCAGTATTGTCCACCTT
>CAJHXH010000284.1_pt1 | contig 11850 bp, 11 predicted proteins | sample 9198571 | NCBI WGS metagenome assembly CAJHXH01 (sample SAMEA7708301, study PRJEB35096) | sediment metagenome | biome: marine neritic benthic zone biome [ENVO:01000025]; feature: sediment [ENVO:00002007]; material: shallow marine sediment [ENVO:03000034] sea grass bed [ENVO_01000059] ... | reverse complement strand
TAAGGATACATGGCTTTGATTCGTTGAAAGAAGCAATTAGCTTAATTAGCCATAATCTGAAGTATATCCTCTCTTTTTGTACTTAATCTTGTTTTCCTTCTATTTGCTCTGTTTTTATTTAGAATGAAACAGCCCTGGGATTATAGGGGGGTTGCCCAAAGCCTTTAAAGTTTGAGTATTAATGTGTTTGCGTGCAAGATCTCCTAAGAAAAACAGAGTGAATTATGAGATCAAGAATCAACACCCTAGTGGTAGAATGCTGAATTACGAGGGTCGAATTACGAAGGAAAAAGTCTTATTTTTCAATGCTTATGCACATTCTAAACTCCCGTTTCAAATAGCCCTTTACCACTAGGCATAGTCCTTTTGATGATTTTGGATATCTTCGCCAGTATAATTATTCATTATTTCCCTTGTTTGTTGGTTGACAACTTCAGTACGTTTTTTTAATATACTTTGCACGGGAATAATTTGATCTAGGTGAAGGCAGACAACAAGCAACAGTTTCTTGTAACATAAAAATATGACCTTCGCAAGTGTATTTTCCATTTATTATATTATGTTGAAACAACTCCAATCGATATCTGTATTCATTAAGAAAATTCTTGAGATAATTCTCCCCTTTGGCAAGAAAGACCTATTAAGTGTTAGTGGCTTAATTTTGCTTCAGGCAATAATTCAAGCTTTGGGAATTTTCTCAATTATGCCATTCCTGTCATTGGCAACTAGTCTTACTAAATCAGACCAGTCTTTGCCTGTTATAGTGGAGTACTTTCTTGATTTTTTCCCCGGTTGGCAAGCGAAAGAGATCCTTCTGGTGGTGGGAATTGCTACTATATTGTTACTGCTATCCTCTGCAATAATCAATTGTTTTGCTGAATATCAGAGAAATCGTTATGGCTGTTACACAGTAGCGGCTATAGTAACCTATTTGCTTAAAAATTATGAACAGCAACCCTATATTTTTCATCTCAATAATAATTCCTCGGATTTAATCAAGCGAGCTTTATCTGATATTGATCTTTTTTCATATAGAATTTTATTTCCTCTGTTAGACGTAATTGCTCGTCTAATCAGTATTCTCTTGATTATCTTTCTACTAGTTATCGTTAGCCCCCTGGTATCATTAGCTGTATTTTTTTTACTTTCCTTTTCTCTTGGTCTATCTTTTTATTTTGTTCGTAATTCTCTGTCTGTGGCAAACCAAAGGAGACAGATAATCCTCAAAAATAGAGCAAAGACAGTCCAAGAATTATTAATTGGAATTAAACCCATTAAAATGCTAGAGTGTGGAGATAACTTCACTGCTAACTTTAACGGTCTCAGTGTCGAAATGGCGGGCTTGGATTCTCAATTGTCATTGGTTAATGCTCTGCCTCGATATGTAATTGAGTCGGTGTTGTTCGTTGGAGTTGTTATCTCAGTAATCAGCATTAATTATATGGGAGCTTCTCTGGAAGAATTTCTCCCGTTGACAGCTTTGTTAACTTTATCTGCCTATCGTTTGTTGCCTTCCTTGTCTCTAGTCTATAGTCACTTAACAGCGTTTCAAAGTTTTAAATATCTTGTGGATATTATCCTTGATGATTTGAAGTCTATCCCACAAAACCAAAACAATCATGGAGAATATGTAGAACAAGATGATTATCAATTAGAGTTTAACCATAGTATTTGCTTGGAAAACTTAACTTTTTTTTATTCCAATACAGATAAACCGGCACTGAACAACATCAATTTAACAATTGAAAAAGGTCAGAGAATCGGAATTGTGGGAGCCTCTGGTTCAGGAAAATCTACTTTAGTGGACGTACTAATAGGATTATTAGAACCATCCCTGGGGGCCATTAAAATAGACGATGCACCACTAGACTCTAAATTATTGCCTCAATGGCACCGTTCAATCGGATACGTCCCGCAAGATGTCTTTTTAATTGACGATACCCTCAAAAAAAATATTGCTCTGGGAATTCCTCCCAAGCAAATATTAGAAAATCAGTTATCAATGGTGGCAAAAATAGCTAAAATTGATCAATTTGTTAACACTCAATTACCTCAAAAATATGAGACCATCTGTGGTGAGGCAGGAGTTAGACTCAGTGGCGGACAAAGGCAAAGAATTGCTATTGCCAGAGCATTATATCACAATCCAAGTGTATTGGTATTTGATGAAGCAACAAGCGCCCTAGACTCTAACACAGAAAAGCAGTTGATTGCAGAGATTGAACAATTACCCCAAGATTTAACGGTAGTGATGGTAGCTCATCGTTTGTCAACTCTTAGAAATTGTGACACAATATATGTTATGAGCAATGGTCAAATTATAGATCGAGGAAGTTATAGTCACTTGGCCGAAACATCCTCTTCTTTTAAAATGCTAGGAGCAGCAGTTGGTAACGCTTCTTGAGCTAATATTGAAAACTCCTCTGATTTTATGGAGCCTTACCATCTAACTGAACTTCCATTTTCCCAAATCTGTGAACCGTATTCTACCAGGGCGATCACTAAGAGTGGCAGGCTTCGCCTGATCGCCAGACTACGAGTTCCGATTTTATTGGGTACAATACAATACTGCTCGGTGATCGTGTTGAAAACGCCTCTGTGAGGGCAATGGGTGAATGTAGAATTTAAAATGTAGAATGTAGAAATTTTTTAATTCGATCAGCTTAATTCGATCAGCTTAATTCTTTTTGCCATATCCCCTTGGGGGGATTATAGGGGGGTTGCCCAAAGCCTTATCCTCATAGACAATTATATTTTTCAAAGCCCTCGCAGTATTGGGGTACAATAGAAAGAAATACCTAATAATTTAAAGATTTTTTCGTGCAACAAAGTTGGTTTTGTTACCTTCTCAAACTCGATTTCATTGCCATTTAAATTAACCCGAATTTTATTTAATGTAATTGTTCCCAAATCTTCTAATAATGTCCGAAAACTATGAACCGTTACATTGTTTTTATTCTTTTTCTTACTCTCTTTTTCTTTGGCACTCTCACTTCTAATGAAATTTAAGTTCTCTTCACTTATTTCTTCTATTTCTTCATCCTCAAATAACACTGACTTTAATTTCTCTTTCATGTGCCATTCCACATAATAAGCCCACATACATAATATTTAATCTTCATTCCTTAACAACAATATTATCATTCAATTAGCTCGTTCTACTCAGACAGGCTTAAAAGCAATAATTGAACAAAAAAATAAATCAAGAGTTTCAAACTCTGCCCTTTATGATCTGAGTGTGGTATAATAGAATCAGTGAAGATAGCATCCTGATTTGAGACAGCCTATCGATATAGTCTCGAAAAAATGCTTTAAGGGCAAATATTTCAAGAGTTTGTTAAACAGAGCAATTAAATTAAATTAAAAGAGGATAAATCACCAATGAAACTTGAGCATAAGCGTCCTAGGATAGCTTTTTTGACCTCACTAGATCCACTAGATAAAAATTCATGGTCGGGAATTTATTTTTCTATGGTCAAAGCACTTGAAAAGCATTGTGGGGAAGTAGTTTGTTTAGGTCCTGTAAATATTAAATTACCCCGATACCAAGTATATCTAATAAAACTGGTTCCTGTCATATTTCAAAAAATTTTCAGAAAAATATATGCTTATGACTTTAGCTTATTGTTGTCCTTACAATATTCCAAAGTCTTCAAAGAAAAACTATTAAGCCAAAAATTTGATTTAATCTTTGCACCAACTGCTTGTGTACAGATAGCCTTTTTAGAAACGGATATTCCGATCGTATACTCATCTGACGCAACGATCAAGTTACTAATGAATTATTATCCACAATATAAATTACTGACCAATAAGTTTGAGGCTAATATTGCGGAAAAACTAGCTATTAATAAATCCAAGATCTCACTTTTTTCTTCAAATTGGGCTGCTCAATCTGCTATTAAAGACTATGGTGCAGACCCAGAAAAAACACGAGTAATTCCTTTTGGGGCAAATTTACAAAAAATTCCTGATAAATCATTTATCTTGAACCGAAGAAAAGCCAAAAAAAATGATATATTAAAATTACTTTTCTTGGGAGTTGGTTGGCAGAGAAAGGGGGGAGAAATAGCAGTTGAAACTTTATTGAAATTAGAGGAAATGGGGATTAAGGCTGAATTAATTGTCTGTGGATGTACTCCCCCCAAACATTTATCCCATAAGGGGATGAAAACTATCCCATTTTTAGATAAAAATGATGATAATCAGTTAAAAATTCTAGAGGAATTACTTTTAGCGTCTGATTTTCTACTTCTGCCAACAAGAGCTGATTGCTTTGGAATAGTTTTTTGTGAAGCAAATGCATTCGGATTGCCTGTAATCACCACCGATACGGGAGGCGTATCAGAGGTGATTAGGAACGGTGAAAACGGATTTATGCTCCCTGTTACTGCTAGAGGAGCAGAGTATGGGAAAGTAATTTATGAAATTTACCAAGACAAGGAACGTTATCAACAACTCGTACAATCAAGCAGACAGGCTTTTGATGAAAGACTTAACTGGGACGCTTGGGCAATAGCATTTAAGGAATTCGTTTTTTCTCAATTAAAAATTTGAATAATATTCAAACAATTACTTATTTTAAGTATTTTTTATGGCTCAGATTTCTGTAATTATACCAAACTATAACCGTGCTTCTATAATCGGTGATACGGTTCAAAATATGCTTAATCAAAGTCTTCCACCTGATGAAGTTATCGTCGTTGATGATGGCTCTACTGATGATTCTGTGACTGTTCTTAAAAGCTTTGGTGATCGCATCACTCTAATTGAACAAGAAAATCAAGGAGCTGGAGCAGCGAGAAATGCTGGACTAAAAGTTGCATCCGGAGAATTTATTCAATTCATGGATAGCGATGATCTTGCCTCTGTTAATAAACTGGAGGTACAAGCTAAAACTCTTATTGAGCAAAAAGCAGATATTGTTTATGGCCCTTGGCTGAAAGCCTATTTTAAAGGAAAAAATCTCCAGTTACAGGATGTGGTTTTACAACAAAAACCATTGCCGTCAGAGCGATCACCACTTTTATGGTTTTTAATCTCATGGTCGATAGTTTTTCAGCAATGCTTAGTTCGTAAGTCAATCCTTGATAAAGTTGAAGGATACAGAGAAGATATGCCGTTGTATCAAGATTTAGAGCTGTTTGCTCGTTTACTTGTGGCAGGTTCCAAATTGGTTTATGAGTCTGATTCTTTGACGCTTTATCGACTTGAAGATCATGGAAAATTGACGGGTTCAGGTTGTAAAAAAGAGGTAAAAATAATTGATACAGCTCGTTTTTATGCTTTGGTGATCAACTTACTCAATGATTCAGCACAATTCAAGGCTTATTTAAGCAATCCTGAATTTCATCTCAATGTCGGTGTAGCTTTGACAGAACTAAAACAGTTAAATTCACCTCCGAGGGAAATTCTCAATTCATTAGAGCAATTTTGCCAACAAGATAGTCTATTATGGGTGAGGATCAAAAATTGGTTGCGTCAAAAACAAAAAGGGTTACAGTATCGAGTGAAAGGACATCGCTGGCCTTATTCTTATCAAACTGATACTTTGACTTTGCCACAGAAAACATTGATAAAAGATTTAGGATATAATTTCAAGGCAAAAGACAGAAGGCTTATTGACTGACAAAAGTCCCCTGAGTCCTGCTATAGCCCCCTTCTAGCCCTTGCTTTATTTTTGGCGATCGCCAGCTTAATTCCAGTATTTTTGAAATTGGCTCTTAGCTTTGAAAAATCTGGGTTTTAGATAATTGACAAACACTTTCATAAAACCCTTATTATATGGCAATTATAAGAGATTTGTCAGTCAATCAAGGTGATAAAGTGAAACACTTTTCTTGAAAACAGTAGTGAAATTTTTGTCAAATTGCTTGAAGTTATTAACGATGTGTTGCTGAAAGATTAACAAAAGATTGTTTTATTGTTTGAAAATTAAAGTTAAATTCTATGAGTTCAAAATTATTAATTGTCGAAGAATCATTGAGAGACCTTCAAGCTCACTGGTTTGAGTATATTAAGACTATTACTCGTTCTGCTGAAACTCAAGGGTGGTTCGTAGAAGTAGCTTGTCATCAAGACGTTGTCCCAGAAATTAGTAAAGAGCTCAAAACTTTCCCCATCTTCCGCTATGCTCGATATTTAGACACGGGCAAAAAGAAATTACCGGGAGAAAACTATTACGGTTTTCTACTTCATAGTTGGCGGTGCTTACAAGTTTTATGGCCATTATTGAAAGAAAAGACCACCTATGAGCATATATTTGTGCCGACAGTTTTAGTTCATCATCTTTTAGCATGGTGGATTATTATGACCTTTCACCCCAACAAACCACAACATTTAACCTTGTTTTTCGTTAGTACATTAGGACACTGGGATTCTAAAAGCAAAAAGTCAGTGATATCAGCAACACCTTTAATTAAAATTCAGGGTTTTTTACTCCGACTCTTCAGCAAACATGTGGAAAAAGGTAACTTATCTTTAGCTGTTGAAACAAAAGGAGCTAAAAAAGAGTATGAATCTTTAACCAATTTGCCCTTCAAACTTTTTCCTCATCCTGTACCCCCATTGGAAAAAGATAATTTTACAGGTAAAGACAATCATAATTTAGTATTTGCTTGTTATGGTTTTGCTAGATATGAAAAAGGCTCTGATATTCTGAAAAATTCTCTGGAAAAACTTTTAAAAGAAGCTCAATTACCCCATACAAAATTTTGTGTTCAGTGGCTTAAGGGGTTTAACTTACCTGATGGTAGTATATGTGAGTTAAGCAAATTTTTGACTGAAAATTCACAGATTGAAGTGATTAATCGTCCTCTTAACTCAAAAGAATATCAGAAATTGCTTTATCAGACAGACTGCATGATTTTACCTTATCGCAATTCTTCTTATTATGCGAGGGTTTCAAGGGTGGCGATCGAGGCGGCATATTTAGGGATTCCAATGATTTATACAAAAGGAGGATGGTTAGAAGAAATTGTGGAGGAATTCGGGGCAGGAATTAGCATACAAGACGAAAATAGGCAGGATTTAAGCGATAAAATTAAAATTATGGCAAATAACTATCATGATTTCTCTGAAAAAGCTCAAAGGAAAAAATTACTAGCAAAAAAGTATTTTTCAGGAGACAATTTTATAAGTTTATTATTCTCTTGAAGATTTAAGAAAAATCATTAGTTGTAACGATATCTTAATTTGTTTAAAATACCCGATGAATTGGAACATTTAATTAGTATTTTAGTACTAATTTGACAAGATTTATCTAATTGATTATTTATGAAAATACTTTACTACTCGCCAGCTAGTCATGGAGGTATAGCCGATTATGCCCATGAACAAGCCAATGCCTTGGTTAACCTTGGGGTTGAGGTAACATTTCTCTGTACCTCCGATTATCCCACAGGTCGAGGAGCAAAATATAAAATTGTTCCGATTTTGAAGGAATTATCCGCATCTTACAAAAATAAGATTCTCAAAATTATTACCCTGACTCAAATTTCATTGACCAATTATGCTATTTTGGCTAACTATATCAAAAATAATAGCTTCAAGTATGTTTTGTGTGGGACTTATTCTGAATACATTGCTCCTTTATGGTCTTATCAATTAGAGCGATTAGCAAAAAAGGGGGTTGTTTTTGGGGCGATTGTTCATGATCCTGTTAGGGATTTTGTCTTGGGTCCCTTGTGGTGGCATCGTTGGTCGATCGCCTGTGGTTATTCCTTTTTACGGGAAGCCTTTGTTCATGAATCCATAGAACTAGATACGGTTCGCCCCATGCCACAACTTAGGACCACAGTGATTCCTCATGGACCTTATCATTTTACTAAACCAACTCAATCACGGGAAAACAGTCGCCGTCAACTTGACTTACCATTAGATGCTAAAGTTATGTTATCTTTTGGTCATATCAGAGACAATAAGAATATCGATCTCATACTCAAAGCATTAGTCAATTTTCCTGACCTCTACTTAGTGGTAGCAGGGAAAGATTACGCCTCTGGGCAGAAACCAGGCTCTTTTTACCAAGAACTAGCGGAAAAATTGGGAGTTGCCGAGCGTTGTCGCTGGAAAATTGGATTTATTTCTGAAGAAGAAGTCGCTAATTTATTCAATGCTATTGATTTGGTTTTACTTACTTATAGCAAAACTTTTCGTTCTGCTAGTGGTGTATTAAACACGGCAACGAGCTATCGTAAATTGTGTCTGGCTTCAGGAGGTGAAGGTTCTTTAAAATCAGTAACACAAGATTACGGTTTAGGAATTTGGGTTGAACCAGATGATGTTAATGCTATTTGTCAGGGAATTAGTCAGTGGTTAACCTGTACTCCTTCTCCTAATTGGAAACAGTTTTTTCTGGAAAACTCATGGACTGCGAATGCGAAAAAAGTGATCAGCTATTTAGGCATTAAGAAAAATTTTAAAAAATAACAAAGCTTTTGCCTTAATCAACTATAGTTAAACTCTTTAAAATTTGCTTATTTATCCTAAACAAATAATATTTTAAGGACCAGAAAAAACGGCATTTTGAATATCTTGACGAGAAAGAGAATAGCGAAAAGCTCTTTTTATATCACTGCCATCCGCACCAGCCTTAAGATAAGTTACAACTAATTCCTCAATTTCTAAAATTATTTCGGCTTCCCAATTAGACTTTTTTATATACCAGCAATTAAGCTCTTTAGAATTTTGTTCACAGCCATTTTTTCTCAACCAATCTTCAATTTTGGGTAAAGAGTGATTATACAAAGGACTTTCCGAAGTTAAATTTGCCATTATGATTAATTCCCTGACAAGGTTATCTATTTTATTATTAATATACAGCAGAATTTCGACACCAAGCAATCACGATCGCTAATAAGATACAACCCAATAAGGTGAATCCCATTAAAAACAAAGCGAATAATTCTCCGGCCGAAAGAGGTCTGTCTGTAGGGTCAAGGTAAGCTGATTTCATTTCCGAGGAGTCAGTTTGATTCCCTGAAACAGGGTAGTTATAGGGAGTTTGAATCACATTCCACCGAGAATAACCTATTTGTAAATCATACACCGATCGCCGTTCGGGATTGCTTAAAGTACTGTAGGCTTCATTTAACTCCTGAAATTTTTGTTTCGCTTCCTCAAGGGAGAGAGTGGTAGTATCAGGATGATAACACTTACTCAATTCTCGGTAAACCCGTCTAATCTCAATTACTGAAGTTGAAGGGTGTAAACCAAATAAGCCGTAATAAGTACTGCTAAAAGGATTAGGAGTGGAAACTTTAGTTTTAGTGGTGCTGTTTGCTTGTGCTGAAGATGAATTCACTGTTTTTCTTTGACAATGACAATCTATTTCCATATTCTAGATCAAGGTATTATATTTTGAGCTAAAAAATCATCTCTAGTAAATTTATGTTCACAATTTCGTGGTTTTCTGCCTTAACTCGTTTCGTGATTATTTTTCTGTTAAGTCTTAACTTTTTGATAATTCATCCCACTGCTACCCTTGCCGATATTAATAACGATCGCTACGACGGCAATATTTTTGTTGTTTATGCGGGGAATGGTTCATTAGTACCCCCTAAACTAACCTTAAAACAATCTTTTGAGCGAAAACTGCCAGTAATTTTGGTTTACTATTTAGATGATAATAGTGATTCTAAACAATTTGCTTTTATCGTTTCTCGTTTCCAAGAATTTTATGGACGGGCGGCGAGTATAATTCCTGTAAATGTCGATACAATTCAGCCTAAAGATAAATATCAATCAGATGAAGTTGGTTATTACTATCAAGGGGCAATTCCCCAAACAGTGGTACTAGATGAAGAGAGAAAAGTAGTTTATAACGGTATTGGGCAAGTACCCTTTGAAGATGTAGATGATGTCTTGCGAGAAGTCTTTGATTTACTACCTCGTTCAGAATCAGTAGAATTAAAACGGAGAACTTTTAATCAGTTTAATAGTGAATTAGTACCAGAAGAAAAGTAAAGTTTTGTGTCTTAGCTAAATTAAATTATCTAAGTTTAAGTTATAATTTGAGAGAATTATTTCTCAGATATTTCACCAGTACAAAAATACTGAAAAAAGGGGTTGGGTGGTAGAGAAGGAATATATTACGTCCCTACTGTCTTAGGTTTGGTATTTTTTAGCTATTTTAGGGGTTGAGACAAGAATTAATCCTAATTTTTAGACAATAAATCAAATTTACTTCTTTTTTCTTAACCTAAAACCTAAAACCTGAAACCCAAAACCTAAAAACTGGGATATTTTTAACCAATGTGAATTTGTTTTCTATTATGCACATTTAGGAAAAATAGATGATTCATTCTTTGATGCTCAATTTTAGTAAGAATATTGCTCTAGGTGTAACTTCTACCCTGTTAACTCTTGCTAGTGGTTCATTAGCCCAAGCCCTTAGTTTTACCGTCATTGCAGATGGTTTAGATGCACCTAGAGGTTTAACATTTGCACCTGATGGCAAATTATATGTAGCCGAAGCGGGAAGCGGTGGTAATGGAGCTTGTATTCCTTCTCCTAATATTCCTAGAGCCATTTTGTGTTATGGTGCGACTGGGGCAATTTCTGTCATTGAAAACAATAGTTTTCGACGAGTGATCACCGGATTACCTTCAGTCGCTTCTCTTGGTTCAACGGCTATTCCCGATGGTAGTGATGCTTCAGGTCCACATGATCTATTATTTGACAATAGTGGCAATCCTTTTGTTATTACAGGATTGGCTTCTGCTCCTGAAAATCGGGATAATTTATTGGGAGTTAGTGATTTTGGGCAAATTCTCGCCATTCAAAACTTTAATAACAATCCCACATGGTCACAATTTGCTGATTTAGCTATGTATGAGAATGACAATAACCCCGATGGTGATAATGGTCCGGGGGGAATTAATACCAATCCCTTTTACATGACTCTTCAAGGTAATAATATCTTGGCTATTGATGCTGGTGGAAATGACTTACTCTCAGTTGATCTCAATAATGGTAATATTAGTACAGAGGCGGTTTTTCCAGCTAGAAATGTCAGTAATCCCTTTGGCGGTCCAGATATTTCGATGCAGTCAGTACCTACTTCAGTGGCGATCGGATTTGATGATAGTATTTATGTTAGTGAATTAACAGGGTCTCCTTTTCCTCAAAACCATGCCAGAATTTACACTGTTGAAAATAATACACCGCAAGTTTATCTTGATGGTTTTACAAATATTATTGATTTTGCCCTTGCTGACAATGGTTATCTGTACGTTCTTGAAGATAATACCCACTCAATTTTATCTCAAGATCCTACTAGTGCTTTAATTGAAGTGAAACCTGATGGAACTCGTCGTACTTTGCTAAGTGATGGTTTAATTAATCCTACTGCCATAGCAATTGATGAGGAGAATTTTATTTATATCTCTAATAACGCTTTTCTATCAGGAATAGGACAAGTGATTAAATTTGATCCTCAATCCGTGCCAGAACCTGGTTTTTTTATTAGTTTAATAAGTTTAGGGATAATTGGTTTAAGTTCAAAATTAACGAGGAAAAGTTAAATCAATATAGATTTTGTCTATGGACAATGGTATACCTGGAGTCCGTCAGTAGCGAAGGAAGGATCTAGGTTTGAAAAAAGGAATATAATCGATTGTTTTCCCCTAATTATATATTTAAGAATTCATTTATAAACAAAACATTAAGTTGTTGTAGGGTGGGTTAGGTAATCACTAATCAATAACTTTTACCATTAAATTTTAAATTAGCCGTAACCCACCACCATTGTTATGTATTATCTGATGTTCTCTAACTAGATTTCTTTTAAGTATAAAAAAATTGTGTTTACAGGATTAATCCAAGGCATCGGCAAAATCAAAGCACTCG
>CAJHXH010000797.1_pt1 | contig 11956 bp, 9 predicted proteins | sample 9198571 | NCBI WGS metagenome assembly CAJHXH01 (sample SAMEA7708301, study PRJEB35096) | sediment metagenome | biome: marine neritic benthic zone biome [ENVO:01000025]; feature: sediment [ENVO:00002007]; material: shallow marine sediment [ENVO:03000034] sea grass bed [ENVO_01000059] ... | reverse complement strand
TAGCCTAGGGTGTTCAAAATGAGCCAAATATATTAGCATATTTTCATACACTTTATTAATTAGGCGATCGCCGAAGGCGGCACTTCGTGATCGTGCTTTGCGATGCAAAGTCTCTACAGTAATTCTCATTTTCATGGAAAACTTTTGTTTATCAACGACAGAATAAGCTTTTTAGCCCTCGTATTTTCCCAAATAATCTTGCCACTGAGAGCGAGCGATCAGCCCCTTCGGCTGCCACTTTCAGTGATCGCATAATAAAATCCGTCAAAGATAAAAACAATCTTCAAACAAGGCAAATAGGATGATAGTACTTTTGCTCTGTCTAAACGAATTCATAAGGCTTCTAGAAAACATTTCCCTGATTTTGCCCTTGAAGAAATATTTTTAATGTAAAATATTTGGGTTACATTTTAGGTTTAGCTAAAAAATGTTTGAGTCATATTCTTAAAGTATTATATTGTTTTTCTCATTATTTAAGATTATTCTAAATCAGGCAAAATCAAGCTTTAAACGAAAAATAAGGTGTATTTGTTTATTTGTTGAAACTAAGCCCAAATTAAAAGAGTTGAAAATTTTAAGAGAATTATCATGGGTAAAAGAATATATTGGAGAGTTAGATTTATGGGAAAAAATGCTCAAAGAAACTCGAAAAATAGAGGAAAAAGTCAAAAAAGAAGGATTAAATAAAAAAATAGTCCAAGAATATTGTGCAAGAAATAAGAAATTAAAATCAATGGTGAAGAATATAGATGTAGAAAAATGGGAAAAAGAGATTTTTGGTTCATCAATGCTTTCAAAAAGAAAAATTGCGTTTCACTTTGATTCTTCTGCTTCTTCTATAATTAACTAGACAGCGATCGTTGTTCAAACAAAAAGTGTATGAAAAGACATTAGTATATTTAGCTAAATTTGAACACCCTACCCCTAGCCCCCCTTGAAAAGGGCCTGGCTGTTTCATTCTCAAGTAAAAAAGAGTAAATAGAAGTAAAATAAGATTAAGTACAAAAAGACAGGATCTACTTTAAATTATGGCTGATTAAGCTGATTGCCTCCTTCATCGAATCAAAGCCATGGATGATTGTGTTTCTATTTGCTGGTATAATTTAGGTTGATTAGCTTTCACTTTAACTAAGTAGGGCTTGCTGAAAAAGTTAATTAACTGGTGATGGTTGAGTAATGAGTAATGAGTAATGAGTAATGAGTAAAAGAGTTTATGCGGATTTCCGAATTTAGCTATTAAGTTTCAAGCATATTTTAAATACTTTTGTCTAACAATTTAATCAAATTTTGGGTGACGATTTTAGTCTATTTTAAGTCAAAACCTTGCATTTTTAGGTTAATGTAGTATCCCTAAACCTTTTATTTTATGAGGCTTCTAATTTATTCAGCAAACCCTATATATCTTAATATTTGTTTACACTGCCTTAGATATTTTGAGAAAAACCATGATTATTGCAAAATATTATTAACAAGTAGCTGTTTCTGAGAAAATAAGTAATAATTCTTAACATTATCAAAAATTGAAAGTTATAAGTACAATACTTACAGTGAAAAGATCACAGCCGATCGATTAGTAAAAGTTATTAATTAGGGCTTGCTGAATAAAGCTATAATCATTACTATTCAATAGTTTTAACCATTTTTACTCGGAAAAAATGTGGCAAAATCGGTTAAAATTGAGCAAAAAGTCGGTATTTTATTTTTCCTCGATGTATCGTTATACGGAAACAATACAGAACACAGTAGAAGATTTTGAATTTCCTGCTAGCTTTCATTTAAATGATTTCAACCGTTGGGTGATTCTCTCAAAACTAATTCCTTGGTCAAAATTTGAGAAAGAATATGCAGTTATTTTCCATGAGAAAATGGGTGCACCAGCTAAACCTTTTCGGATGGCATTTGGTTCCTTGATAATTCAACAAGTATTAAATATTACTGACTCTGAAACCATAAAACAAATCCAAGAAAAAGAAAACAACAAGAAAAGAAAGAAGAAAAGCAATCAAAAAGCAATTAAAATATATCGAGAGAAATTTAGGATATATAGGTCTTAAAGGTACTTTTTTGGCATTTTTTGAGGAAACAATTAAAATCAGCAGTTTTAAATAAAAATAAATTATATATAACGTTATATATTCAACGTTTTAATTATGATTATAGATTGCGTCATATATATAGTGTTAAGACTATGTTAATTTAAAGACTTTTTCAGCAAACCCTAATTAAATGTTAAGAAGTGCGGAAAGTGGGTTAAAAACAAATAGTGTAATCGATGAAAAATCTTGGTTGTGCAGGCTAGAAGCCTACACTACTGCAATTGAATTACTGTTATTTTATTGATAGCAAAAGCTCTATAAGTCTATATTTTATATTTTAAGATTTTAATTCACTTTCAATCAGAGAAACAGGTACTTGATCAAAATATTTTTTTTGCAAATATTCTTGTTGTAAACTAGCAGAGAAAACTTGTAAACTTTTTAAATAATCATCTTGGTTAGGATTGGCTTTAACTTGTTTAAAACTTAAATTATTATTATTTTCTTGATATTCTATTCCTACATATTTTAAGATATTTAAGGCATAACCTAAACTGCGATAGCTAATTGGTAATTTAACTAATAATTTATCTTTGTTAATAGTTTTATTTTGTTTCAATAAATATTTAATTATTCCTAAAAATTTTAACCAAACTTGATCAGTATCTTTTGATGAATTGGCTGTATAGCAGAGAGCTAAATTCTGTTGATTAATAACTGCTTGATGGTATGCCTGATTAATTTCGAGCCATTGTACAGGACATTGATTAATTTTAGTTGCATTAGCAGGAATTAAATTATTGCTAGAGTTACTATTCCGAACATCAATAATAGTTTGATTAAGATTGGTTGAATGATAATAATTAGGATTTTCTTGAGCAAATTTTAAATCAATAATTCTAACTTCATAATATTTTTGCTCAGGATTATTATCTAATTCTACTACTACATCGTAAGTTAATTTCGGGTTAATTTCGTCTTGATAATGTCCCCACCAACAACCTTTATAACCTTGTTTTACTGTGTTATCCCAGAGTAAAAATTCTGTTTTAATATATTTAATTTTTTTCTTATTATACTTCTTCTCGTTAGAATGATTTACTTCAGTAAACCAGCAATTTTTAACCAGTAATTTAGGCTGAGAATTCCCCATGCCAAAAGGCTCAAGTAAATTTAATTCTTGAAATAAATTTTTACCTAATTCAGCTACCGTAACGACTAAATCAATTTCGATAACGGGATGCAATAAACTAACATCTAATTTAGCTTTTAATTGTTGATTAATCCCCTCTTGAAATAGGGGGAAATTTTCTAAAGGTAAAGCTAAACCGGCGGCAAAAGGATGTCCACCAAAACTACTCAATAAATTTTTCTGGGAAGCGACTAATTCATATAAATCAATTTGTTTGATGGAACGAGCCGAACCTCTTGCTATAATATCAGGGTTATCGTTATCATCAATATTAGCTGTTAACAAAATTGTCGGGCGGGCATATTCTTGACTTAAGCTGTTGGCAACTAAACCTAATACACCATTTTCCCATTGGTTATCAATTAAAATAATAACTGCGGTGGTTGATAAATCGACATATTTAAGTTTAGCTTTAGCCTGTTTTAAGACTCGATTTTGTATTTCTTTGCGATTAGTATTAGCATCTTCGGCTAATAAGGCTAATTGTTTGGCTTTTTTCTCATCTTTAGTTGTCAATAATTCCACACAAAAACTAGCATCTCCTTTTATTCTACTCACCGCATTAATTCTCGGTCCAATACCAAAAGAAATATCCATCGGGCGATCGCCTTTTTGCTTACATAAATCTAACAATTTTTGGATACCGAAACGTTGGGTATTTTTCAGATGTTTAATTCCTTCTTTCGCTAAATAACGACAATCTCCTTTTAATTCTACCAAATCCGCTACTAAACCAATCGCCACTAAATCTAATAAACTTTCAAGGGGTTGTTGCGGAATATCAGGAAATTTTTCGTAAAGGGCTTCGATTAATTTATAAGCCACCGCCACCCCAGAAAGATGATAAAGAGGATGACTATCAGCAAAATAACGGGGGTTAAGAATTGAAATTACGGGGGGACGTTCATCGGGTAGGGTATGATGATCAGTAATAATAATATCAATCCCTAATTGATGAGCATAGTCGATTTCCCGTAGATTAGTGCTGCCAGTATCGCAAGTAACAATTAAACTTATACCTTGTTGGGCTAATTTATCGATACCCTGACAATTTAAACCGTGAGACTCAGTAAAGCGATTAGGAATATAGTAAGTTAATTGAGTATCTTGAGTAAAAAATTGCCCTAAACCTTCCCACAAAACACTGGTTGCGGTGACACCATCGGCATCAAAATCTCCCCAAATAGCTACTTTTTCGCAATTTTTGCGGGCAGTTAATAAGCGTTTAATTGCCCTTTTCATTTCTTGCCCAAAATCGAAAGGAGAAGTGGGGTGATAACAACTATTATCTAAAAATTTTTTAACTTCTTCCTCTTGAAGAATTCCTCTTTGCCATAAAATTTGAGCTAAATAATTACCGTTTTTTTTACCTGTATAAGATTTAATCAATAAAGTAAACCAATCAGGTAAATTATCATTAGAAGCTATTTGCCATTGATTATTAGTCATGGGTTTATTTTGTTATAATTATCGTTAAAATTATTCATTGTTCATTGATAAATAATTACCAACTGCTTCATGTTCATTGTGGGTAATCCACCACATACTGCGATAACTCCAACCTTTGAGAAAAGAATATTTCCCTCTAGCAAAAATTTGGCGATCACTGAAAGTGGCGTGCTTCGCACGATCGCCTCCCTGACGGATTTTGTTAATGACTGCTTCAGGTAGAATCTGTTTCCTGTTAAAACGCCCATTATTTAACATCAAAAGAATCAAAAAATTAAGCAGAAGTTAATTGATTTATTTCTAGTTGAGATTGTTGATAGATATAATTTACTGCGGCAAAAAGTTCTTCTAATTGTTGGATAGAATAAAATCTTTTGTTCTTAGTAAATATATCTTTCTCTAATTTTCCAAATTGCCAGCGATCGCCATTAGAAACAAGACCAAAAACAACAACTTCAAGTTGCTCATTGAATTTTTTAGCAGCGATCATTTCTGCTAAACATTGACTCCAACCTTGTTCAAAATTGTCTTTTTTAGCTTCAACAATAACTAAATAAGGTTTGTCGAAAACTAATTTACCTAAAGGGGAACGTTGAGCTAAAATATATTCAGGAAAACCATTTAATTTTTCATCATAATTAAAAGAATGATGACTCCATAGAACAAAGTATTCTTTATAGACTTTCCATACTTCTTTTAACACTGGATAAATAAGATTTTCACAAATAGCATATTCAGAAGAATCAACAACACCATCTTTAATAACGATTTCTAAATCTTGTTTAAAATAATCGGAAATATTAAAAGAAACTTCCTCAATAAAATTATCTTCTCGATAAGTAATCAGAAATTGTTTAAGAACTTCTCCAATAGTTTTATAGTGACTAAATGACATTTTTTTACTTGACTTTATATTAATAATTATAAGGGGAATAATTATAAGGGGATTTGTGGTAAATAAAATAATGAGGAATCAAAATTGGCTCTTATCTAACCCACCCTACCCCAATTTAATTATTGTTTTGTGGGGCAACCTTTTTAACTTCATCAAGAGGTAAATCTAGACGAGTGGCAATTTCTTCTACTGTCATTCCCAATTCAATTAAAAGAGGTACAGTTTTAAGTTTGCCCTTGATTTCACCTTTGATTTCACCTTTGATTTCACCTTTGATTTCACCTTCTTTTATGCCTTCATTTCTGACATCTTGAAAATAACGAGTATCTTTTAGTTGATCATAAGTAAACATGGCTTCAATTTCCTCCTTGGTTAAATTTTTGAGTTTATAAACTAATGCCCTTTGTATTAATTCTAAAACTTTGGTTTCTTGTTCTGCATTTATCTGTTGTTGACGAGTCTTGATGAAGGCTTTTTGAGCAATGTTAACTGCCTCGGAATCTTTACTTATTGTTAAAGCAATTAAATCAAAGGCAATTGATGAAGGTTCGGGAATTTCCATTTCATCGAGATAAAAAATTCTGATTTTACCGCCTTCAAGTAGGGATTGATATTGAATAGGTAAGCCTAAATCTATTTTCCTTGATTTGAATAAGGCGACGGCTAACCAGTCGTTTTGAGGTTGGTATTGCCCCAGATAAACAAATATTTCTGCCATGAATCGCCACCAGAAGTAATCCCTTTGCTGATATTGCACTTCCACAAAATAAATCAGTTTATCTGCTTCTCCTTCAGGAGGAATAAAAATCCCGTCAAAACTTCTGGCTAATTCTTTGATTTCCCGTGAGGAAAATTGATAGCCAGAGATGGGTGGTTGATTTAAGATTTCAAAGATAAAATCAGGGAAGGTGAGAAAAAGTTGATAAAAAAGGGTATCGGTTCGCATTATTTGGTAATCAATGGTTTTACCTTAATCATACTTCAATTTTGCTCTCTAATTAAGGCGATCGCATCCTTACGATTCTTGTGATTCCTCTTAGTCTAAAAAGTAAAAATAGAGTAAAATTAAATTATGTGAAAAAACTTTAAAGATGACAGATACTTCAGTCAACATCGCTAAGTACATTTTCCACGGCAAAAGAGGTTGTAGTCGTGAAGATTTAGATGCGGCATTGGAAAAAGCCTATCGTTTCCTCCCTCGGCAAGCTCTATTTCAACACGCCTGCCAAGTAAAAGAGAAACCAGATTTGCCAAAAAATCAATTACTCTCTACCCTTAAGCGATATAATAAACAACAGTTAAAAAGTCTCTTGGAAGAATTCGTTGACCAATTTGCACTCTACCCTACAACAGTGGAAAATTTTCTGGGGTGTACTCGCTCCGAACGTAAACGATGGCAACAGGAGAAAAAGCTAAAGATAGTAGGCTATAGGGAGTTTGACTATGGTGAATTTCCCGTCTTCGACTGCCTCTCAATCGTTTCGATAACCCCTGCCACCTTAGAGAAATGGCGGAAAAAGATCGAGCAGGATAAAGCCAAGAAAAAAAAAGAAGCCGTCAAAAAAGCCCAGAAGACCAAAAAACTCCATGAGGCGAAGCGAGCGATTGTCAAATTTCAATACGAGGTAGCCTGTCAGGAATGGGCTGAAAAAGCACCTGATGCTATCTGGACGCTGAAGCTTGCTTATTGGACTATTTATGCTTCCCGATGGGCGAAAACTTACCAACTTAAAGCGAGAAAGGCGACAAAGTATGAGGCTAATTATCTTGCCCAGAAAGAGATTTGGTACGATTTCAAAAATCAAGCGATCGCCATTCTTGCTTGTTCACCCTATGCCCAATTGGGGTTTTATCGACCAGAGAATCCTGATAAAATCTATCGTAATTATTATTGGTGCGATGAATATGAGATTCCCACCAAGAAAAAATTTGAAATTATTAATTGGGACGATCGCACAGGACGAGTAAAAGTCGCCGTTGAATACGGTAGAAGCAAGGATTATTACTCCCTCTACTGCCTTACACTTTTAATTCCGGGGATTAAAGAAACATTTTCCTTTCATTCGCCTTTTGACGTTGCTTTTAAAAATTTTCCCCCTATTTTCGATCTCCCTTTCGTAGAACAACAAGAAGCCTATGAGGGCGTATTCCGCTTTGGACGAGAATTGAGTGAGGATGAAATGATAACCCATTCGGAAAAGTTAGTTCGCCAGCAATTAGAACACTGCCTTGAAAATTTTTCTGACTATAATTTAGCACAGGCGAGGGAACATAAATGGAACCAAATTCATCAAGAAGCCATTCTGCGACGGACTTCTTAAAAGAAGGCAGAAGTTTGAAGGCACTCGTGCCGTAGGTTTCTCTCCTTTATATAATTCTTTGAACCCCAATCTTTGTATTAAGAAAAATTTATTTCAAGACGACTGGATTGATCAATTTTTCAACCATTGTTCTAAATCCTCTGGCGATTTAAAATCTAATAAAGCCTCTCCTAAGTTTTCTAATTGTTCGACTGAAAGACTTTGAATACGTTGAGTAAATTGAGGAGATACTCCACCAATACGCCGATTTAACAGGCGTAGAATCAGGTTAACTCCTTCTTCCTGTCTTCCTTCAGATTTGATTTCTTGATAAATAACAGATTCTTTCATAATGTCCTCTCTTAATAATCGTTGAATAATGTCTTGATCTAACACTAAACCAGCAAGGATAGCCGTTGAGGCAGATACGTTACTTTGTTCTCGGCGATCACTTCGGGGCAGGCTACGCCTGATCGCTAATTTGTTCAATTTAAGGTATGGTAGGCGATCTTCATTCATATTTACCTACCTGAGATCTCAATCTTACTGGATGAATCAACTTTTAAACCACTGTTCTAAATCCTCTGATGAGTGAAAATCTAATAAAGCCTCCCCTAAGTTTTCTAATTGTTCGACTGAAAGACTTTGAATGCGTTGTGACAATTGAGGAGATACCCCACCAATACGTCGATTTAACTGACGTAGAATCAGGTTAACTCCTTCTTCCTGTCTTCCTTCAGATTTGATTTCTTGATAAATAACAGATTCTTTCATAATATCATTCCTTAATAATTGTTGAATAATGTCTTGATCTAATACTAAACCAGCAAGAATAGCCGTTGAGGCAGATACGTTACTTTGTTCTCGACGGTTACTGATTTGTTCTATTTGTTGTCCAATTTGTCTAAGCAAATTTTCTCGATTTTCCGTTTGACTTAGTACCGCAAAGGGAAACAATCCGGGAGTTTGTAATAAAGATTCTGAGGGAGTTTCCCAAAGACGAATAACCTCAAATTCATTATTTGTTTTCCCCCTTCGATAATAATTTTGTCTGACTAATGGTGATGAACTTTTTCGCAAATAAATTACTACTTGATAAATCTCTTTATCTTCATAGCGTCGATATAGTCTGACGGCATAATCTAACATTCGGAAAGGAATATCATCTTTAGGATCAGTTTGAAACTCAATATGCAGTACAATATCTTCTGATTCCAAAAAGATTATACTATCTGCTCTAATTGGCTCTAGAGATAATTCTGATGGTTTAATTTCGGTTAATTTTAAGGGTTTCCCTAATAACCAAATGGCTAATTCAGTTGAATATTGAGAAGCGATAAACTTACAGGTAGAATCATACATAAATTTTAGCTTTTAAGAACATTTGTATTACCAAATAGGATCTAAAAGTTGAGTTAACAGTCTGTTACTTTGTTACAGTTTAGGATTTAAAGATACGGTAGGCGATCGCCATTCATTCAGATTTGCCTACCTTTAATCTTGGTATCAAGAAAAATTTATTTCAAGACGGCTGGATTGATCAAATTCTAAACCATTGTTCTAAATCCTCTGGCGATTTAAAATCTAATAAAGCCTCCCCTAAGTTTTCTAATTGTTCGACTGAAAGACTTTGAATGCGTTGTGACAATTGAGGAGATACTGCACCGATACGCCGATTTAACTGGCGTAGAATCAGGTTTACTCCTTCTTTTTGTCTTCCTTGAGCTTCAATTTCTTGATAAATAACAGATTCTTTCATAATATCATTCCTTAATAATCGTTGAATAATGTCTTGATCTAATACTAAACCAGCAAGAATAGCCGTTGAGGCAGATACGTTACTTTGTTCTCGGCGATCACTAATTTGTTCGATTTGTTGTCCAATTTGTCTAAGCAAATTTTCTCGATTTTCCGTTTGACTTAGTACCGCAAAGGGAAACAATCTTGGAGTTTGTAATAAAGATTCTGAGGGAGTTTCCCAAAGACGAATCATCTCAAATTCATGATTTGTTTTCCCCCTTCGATAATAATTTTGTCTGACTAATGGTGACGAACTTTTTCGCAAATAAATTACTACTTGATAAATCTCTTTATCTTCATAGCGTCGATATAGTCTGACGGCATAATCTAACATTCGGAAAGGAATATCATCTTTAGGATCAGTTTGAAACTCAATATGCAGTACAATATCCTCTGATTCTAAAAAGATTAAACTATCGGCTCTAATTGGTTCTAAGGATAACTCAGAGGGTTTAATTTCGGTTAATTCTAACGGTTTTCCTAACAACCAAGTAGCTAATTCCCTAGAATATTCAGTAGCAATGAATTTACAGGTAGAATCGTACATAAATTGTTATTTAGATGATCTTTGATTAAATATTTAATGCCTTAATTTTAAGATTTTAATTCACTGTTATTTTATGATATATAAGTATCAGCTATTAACATAATCATCCCTACATCCCTAATAAACAAACTAAATGAATCGTTTTAATTTAAGTATTTTTCGTAAATTTTGGCAGATAGCTAAATTATATTGGCTAGGAGAAGAAAAAAAAGGGGCTTTAACTTTACTAGGCATATTAGGAATACTGTTAATTGCCTACACTCAATTAAGTGTTTTATTAAACAAATATCAAGGAGGATTGATTTCTACTTTAGCAGCTAAAGATGAAACTGCATTTTGGCAAACAGTTATTAATTTTCTTTTAGTATTAATTGTTTATGTTCCTTTATTTGCTAGTTTTTCTTATGTACAAAGTAAGTTAGGTTTATTATGGCGAAAATGGTTAAATAATTGCTTTCTCACTAAATATTTTAACAATAAGGCTTTTTATCAACTAACAGCAAAAAATATTGATATTGATAACCCAGATCAACGTATTTCTGAAGATATAAGAAGTTTTACTCAAGATTCTTTACGATTTTTATTAGTAATTATTCAGTCAGTTTTACAAGTAATTGCTTTTAGTGCAGTTTTATGGTCAATTTCCCGTAACTTAGTAATTTTTCTAATAACATATTCGCTATTAGGTACATTAATTACCACAGGTGTTTTTGGGAAAAAATTAATTCAGCTTAATTTTGCCCAATTACAAAAAGAAGCTAACTTTCGTTTTGGTTTAGTTAGAGTCAGAGAAAACGCAGAATCAATTGCTTTTTATGGAGGGGAAGCTCAAGAAAATAATCATTTAAATAAATTGTTTAGGGATTTGTTTAATAATTTTAATTCATTAATTGTTTGGCAAGAATTATATTTGGGTTTATTCACTAATACTTATGAATTTTTACCCTATGTTATACCCGCCATTGTTGTGGCACCGAGTGTTTTGTCGGGAGAAATAGAAGTGGGAAAAGTAAGTGAAGCAACCGGGGCATTTGCGAGGGTATTTTTCTCATTAAATATTATAGTTAGTCGCTTTCAATCTTTAACTAATTTTGCTGCTGGAATTAATCGTTTATCTGGATTTTATCAATTTTTAGAACCTAGCCAAAAAGATAATTTATTAAAACAACATCAACCCAAAAAGCCCAAGATTGACAGTATTGAAAATGGCAAGTTAGCCATAGAATATTTAACCCTACAAACCCCTAACTATCAAAACACCCTAATTGAAGAGGCTTCTTTTGAATTACCCCCAGAAAAAGGTTTGTTAATAATGGGGGCAAGTGGTTGTGGTAAAAGTTCATTATTAAGGGCAATTGCTGGCTTATGGGATTCTGGCACAGGGGCAATTTTTCGCCCAGAATTAAATAAGATGTTATTTCTACCTCAACGTCCTTATATGATTATAGGTACTTTAAGGGAACAATTAATTTATCCCAGTGTAAATAAAGACATAACGAGGCAAGAATTACAGACTATTTTAAATTTAGTTAATCTACCAGATTTAGCCGACAGATTTGGTGGTTTTGCTGTGGAAAAAGATTGGGCAGAAGTTTTATCATTAGGAGAACAACAACGGGTTGCTTTTGCAAGAATTCTCATTAATCAACCTGAATATGTCATTTTAGATGAGGCTACCAGTGCTTTAGATGCGAAAAATGAAGCTACTTTATACAAACATTTATTAACTACTAAAAC
>CAJHXH010000520.1_pt1 | contig 11965 bp, 7 predicted proteins | sample 9198571 | NCBI WGS metagenome assembly CAJHXH01 (sample SAMEA7708301, study PRJEB35096) | sediment metagenome | biome: marine neritic benthic zone biome [ENVO:01000025]; feature: sediment [ENVO:00002007]; material: shallow marine sediment [ENVO:03000034] sea grass bed [ENVO_01000059] ... | reverse complement strand
GCTCATCAATAATGGAATTATAAATCGTCTCTTCTAATTCTGATGGTTCTAATCCCATAAATAAAGTTAAAGAACCTTGTGGATCCATGTCAACTAATAATACTTTTTTTCCTAAAGAATTTAGCTGATAACCTAAATTCATTGTCAAAGTAGTTTTACTCACACCACCTGACTGATTAAATAACGCAATCACATTAGTCATAATCCTACAGAAAATATAGTAAATATTATTGTTAAAAGAAGGCACTCAGCAGAAGGCAGAGGGCAGAGGGCAGAGGGCAGAAGGGGAAAAATTGAGATTAACCATATCAAAATTGATTTCTTTTCTCAGCCTATTAAGTATTTTTGTGTTTGTGTGCAAGATCTCAGTACTATATATTTTTATTTAATTTTAGAGTTTTTATCTTCTTTTAATCATAAATTTATCTCGAACTGAGGTAAAAATGGCATTTGAAATAGTACTTATGAATTGATTGTCCCTGATTGCAGGAATCTTCTACTTAGATCTTGTATCTATGACTAAATGGGCTGATGAGGGTAATTATAAATTATAAATTATAAATTATAAATGAGGAAAACAAAGAATAAATGATAAAAACTGAGTTTAATACTTTATAAAACCTAAAAAAGTCTATTTTTAGCAAATTGTCCTTGTTTTTCACCTATAACTTCTGCCTTATACCATTTGTTTTTTAGTATTAATGTACTGATGCAAGAACTCAGTTCTATTTTCGTCTATTTTTGATTTTGCCCTCAATTAATGTTAGCTAGTTTGAATCAAATTTAATAATTCATCAGTGGAAATCTTACCACTAAGATCACTACCTTCTAATAAACTATCTGCTAAATCTCGTTTTTGACCATGAAGTTGAACGATTTTTTCTTCGATCGTATTTTTAGCAACTAAGCGGTAAATAGTTACAGGGCGTTTTTGTCCAATGCGATGCGATCGATCTGAAGCCTGATCTTCTACCGCAGGATTCCACCAAGGATCCATGTGAATTACATAATCGGCGGCGGTTAAATTTAATCCCGTGCCTCCTGCTTTTAAACTAATTAAAAATACATCTCCTTCCCCTGCTTGAAAGGCTTTGACTCTTTTTTCCCTTTCCTTTACCGAAGTACTGCCATCAAGATATTGATAAGCAATTTGTTGTTTTTCTAAATAATCTTGCAAAATATGCAGATGATCCACAAACTGACTAAAAACAAGAGCCTTATGACGATTTTCTAATAACTCAGTCAAAATTTCCCCAAATACCTCTAACTTAGAACTGTGATAATTACCATCAGGCATTACTAAATTAGGATTACAACAAGCCCGTCTCAACCTCATAATTTCCGCTAATACTTGTAAATGTTTTTGCCCTGCCTGAGTATCACTGTCACTTAACTTAGCGATCGCCTCCCGTCTCAAAGCCTCGTATAAAGCAATTTCTTCCTGAGATAATTCTACTTGTAAAGTAATTTCTGTCCGTGATGGTAATTCCGTTAATACCTGATTTTTGGTGCGACGTAGTAAAAAAGGTTGAATTAACTTTTTCAACTGTTGACGGATATTATTATCTTTGTCTCTTTCAATGGGTTGGGCAAAACGCTGATGAAATCTATCTTTTGAGCCTAATAACCCTGGATTGATAAAACGGAATAAATTCCATAACTCCCCTAAATGATTCTCAATGGGTGTACCCGTAGTAATCAACTTAAATTGCCCTTGTAATTTCATTGCTCCTTGAGAGCGTTTGGTGGCAAAATTTTTGATAGCTTGGGCTTCATCTAACACAATGGTTTGCCATGACACACTCGCCAACATTTGGGCTACTTCTTCCTGTTGCAATAAACCATAACTACAAATTAATAAATCAAACGGTTGTAATTGTTCTAAAATAGCTTGACGATTTCCTGTACCAAACATAATTGGGTTAAGGGTGGGGGTAAATTTTTCTGCTTCGCTTTGCCAATTAAAGCCCACAGAAGTTGGTGCGATAATTAAACTTGCCCCTTCACTGGCATGGGTTAAAATCACCGCCAAGGCTTGTAAAGTTTTCCCTAAACCCATATCATCAGCCAAACAAGCACCTACTCCCCAATGGGATAAACGGGCTAACCAGTTAAAACCTTCGATTTGATAATCCCTTAATTCGGCTTGGAGGGTAGAAGGTATTTGTGGCTGTAAACTCTCCATCTCTTTGAGTCTTTGTAAATGCTTCCGCCAATTTTGATCTGCTTTAACTTTCCCGACTTCATCTATAAATTCTTCAATGGCTAAGGATGCCAAAGGGTGAAATCTTCTTCCATTACCCTGTTTGTCAGAAAAGGCTTGAAATTCTGTTAATCTTTGGCGAAATTCTTGAGTTAAGGCTAAAAACTCTCCCTCTTTTAATCTCACAAAACGACTAGGGCTATTTTCTAGTAATTGTAATAATTCCTGTAATTCTAAGACTAACTCATCATCTAATTGTAATTTTCCTTCAACAGAAAACCAGTCTTTTTGAGATTTTATTCTTAAACTCAGATTGTCAAAATTAGCTCTGTGACTAACTTTTAGCTTTTCTCCTTGAGGCCATTCTATGATTACTTGCTCTTGTATATCTTGCAATTCTAATAACAATTCTAAGCAATCTTCGGGATTTTCAATCAACCATTCCCCTCCATCTTGATCATACATGATTAAGGTAGGACATTGGGCGATCGCTTGTTTAGCTAATTTTTCTTCTAACTGTAAATCTCGTTTGGTTTGCAATCTTTGCCCTTTAATTTCGGCAATGACAATTTCTCCCCCATTAGCAGGGCGATAATAAGGACCATTTTCGCCAAAAGGACGACATAATATAGTTATCTTTAAACCCTCTCCTGCGGGTAACAGATGAAAATGGGGGATAGGATGAGATTCTACTTCCAAGGCATTTTCCACCGCACCACCAATATCAGAATGAATTGTCACCAGTTGAGAAATATTACCAATGGCAGAGATAACTTTTTCTTCGGCTTTAGCTGGAATCGTTAATTTATTTTTCTTGCCGAAAATTTCGAGGATACGTCTATGTTCTGGTTTAATAGAGATGACTTTGATACAAGTAGGAGTTTCTAAGATAACGATAACATCTTGATCTGCTTTAACTGTAGGAATAAAATCTAAAGTGATCATTCCTGTGTTAGTTTTACGTACAAATAATTGTGGTTCGCCCTTGATTACATCAATTTGGTTAAATGGTGCTTTATCCCAAAACACGAAAGGATGCTCAATCAATTCGCAAATTGCTTCAGGTTTAAATCGATATTCTGTCTTTCCGTAATAACCATAAGAATAATCAGCTTCAATTAAAGCACAAACTTTTAAATCTTGAGGAGTGAGATAACTTAAATTTTCGTGGTTTCTCAGTCTCTTTAATGCCACATTACGCCCTTTACTCCATTGTCCATTTTTACTAATACTTTGTTCCTTTGGTTGTATATGCCAGCTACTGCCAGATAAAGTTATAAACCAAGCTAATCGTTTTTCTGGAGTGGTAGATGAGGTTGATTTTGTTTTTTCAGGTTGCAATTCCATCAAGGCTTTGAGGCATAATTCCCATTCTTCTTGAGGTTGAATTAAATCGGCTAAGGTAGTAATTCCCAGTTTTTGGGATAGTTGTTCTACTTCGGGCTTTATTAGATGATTACGTATCATTTTTACCAGTAAATCTCCTGCTTCTAAGGCAATCCAGTCAAAACCTGCTGTTTTTGCTTCTTGATATAATGGTTCTATAATTTGGGGTAATGATTTCTTGGCTTTTTTGGCATCTGCCCAATAGAAACCAAGGGAGCGAAATAAAGTATCTAAGCTATGATAAAATTCATGATGATAAGAAAATGGATTTCCCATACTATTAAGTAGGTCTTTTTCTCGAATATCCCCCCGTTGCATTTTGATGACTCGTTCTAGTGTTGTATAAGTATAATTTAACCAGAAATCTTTTTCTTTCAGGGCGATCGTTATGTAATCTTGAGCTTGTTGTAATGATTCTCCTGAACCTTCTTTGACTAGGGCTAAAATAAAAAATATCCCTGCGGTAGTAGTAAAGTAAATTTTTTTCTTTCTGGTGGCTTTTCGTAAATTTTGAAGGGCTTGATCATAAAAGGCGATCGCTTGCTCATTCTTGCCTGTAACAAAAGCATACCAACCAAAAAAAACTAAACTATTAATTCCATCATTATCAGAGTGTATTTGATTGAAATTAGCTTCTAAATTGGCAAATTTACCTCTTAAGAGTAATTGTTCTCCTAAAATAACCCGTAAATAATCTGAACTATAGACTCCACCGTTAATACATTGTTCATGGAGAAGATTAAATGCTTCATCAGCAGGAATAAGTTTTTCTTTTGCTTTGCCCAAAATTGCCGACATAGTATTTTCGTACAATCTTAAAGGTTGAGTAGTTAACCATTGGGCATCAAAGGGGTTATTACAAATTCGCCATAAAACATCATCCCAAGATATTTTAGGTTTCCCACTATGATAGCGATAATAATTCTCATATTCTTCAAAAAGATTCTCCATCTCCTGACGATAAATACAAATGCGTAAATATCGTAATAAATAAGCTGGATCTTCATTACTATAAATATTGTACTTGCTTGTTTCTGGTAGGACTTTGGCACTGATACTGACAAACCGCTCAAAATTTCCTTCTTTGATGGTATCACGGGTAGCTATTTCGCCAATCAAAGGATTACATTGGGGACTTTTACCTTTGTCCTGTAAGATTAACTCTAACTTAATTAATTCCTCAAGTTCAGGTTTAAGAGTTTTAGCAACAAAATTTCTGCCTTTTTCATCTTTAATTCCTGCTTCTGATAAACAAGCTATCAAACCCATGCGAGTTACGGGCTTATAAATCACTGAAAATAACTGTACTATTTGTCTTTTAATCGGCGACAAACTTTGATATTTAGCGATTAAGGACGATCGTGCGAAGCACGCCACTTTTAGTGATCGCTGTTGGTCTAAATTTTGATAGGATATGACCATGAAAGATGGAGATCTATAACTTGTTTTTCTACAACACAAAAATTGAGTATTTTAATTATTTTAGCTAAATATAGTGAAGAGAAGGAATCTCATTTGAGAAAGGTGTAAATATTTACAGTGTTTATTGGTTGTGATCTTCAAGTTTTGTACTTTGGGCTTTGACAAAAGAAAATAAGGATTTGAGCATCGCTTCTTCAGGAGTGAAAAAAAGAAAAATAATTCCTCATTTCAAGCCCTTATCCACACCGAAGTCAGGACAAGCGTGACTGCTTGGGTAATTCGCGCATTCGCTCATTCGCGCATTCGCTCATTCTTTTTGACTTCATCTTCCAATAAGCGGAGGATTGCACCCTCAGCAAAGGTTTTTGCTGTGCGTATTCCACTTGAATATCAAGAAAAACTACTTTCTTATCCCCAAAAAGATCCCGTGAAAACTAAGATTCTCTTAGCCACAATTAACCGAGAAAAAGCAAGTGGGTTTTAGCTTAAATCGGAGCAAAGAAAGAACCTCCGCTTTGCTTTATTTCAATTTACCAAACTCTGCCTCTGCCTCTATTGTTGTTATCCATTTGATCCGACATTTGCTCAAGCAAATCCAATGGGCTTTTGTGTTGTTTAGGTGTTTCAGGAATTACAATTTGAGCATACTCTCTCAACTGAGCCATTTCCTCAGCAGATAATTCATAAACCCACTCAGGATTTCCACAAAGCTGGTATTTTACTGATTGGGCATTAGCAATTTGCCTAAATTCCGCCGGGTAATACCTTTCCGATAATGCCAAATATTCTGGCATCTTTCCCAATAAGCCTCCTTCTGAATACTTTAAAACCTTATACTTTGCAGTAGTATATCCTCGTTGATTCAAATCTGTCATAGTTTTCACCCTTTGCCCATCAGCAATCACGCCAGTAACGCCACTAGCACAAGTATCTGTCTTAAAGGTCTTAAATATCACAGAAAAAACATAAAATGATTGATTTTCAGTTCCTTTACCTTCCATCTCGGTATCCATAAACAGAGTAGGACTGTTACCATCCCAAGAATTACTAGGACGCAAAGAGACTGTGGTTATGTCCTTAAATTCATCGTATTTTTTAGTAATTTCAGCAATGCTAGAAGTAGCCCAAAATAAACTAAAAATAGCAGAAAGAATTGCTAGTTTCTTCATCATTAAAATCTCCATCTTTTTAAATTATAGTTTAGTCAAAAATTAGCCGAACCATGAAGATTTACTTTCTTCTAACTCAGGAAAGATTAATTCAGCTTCTTTCCTACGATCCTCTAAATCCTCACTACTTATTGACTTAGGTGGACTTCGTTCAATCATTTTCTGCTTAATTCCTCCCCAACAACTTTTTGACCAGTTAATAATCTCTTTATAATCTTTGTGTAAATTAATCGATTCTAAAAGAGGTATATAAGCATTTTTACCCTTACGAAAATGAGGGTTTAACATAACACAGCGTCCTGTAGGAAGACTGAGAAATTCTGATGCTTCCATCAAAGGACGAGTCTGAATCTGAATTGAAGTACTATGATTAGCTTTTCCGCCACTTCTACCTTTATTTTTATGTTTGTATTTAACTTCTTTCTCTCCTAAATACTCAGAAAATATTTTCGCTGTTTCTTGATCTTGAGGATTGAAAATAACTTTTGTGCCACAAGCAGAGACGATCGCACGGCTCAATTCCTTGCCATAAATCTTATCCATCTGAGCGATATTTTGAAAACCCAGTAAAGTACACAAACCATCCTCTCTATTTTCATTGAGCCAATGATGTAAAGAAGGCAAATACAAAGTCGGGATCTCATCCGCAAGTAGGAAAAGAGGATCTTCACGATTAGCAACATTCTTGTTAACCAGTAGATGCAAAACCGTAGCAATTAAAGGTGCGAGAACATCTCTTTTTTCTCTGTCAATCCCTAAAATTAACAGTTTTTTTCCTTGTAAGCAAGTGGGAATGGTACTTGAACCTGTAAATGCTGGAACTAACTCTGGCTTCATAAATCTGGTCAAATTATTGGCGGCGGTAGCTAAAATTGAACTAACAGTTTTTTCTGATTTTGCTGAAGCTAGTAACTGCCCAAAACTGGCTAAAATCCAAGGATCAAGTTCTGTTCTTTTTTCAATTAATTGTTTAGCTAAATCAGTACGAGAAACTAAGGCTTGAGCCATCATTAAATCAGGGTATTTTGTTCCTTTTGCCAACATTAAAATACCTTCTGTCACTTGATCTCCTGCAGGACCAAAAAAACCATCTTCTGTAGCATGACCTATTTTTTTGAAATTAGCGTTCATCACCTCAGCTAACTGCCTTGCCATGAGAGAATCTCTTTCATCAGTAAGGAAATCAAGGGGATTACAACGCTCTGATTCTGGAAAGCCGGGGGCGAAAATTTTCACATCATAGCCACACTTAGCAGCATAGGGAGCTAATCGAGAGGTTTGAGTTGGGTATTTAAAATCCCAGACGATCGCAGGAAATCCTTGCTCAAATACAGACAGAGCTACCTGATCAATAATTGAGACAGTTTTACCAGTACCAGGTGCACCGATAACAGCCATTCCTCTCTGGGCATCGGGTAAATAAATAGGTTTCTGTTTAGCATAAGGATTGGGTTGTGGTCTGCCTACCCACACTGAAACAGCGTTTTTCTCTCTCTTTTTAAGCTGTTCAAGTGCTTTCTGCTTGGCTTTACCTTTTTCTGCTTTACCACCAAATCTACTATGGGCTAGTTTTGTTTTTCCATCACCTCCGAAATATTGGACTATTACCAGAAGTAGTATTCCTAAAGCTAAAAATCCTAGAACAGTTCCTTGATCCGGATCGATTTTTAATCCCGAATTTAAGCTACTAAGTTGGTTTTGAATGGTTATTTCTTGATTTTTAGACATTTATATATTAATTTTTAATTGTGACAATTATTCGAGAAAAAGTGAGTACGTTTTAGCTTAAAATTAACGATCAATTTCCTGATTTTTATCTTGAGTTAATTGTTGGGAATATTCCTCAAATCTCCTGAGATCCTTATCTTCATAGTTGAAACTAATTGCAAGAAGAGTGGCAACTACAATATCTTTATCCTTTTCTTTGGAAGTTACCTTCAGGATTCCCTCATCTCGTTTTCCTTTTTCTAGACTAATACGGTAGTCTTTACTGTCGGCTACAACTTTACTTCCTTCTTCTTTTCCAACATCTTTGAGGATTTGTCGGGCAGTCTTAGCTATATTTACTGCATCTATTGCCTCTGAAGGTGCTTCACCTTTTTGTTCCAAATTTTGATAGTACGATTTTGTCATAAATCCTATCTTTTCGGTAATAATCTCTCCTGTTCTCTTATCAACATCCCATACTTCATCTTCCTCTGCTTCTTTTCCATCTCCTAAAATTTCTTCTAAATCAATCTCTTGATTATCTGCAATTTCGGTAACTTTATCAGAAACTTCTATTTTAGGTTTTACTATTTTTTCTGATTCGGGAATATTAGATGTTTGAGATAGTTGATTATTAATTATTTTCATTTTTTTACCTCCTTCTAAAGTCAGAAAATTAACGTTCTAAATCTTGGTTTTTATTTTGCTCTATTGCTTGAGCTATTTCTTTAAATTTATTCACGTCATGGTCTGAAAATCGATAATAAATTCCTAGACTATCTGCTTCTAAAATTCTTTCATTATTTTGATGGGAATATACAGTTGTTACTGGTTTTTCTTTTTCGGAATTATCAATAACAATCCGATAATGTTTACCATCAGCTACCAAATTTTTGTCTTGTTTTTGTCCAGATTTTTTAGCTATTAAATTAGCTGTTTTTGCTATTTGCATAGCATTTTTATAGTCAGTGGTCATATTTTCCTTATTTTTTTCTAGCTCCAACAACTTTTCAATGGTAAAAGATCCACCATTAATTTTACTAACTTCAGGTTCAATTTCTCCACTTTCTCCACTTTGTCCGCTTTCGATTTGTGTAAAACTACTAGCTGATGGCTCAATTTTTTCATTGTTAATTTGGCGAAAATTAGCTTGTCTATCTGAGCCAAGTAAATTTAAGTCATTATTTATCTTGTTGTTAGAGGAATTTTGAGAAGAATTATCAAGGGGATTTTCAGCATAACTTTTATCTTCATTTTCCTGACTATTTTGTTGAGTTTCTCTCTTGGTTAAATATCCTTTTTCTTGATCCTTTTGCAATTGAACCTTTTCTAAGGCATAATTTTTAGCTAAATCTATAAGTTTTTTAGCAATAGCATAGGCAAGTAGTGCTGTTGCTTTAATAGTATTTTTTTGGGCTTCTTGTATATTTTTTCCAGCCCTATCTTGGTGCTGATTGTCAATAAAAACCATAATATTAAGTCAAAAGTTAAAAGTTAAAAGTTAAAAGTTAAAAGTTAAAAGTCAAAAGTTAAAAGTTAAAAGTTAAAAGCTATCTTCTTATTTTTGATTTTTAGTTTTTGAATTTTAATTTGTTCAAAAGCCAATAAAAATAGGATCTTTTTCTGATACTGAGAAAAAAGGAATCGGACCAACAAAATAGGGGCTACAACCACAGAAAAAACAGAAGCGAAAATACATGGAAAAATCAGCCCTACCTTCAGCTTCATCCACATCAGTCAAAACTACTTTGAAACTATCGCCAAAAGGATGTCTGCCCGTTGGTTCTTTTCCAGTCAAACAACCGCTCCCCCCGTCAACTTCCTGTGAACTTCCTATCCAACGCTTACCATCGAAACCACTGAAAATCGGTAAATAATTGATTAACTCAATATGAAGACAATTTTCTTGTTCGCAGTTTACATTGAATCCCGCTTGATAACTACCAGTGATTGTATTATCAAGATAACCCTCCTTCTCACCAAGAACTACATCAACCTGAGCAATGGGCATTCCCCCTCCCAGTCTCGCAAACATGGCATCAAAAGGCATATTAGATAAACCTGGAATATTACTGATTAATTGATTTTTCCAATTAGGAAAGACGTTAAGTGGACTGTTAATCAGTTGAGGAATTGAGTCCAAATTGTAATTTTCTAAGTTAATTTGGTTAAGGGAAAGATTACCGATTTTTTGCTCTTTGATAATTGAACCAATTGAACTATTGGCTAAACTTTGAGCTGTACCGATTCCTACACCTTTTTTCACTAAATCGTATAGAGGTTCAATTTCACTCAATTTTCTTGATTTAAGGAACGGTACTGCATTAACCAATTTCTTCAAGTTCGTGTTTTTTAGCAGTTTAAAATCAGCTAAAGTGAAATTTTCTGGAGACATACTTGTAGAATTGAGAATTGAGGAAAGATTCAGGTTTCCCAAACCAGCATTAAAGTCCTTTAAGCGTAAAATATCCTCAATCCTATCTCCTGCTTTCCAGTGTATTATTGTAGTAGTTTTGCCAAAACCTTCATAGTATTTATTCTTTATAGGTAGGCCTAATTCCTCACTGGAAAATTCTAAAGGTTCAATTTCTGCAAAGCTATTCTGAGCCAAAACAGGATTAATCCCGATAGTTGTAATTCCAATTAGAGCTAAACTTAACTTTTTAATCTGATTGAGTACTTTCATTGTCATAACGTTCTCCTTGATTTGCTAATTGTTCTAATTGTCCGATTACTGAGAGAGATAAATTTACTCTCTGGGCTGATTCAGTAGCACTCATCCCTGCTTTCATAAAAGTCAGCATCGTTCTAATTCGGCTGAATACTGCTTCATTTTTAGCTGATTGATTTTTAGCTATAGCGATCGCTAATCCTCGTTCCAATCTTTCAATTTGAGCTTGTAGAGTTTGTTGCTGAACCTTTGCTTCATGTATCTGAGGACGAATATCAAGATTAATATTCATTGCTACATATTGAGGTTTACCTGTACCATAACCAATTTGAAAATTATAAAGTTTTTTCTCTCCACTAGAGTTCATAGTTACGACTGCGAGAGTAGTAAAAGGTGTAGCTGGAAGTTTCTCAAACTCGATTGCTTCAATCCTACGCAGATGAATAATTTGAGCTTGTCCACTATCGATGGGGAACTCAAAATCGAGAACTAGACGAGAAGGATCATCTAGCCAAACTTTGATAATATATTCACCAGTTGCCACAAAATTGAGATTTAATCCTACTCCAGCCCAAACTTTGAGGGTTGGAATATTACCACTTCGCCCTTCTGCCTGAAAAGAAGAAATATTCTCCACTTCAATAGCCAAAATAGGATTAGGCAAAAAAGTCAGAAACAATATAGATGGTATTAACCAAGTTTTTAACATTGTTTTAAAAATTAGCTGTAAATATTTACAATGAAGATTAATGAGGAGAACTAATATCAATCGCTTCTAGATCTAATTCCAGAGGTTCAACTTCTGATTCAACAGAGAAAGATTGAATAACTCTCAAGGAAACTTCGATATTTTCTCTTAAGTACCAAAAGGAAGTTACATTCCGATTAGTACCCCGACGACTACTACTTCCCCTTCTTCCTAACAGATGTAAATACCTTGCACCCTGAACATTAGCTAGATCACTAAGAATTGAAGCAGTGTTCAAAATAGTATCGGTATCAATACCTCCACCATCATCGTCTCCCTCTCGTTGTAGCTTGGCAATTAATGGCTTTCCATTGGCACGATTAACCACAATCGAACCACTAGGAATTGATTTAATTTCACCATCTCTTAAGCGAACCTCCATTATTTCAAGCTCAATCAAACCACCATTTTGATGGTAACGAGTAACCTTAGCCATTAAAATCGAATCCCTAGGAAAAAGTTCTTTCCCAGACTCAGTAACGATCGCTTCTGATAGATTAATCATTGCCGGTGGTAATTCTTCCTGATTATCTGAATACCAAATGATAGGAGTTACAAGACTACCCTTAACCACTTGATTGAGCTTAACTTGATCAATCTTCTTGTCTAATGGTGTAGAACTAATTTGGGAAGAATGAATAATCTTCGGGTAAGAATCG
>CAJHXH010000201.1_pt1 | contig 11984 bp, 9 predicted proteins | sample 9198571 | NCBI WGS metagenome assembly CAJHXH01 (sample SAMEA7708301, study PRJEB35096) | sediment metagenome | biome: marine neritic benthic zone biome [ENVO:01000025]; feature: sediment [ENVO:00002007]; material: shallow marine sediment [ENVO:03000034] sea grass bed [ENVO_01000059] ... | reverse complement strand
GCTCCAAAATCTGTCGCAATATTTAAAGTTTTCATGAAGACTAGACTTTTTTTGTTCTTAATTTGACTTATTAAGGAGAATAATATTGTGGTCTCAAATTAAAATCTTTTGTCTAAACTTTCTTCAACTTAAACTTTAGTATAAAAGGTATTTTTTAAAATGTCAACTCTTTTCCTCATTCTTTCTTTTATTTCTCTTTTTCAACCACTTCTAACCATGAAGAAAGCGTAGGTATAAACAAGTTCTTGCAGGTTTAGTCAAGATGATCACCCATCCTGAAAATTAGCTATTTATTGCACTAACTTCAATATTTTGCCCCTTTTCCCTATCCATCCTGCACCCAACCGTTTTTTTTGCTCACCCCATCTATTAAAACTTTCAACACTGATTTTCTCACCTTCAAAAACGTGTCCGTTACGTGTTTTTCTCCCTTTTTTTCCCTTTTTGACACCCAATAGACACCTAGATTTTAACGATTTTTCCTCAATAAGCCTTTTCACTTTTGGCTTAACTTTGGTTTTTACAGCAAAGAGCAAGTCATGTTTTTGTACACACAAAAAGCTAATATTTTTTACTCTTTCTGAGTTATATTTAAGTAGTGTATTCATTCACTGTTTATACAACTTAAAAGTAACATCCTCAATTATTAACAGTACTATTAAGTCTTATTTATTTTAATTGTTCATACCACAGGATAAATGGAAAAAGTAAAAGGAAATAGTCGAGTAGATATACGTCTTAGTTCTGAAGAAAAAAAATTACTCAAGGACAAAGCCGAGAATTGTCGATTAACATTGAGTGAATATTTAAGACGGTGTGGACTGAACAAACACATACCAACTCCTATTAGTCAAATTAATGCTCAGGCTTATTTAGAGTTAGGTGACATTGCTTCTGAGTTAGAGTCAATCGCCAAAAGAAAAAAAATCAGTGTCAATGCTATTAAATCCATGACGAAAAGATTGAGAAATTTACAAAGGAAGGCGCTCACTGGAGATGCGGCTTCACCAAGCGGAATAGAAAAGGTGTGGAAGAATGATTGCTAAACAGATAAAAGGTTCAAGTTTTGGCAAAGCCCTGAAATATTTGGAGAGTAAGGACGGTTCTCGTCTAATCGGTACGAATATGACGGGGAGAAATACCAGAGAATTGGCAGAAGAATTTAGAATCGTACAAAATCTGAATTATCGTGTAACCAGACCAGTTTATCACTGCTCTTTATCTAATCATCCTGACGAAAAACTGGGTGATAAGCAGTGGTTGAATATTGCTCTTGATTATTTAAAGGAGATGGATTTTAATCAAAATCAGTATGTCGTTTATCGTCATAATGATACCAATCATGAACACGTCCACATCATTGCTAATCGAGTAAAATTGGATGGTTTTACTGTCAATGATTCATGGGATTATCCTCGCAGTGAAGTTGTTATTCAAAAAATCGCCGAGAAATACAACTTAAAGCAAGTAAACAGGGAAAAAAAGGAAAGGAAAGCACCGACAACAGGGGAAATGCGTAGAGCTAGAAGAAGATTCGAAAAACCGATTAGAACCCAATTACAAACAGCCATTGATTCTATCACTAGCAAAGCCAAAGGCAAAATAACCCTTGATGAATTAGTAGAAAAGTTGGCACAAGAGCAAATTGAAGCCAGAATTAGCTATAACCAAGGAGGAGAAATTCAGGGCATCAGCTATAAATTAGACAATATTGCCTTCAGTGGCTATCAATTAGGAAGAGGTTATACTATTAACGGACTGCAAAAGTACAAGGGTGTGGTTACAGAATTAGAAACAGATGATACAGCCCCCCGAAAATTAGAAGGAAACAGACAGAAAACACAAATCCCCAATCAGCTAAATCAGGGCGACTCAAGTAATAAAAATTTACCCTTGACAATGGAGTTAGTTACGGAGATGAAACAGAAAATACCAGAAGATGAATATCAAAAAGTTGCTCTTGAATATACGCAGAAATTAGCCCATCAAGCTGAAGAAGAAGTTAATCAAGAGTTAGAAAGATAAATCAATTCTGCCTTGTAAATATTTACAGGAATTCTCGTCCTGCCTTGTAAATATTTACAGTAACCTCAGTTAATGATGGTTACTACAGAATAATTTGAATGAGTAGAAACTACTTTTTCCTCAACTAAATTTATTAATGTCTGAACCAAATCAACATTATTTAAGTTTAAATTAGAGATAAATTTCGACTTCAACTGTAACCTAGGTAAAAGCCCTGCTAGCTCTAGCTTATCACTGGTCGCACTTTGGGTTGGTTTATTAACATCATTATCAGGAAGTGCGACCGACTCTAACTCATTCTCTATATAGCTTTCACGCTCTTCATTTTCCCTAGAGTCAAAAAAGCCATTTTTCTCCGACTTTTCCTCATTTTTTCTTATCTCAAAATAATAACTAGCTGGCTCAATTTCGGCATACTTGTAATTAAAGCTGCTCCAAAGTTTTTCCCATCACTTACCCTCAATGATTCTTACTACAGAATAATTTGGATGAGTATAAACTACTTTTTTCTCAACCAAATTGATTAATGCCTGAACTAAATCAACATTATTTAAGTTTAAATTATAGATAAATTTCGACTTTGACTCTAACCCAGGTAAAAGGCTTGCTAACTCTTGGTTTTCACTGGTCGCACTTTGTCGGGGTTTATTAACATCACCATCAAGAAGTGCGACCGATTCTAAGTCATCCTCCATCTTGCTTTCAGCCTCATCATTCTCTCGCTAGTCAAAAAAACCATTTTCCTCAGACTCATCCTCCTTTTTTCTTACTTCAAAATAATAGCTAAAAGGCTCAATTTCGGCATACTTGTAATTAAATTTATTTCAAATTTGTTCCCATAACTTACCCCGAATGATGGCTACTACAGAATAATTTGGATGAGTAGAAACTACTTTTTCACCGCCAAAATTGATTAATGCCTAAACCAAATCAACATTATTTAAGCTGATATTAGCGATAATTTCTGGCTTCAACTCTAACCCAGCTAAAAGCCTTGTTAGCTCTAAGTTCTCATTGGTCGCACTTGGGGTGGGTTTATTAACACCACTATCAGGAAGTGCGACCGACTCTAACTCATCCTCCATCTTGCTTTCAGCCTCATCATTCTCTCTCAAGTCAAAAAAACATTTTCCTCATCTTCATCTTCATTTTTTATTACCTCAAAATAATAGCTAACAGGCTCAATTTTGGCATACTTGTAATTAAAGTTATTCCAAAGTTTTTGCCATCACTTACCCCGAATGATGGTTACTACAGAATAATTTGGATGAGTATAAACTACTTTTTCCTCAAACAAATTGATTAATGTCTGAAGCAAATCACCATTATTTAAGTTTAAATTAACGATAGATTCCGACTTAAAGTCTAACCCAGCTAAAAGCATTGCTATTTCTAGGTTATCAAAGGTCGCACTTGTGGTTTAGTTATTAACATCATTATCAGGAAGTGCGACCGACTATAACTCATTCTCTATATAGCTTTCAGCCTCATTATTTTCCCTAGAGTCAAAAAAGCCATTTTTCTCCGACTTTTCCTCATTTTTTCTTACTTCAAAATAATAGCGAAGTGGTACAAGCCAAAGCCAAAATTTCGTTCACCCTTCCCCTAATTATCCCTGCCATTTTGTCCCAATACTGCAAGGGATAGCCCGAAAATCTTACTGTGAAGGCGAAGTAATAAGTAAAAAGTTATAAGTAATAAGTTTACAGTTAATCCCCTCCTCAGTAATTTTTCCCGCAATTGCAGAAGCTACACCTTTAATGGCATAACCAACTACAATTGTTGTAGAAATCGGTTCAACCATTTGATTTTACCTCGCATTTATGACTATTTCCTTCTGGTTTAATTATAAAACTGAATGAGAGGAAAGCTTTCACAAATGGAAAAGTAGTCTTTTTAATCAAAATTTTCGCTCTCTTGGTGAAAACTTGGCTTAGTTTAACGCCAGATAAAAGTTTTCCTACTCCTTTGACCAAATTATATTAACTGGATGAACCGAGTTTGTATCCGAATCGGCGCAAGATTTCGTGGCGCGCTTGTATGTCTTCAGGATTTTCTACTCCTCGTGGAGCGAAGCCATCAACAACTCCCAAAATTCCCTTTCCCTGTTCTGTCTCAGCTATAATTACTTGAACAGGGTTGGCTGTGGCACAATAAATCGTACAAACCTCTTGACAGGCTTTAATAGCGTTGAGAAAGTTAATTGGGAAGGCTTCCTTCAGCAAAATAATAAAGCAATGACCCGCAGCGATCACTTGTGCATTTTCTGTCGCTGTCTGCTGTAAAGATTGATCGTTTCCCGTAACCCTAATCAAGCAGTCTCCCGATGCTTCACAAAATGCCAACCCGAACTTAACCGATCCTGAAGTACCTACCAAGATTTCATGAAGGTCTTCTACCGTTTTGATGAAGTGAGATTGACCTAAAATTAGGTTACAGTCTTGAGGAATTTTTAAGGGAATAGCTTTAAGTTCCATAACTATTTTGTCAATTTTGTTACTTATTATTTTAGCAAAGCTGTTTTTCTTCTTCAAACAATTGATTTAGTTCTTTCTGCATCAGCTAAGTAAATAATACCTGCAATATCAAAGGCAGAAATAGCCAACAAAGCATTGTTTTAGATGATGTGGCTTTTAAATTGGCTATTAAGCTGCTCAGTAATTTCTGGGCTAATTTTGACGGAGAAGGAGTATCTTTTTGAAAAATTAACCAAAGCGATTGATGAGCTAAAAAAAAAGTAGGTCGGAAAAATATTCTGATGAGAAAATGTTAGAAATCGAGTTCACTAATTTTACAGCCTTGTTAAATTATTCCTCATATTTTAGCCAGTTCTCTTAAAATGAAGAGAACTGGCTAAAATCTATCCTGAGTAAGCACTCTAGCTCCAGACTTTCATATTAATTTTTTGGCGTGCAAGATCTGAGTTTTATCCTACCAAATTGATTAATGCCTGAACCAAATCAACATTATTTAAGCTTATTTTAGCGATAGTTTCTGGCTCCAACTCTATTCCAGCTAAAAGCCTTGCTAGCTCTAGGTTATCATTGGTCGCACTTGACCTGGGTTTATTAACATCACCATCAGGAAGTGCGACCGATTCTAACTATTCCTCCATATAACTTTCAGCCCCATCATCTTCTCTCAAGTCAAAAAAACATTTTCCTCCGACTCATCCCCATTTTTTCTTACCTCAAAATAATAACTAACAGGCTCAATTCTGGCATACTTGTAATTAACATTATTTCAAAGTTGTTCCCATAACTTACCCCCAATGATGGTTACTACAGAATAATTTGGATGAGTATAAACTACTTTTTCTCCGCCCAAATTGATTAATATCTGAACCAAATCAACATTATTTAAGTTTAAATTAGCGATAGATTCCGAGTTTGACTCTAACCCAGCTAAAAGCCATGCTAGCTCTAAGTTCTCATTGGTCGCACTTTTTCGGGGTTTATTAACATCATTATCAGGAAGTGCGACCGACTATAACTCATTCTCTATATAGCTTTCAGCCGACTAATTTTCCCTAGAGTCAAAAAAGCCATTTTTCTCCGACTTTTCCTCATTTTTTCTTACCTCAAAATAATAGCGAAGTGGTACAAGCCAAAGCCAAAATTTCCTTCACCCTTCCTCTAATCATCCCTGCCATTTTGTCCTTGTTTGGGCTGGTAGCCTTATTATATCTGAATTTGTGGTCGGTTCATTTAACAGTTAGTTAAGGTAGTTTTTAAAACTAGAGTTTTTATTACCTGAACTAACTAAAAGAAAAACTCAAAACTTGAACTCGTTATCTTATTTGTTTTACATATATATCAAAACCATACAGGATAATAATTTTATCTGTATAATTAGCTGAGAGCATAATTATTAGACCAAATGTAACTTGTACGAACTCTTGCCGTTAAGGTTAGTTAAGGTAACTAATTAAAGGTAGAGTAATTTCAAAAATACCTGAACGTTCCTATTGCTGTAGCCATAATTAAATAGATTTGAAGAACGATCGCCGTTACTGGATGTAATTATTATAAGAGGTTATCAAACGATCACTTTGAGAGTAAATCAGCCATTGATATTTTCGGCAGAGATTAAAATAAGGCATAGCGGTCTTTTCCTCATTTTTTCTTACTTCAAAATAATAGCGAAGTGGTAGCCTTATTATATCTGAATCTGTGGTCGGTCTATTTATTAGTTAGTTAAGGTAGTTTTTAAAAGTCGAGTTATTTTTATTACCTGAACTAACTAAAAGAAAAACTCAAAACTTGAACTGGTTATCTTATTTGGTTTACATATACATTAAAAACCAGACAGGATAATGTCCCTCGTTTCATACCACTATTTGTCAATACTATTGTCCCTCGCTTTATACTACTAGACGACGAATTCAAGCGATCGCTTTGCCTCAAGAACGATCGCAATATCTAAAAGGCATATTTTAAACACTTATGTCCGTAATATTTTTCTCTAAATTGAGCGTTAGTAACTGCTAAAAGTTATATCAATCAATGCTTTCAGCTACTTTGCCGATTTGGCAGCTTTCCTAGCTTTAGGCCTATATGGCAAAACCGGAGCAGTATTGCCATCAACACGGCAACACCTAATACCTAATACCTAATACCTAATACCTTGTCTCAAGAAGAAGATTCAACCAGATATATTGCTTTTACCGGTACACCTTCTGTCCATGTTGTTTGCTCTTCAATTGGAATAACATAAACCAGAAGATTCTCACTGTCTTCTTTTTCAAAGAGAAAACTTGAATGATTGAGACAACTAATAATAACTTTTTGATTCTTTTTGATTGAGCGAATTCGTTCTCTTTTATCTCCTTTGAGTACCACAAGTCCAGAGTAATGATAGTCACCCTCGTATTCGAGTTCGAGTACGGTAGCATTCTGAGCCCACTGGCTAAGCTTCATATAGAGAGGCTGTTCTTCTTCCTCATAGGAATGAGCTGTTTCGGCTACCTCTTCTTCTAGGTTTTGAGGGATTACCACTATTTCTTCTTCCAGGATAAACTGAGGGTGCCAGAGGTTGCGATGTTTGTTGAGTGCATTATCAGAGGGGCGAACGTCGAAAAGGGAGGCGATCGTATCTTTGAGAGCATCTTTCATCTCCTCTACCTTTTTGGGAAGTTCGCCGAGGGTTTGCCGCAAGTACTCAACCCCCACTTTAATGCGCTCAACGATTTCGGAATGGTGTTCATTGTTGCCCTTAAGTGCTTCCGACTCTAACTCGCTCTCCGTCTTAGTTTCAGCCGACTCATCATCAGCAGTACTCTCTAATTGTACTTTACCTCGAGTGCTATAAACAATCTCCTTAGTAGCATCATCGACAATCCACAAACCTAAAGTCTCCTCATTAATGCACATAATCATGCCATCTTGTCTGCCTCTATGGGGATGAGTATAAACTACTTTTTCCCCGCCCAAATTGATTAATGCCTGAAGCAAATCAACATTATTTAAGCTTATTTTAGCGATAGTTTCTGGCTCAAATTCTAAACCAGCTAAAAGTCTTGCTAGCTCTAGGTTATCATTAGTCGCACTTTCTATTGGGTTATTAACATTATTATCTACAAGTGCTACCGACTCTGACTCGCTCTCCGTTTTAGTTTCAGCCGACTCATCATTCACAGTACTCTCTAATTGTACTTTACCCCGAACGATATAAACAGTCTCCTTAGTGGCATCATCTTCAATCCACAAACCTAAAGTCTCCTCATTAATGCACATAATCATGCCATTTTGTCTGCCTCTATGGGGATGAGTATAAACTACTTTTTCCCCGCCCAAATTGATTAATGCCTGAAGCAAATCAACATTATTTAAACTTATTTTAGCGATAGTTTCTGGCTCAAATTCTAAACCAGCTAAAAGCCTTGCTAGTTCTAGGTTATCATCGGTCGCACTTGTGGTTGATTTATTAACATCACCATCAGGAAATGCGACCGACTTTGACTCTTCCTCCATATAGCTTTCAGCCTCATCATCCTCCCTAAAGTCAAAAAAGCCATTTTCCTCCTCTTCATCCTCATTTTTTCTAACCTCAAAATAATAACTAACAGGCTCAATTTTGGCATACTTGTAATTAAAGCTATTCCAAAGTTCATCCCATAACTCACCCTCAATGATTCTCACTACAGAATAATTCCGCACAACTTTACCATTAACCTTAACCTGTTTTGGACTTCCCAACTTATGCCCAAATAGTTTTAGCACCATCCTCAATAAAGTCATCAGGGGAGTTTTACGATTAAACTTGACACCACATTGACGCAACAAAAACCGATTCTGCTTACATCGCTGGTAAAATGCCTTCAAAGCAGGGGAATGTTGATTAACCATCAAATCATCCTGGATAAACTCACAGAGCCTTAAAACCTCAAATAACTTAAGATAATGGCTATTACTCTTAATATCCTCCAGCCAGAATTTTCCCCCATTAAGCCCTACTCTGACAGCATGGTTTACCGCCTTAGTATCCAAAATCTTTGCCAATTTGGGATTTTTAGTTAACCAATAACGACGAGTAGCATTGATTTTCTGCCAACGATCGTTCAAAATAAACTCAAGGATAAAAGAAGTAGTGAAAGTTACCATGGGTAAAGCATCCTTAATCATCGCCTTATCCACCATAGCTTGCTCTTCTGGTTTTAAATAATCCTTTTTCGCCCATTTTTTCGCCGTCTCAATGGGAATATCCTGGGCACTATTGATACTGATAGCGTTAGCCGTCTGTAACTCCCTCTTAATCTTCTTCAAATCAACATTATATTTTTTACTCTCATCGCTACCAATTTCATCCTCAGCCCCAATTAGATTGTATCCCTCTTCCTCCAACTCCCGAATAAAATTAGAGCGATAATTACTCATCACAATATTGCGTTTAGCCCGTAACTTAGCCTTGGTAACGGTATGAATATCAGAAAAACGATCATCATTTTCCTTCATAGTTTGAGCTATAAGTTCTAATATGGAATGATTAGCCCAATTTTCGTGTAAAGATTTTTGATACTGAATCACATCGATAATATCAGTGGCAAAACTATCCTCTAGGATTTTTTCCCAATCAAAATCATTGCTATATTTCCCTTTGGGTTTATCAGCTATCCATAAATATCTCGGTACATCCTGACGCACTCGAATCAACAGTTGACGGAAATCAGAGGGTAAAATTACACCAAAAGCCAAGCCAAAGACATTATTAAAGCATGAAACATCAATGCTAATCCCACATTGCCCCACAGGAGAAATCATCAAACAGTGAAACTCAATCTCAGAGATAACTTTATTGGGAGACTCAATAAATTGACGGGTATAAGTATCAGTCACAGTTTGCTTCGTCACCAATTCGGTTTTAACTGTGGGTAATTGCTCACTAATTTGAATTTGTAAAGCTTCCAAATCCGCACGAGAATCAGCTACTACATTACAAACCTCACCCTTTGACAGCTTATCAAATAACAGTTGGAGAATTTGTTTAAATCCTTCGCCATCACCAGCAAATAAATAACAATCATTGTGATGAGATTTATGCTGATTACCAATTTTAAAAGGTACCACCCCCGTGACACCCTCCAACCATTGACAGGATAAATCAGAGGCATCAGCATCGGCACCGATAATTTTACCACCAGTATTGACTACTTGGGGAAATTTTTGATTAATCATCCCCAAAACATAGCCCCGCACATCTTCAATGCGAGTTTTACTGGTGAGGGTATGGTTGACAAATTGGTCTACTTCGTCTAGAATGACCAAAGCTCCAGACCAATCTAAGTGCTGTAATTTACACAAACTGTCGACTACACAAGCCATCGAGCCATATTCATCAAACAGTGCTGATAATGAGCAATTATAATTTGGAGCATCTGGTAGCATAAACAAATCCCAGCCATGAGGATTGTCTTCATCTTTGCTTGCCTGAGAATAGGTTAAAATACGACGAAAACCAGCTAAGATTACCGGTTTTCCTCGAGCTTTCCAGCGTTCGACTAATCGCCCTATACTATAACTTTTACCAGATTTTTTGGCACTATTGATAACTACTACGGGATGATTATTAATAACCTCATCTAAAATATCATCACTCTCAGCGTCATCTAAATAAAGTCTTGGGCGATTAAGGACTAAATTAGGGGTAAATTGAGTAAACTGGGTTAACTGTTCCTGTTTAAATCGTTCAAACTTAGCTTTACTGGCTATCTCTCGAAATGTGGCTACATCGATTAAGGTGACACCCTGTAATGATTCCAACTCATCAAAGTCAAGGCTATCCTTAGAAACTTGCCCCCACCAAGCGATGGCTACTTTACAGCCTAATAATTTGAATAAACTAATATTCTTATTTAACTGTTTGGTTAAATGGTCATTTAAGACTAAACCAGCATCTACAGGGAAGATTACCAGATTATAGCCTCCAGCTTTGATAGTTTTTTGCACTTGTTGCTGACTACCAGTAAAATTAAACCCTGAAGCGCCCATGGTATCTAATCCAAAACGGCATGATGCCACATAAGGTTTAAGTAATCCTTCTAGTGGCAAGATGGGTTTAATTCCCCTTGAGAAAAGTTCGCTTAAAACTATTGGTACATCAGGGTTTGACTTGGTAACAGTTATGCCTAATTCTTTTAAAATCCCATCGGAAAGTGCTACCTGTTCTAAGTATTTCCCTGACTGGGTTGTAGCTGTTTTTTCTCTCTTTTTTTTACTCTTTCCCTTTTTATTCTTCCCCGAAAAATCAGTAGCATTCCGTTTTGCCATAAATAAGGTGAAGTATAAGTATAAGCCAAGGGTTTTACATCCTCTTAAAATGGCTAAGGTATAAAATTGGGATACTCCAGAAAAATCTTTCTCCTTGCCTTTTTCTAGCCCCGATTCGGCTTTATTCGTATTAGCAGAAAAGTTATCTCCGTTTTCTTCCTTCTTAATTCTGCATTCTAAATTATCTCGGTTTTCTTCATTCTCAATTCTGCATTCTGAATTCTCTCCGTTTTCTGAATTCTGAATTCTGCATTCTAAATTCTCTCCCTTTTCTGAATTCTGAATTCTACATTCTAAATTCTCTCCGTTTTCCGCCCGAATAACGGTGATGGGCAACTCACCATTAGCTAAATGAGAACTTTTGTATCCCTTTGCCCAAGTATATTTATTATCTTGTCTGTCATGGCGATATTGCCAACCGATCGCTTCTCCCTCATAATTAAAAGCAGGGCAGATAATGGCACTGGTATGTTTACTTACAGCGATGTATTTTTCATAACCACGCATAAACACACCAGGTAAGGTAAGGGGAGTATCCACAGGAGTGGCAGTTAAACCCCGCAGTGAGGTAAAAAGTCCCTGCTGGATTTGTGCCTCAGTTAACCCTCGTGCCAATAATTTTTCTTTGTCAGCAGTGCCTAAGCCTATATACTTATGGATTTTTTCGATAGCTTTATGGCGATCGTTTTCTGGCAAGGCTTCTTTGGCGAGGGTTTCTTTTTTTAAGCGTTCTGCATCGCTTTTTTGGCGCAAATACTCGGCTCTTTCGGCTTGAGAGTAAGTTTTGCCAAAATCTTGGATATGAACCCCCCAGAGTCCATTTTTGGCGACTTTCACAAATCGCCAACCATCAACCCCACTTGATTGATGATGTTCTATGCAAAGAATTAAATTACCATTAGGGGTTAAACGACAGTCACCGCTAGTATCCCCACATAGGGGGCAGGGATTATGGTGTCTGGTGGGAATAAAGTTACTCATGGCTTAACCCTCCTTTGTCATCTTGTGAGGGATAGGCAAAGTTAGTAGCTAAATCAAAGTAAGGGTACAGATATGCTAATAACTTACTTCTTTTTGTTTCCTTCGGCTGAGTGCTGAGTGCTGAGTGCCCTAAAATTAAAGTACGAGGAGACAGAAAGTCAAAATTAATTTCTAAATTCGTTCGGCTAAATTCTAAATTTTCTTTTATCATTT
>CAJHXH010000463.1_pt1 | contig 12055 bp, 13 predicted proteins | sample 9198571 | NCBI WGS metagenome assembly CAJHXH01 (sample SAMEA7708301, study PRJEB35096) | sediment metagenome | biome: marine neritic benthic zone biome [ENVO:01000025]; feature: sediment [ENVO:00002007]; material: shallow marine sediment [ENVO:03000034] sea grass bed [ENVO_01000059] ... | reverse complement strand
ACACTAATACTTTTAGCTTTTCTGATTTCTTCTTACCATCACTTTTTTCTCTCACCGGGCAAGAGGCAACAGTGTCCATAGTTCATAGTTCTGAGTTCATAGTTCATAGTTCTGAGTCCATAGTTCATAGTTCTGAGTTCATAGTTCATAGTTCTGAGTCCATAGTTCATAGTTCTGAGTTCGTAGTTCATAATTCTGAGTCCATAGTTCAGAGTTCGATTGAAGGCTTAGAGTATAAGCCAGGGGATTTTCGCACTCAATTGTTTGATTTTGTTAATAGCAGGAATAATCATCACGATACTGTTCTTTTTTTACGTCAGGCACGGTTTCACTCCCTTACTAACCTGTCGCAAAACTTTGGTCAATTTTGGTTGCGCCCCATCATTGATTTTTCTCTGCCCCCTGATGTGGCTTATAACCATATTCCTGCTTGGGAATTACTCAATGGTACCGAAGAGCTAAAAAACTCTAGATTAGACCAGCAAATTGCCATTATTGCCCCCTGTGGATATGACGAAGCCGGGATAACTCCCGGTTCAGATAATTTTCCCGTACCTCTAGCCGTTGCCTACTGGCGAGAAAGGCTGGGTTTGACAAGCAATAGTTCTGGTAAATTCACTGGTTCTGAAGTTCATGCCTATATGATTCACCATTTACTAACTCAAAGATTAGTGATTCCCATTCCTCACCTTTGGGCGATCGCTCTAGCTGGGTTATTAGGTAAAGGGGTGACGCTGGTGCTAGAGAAACATTACCGTCAGCGACAACTGTGGGTACTCAGTCTAACGGGTGCTACGGCTATCTATGGATTGGTGGGATTGCAAGTATATATTACGGCTGAAGTATTACTACCTTGGTTGTTACCTTCGGCCACCTTTTTAATTTATGTTTGGTTTTTTTCGAGGAATAATAGCTGATTTATAAAGTAAATTTTAAGAGCAGATCAAACATAACAATGGTGGTGGGTTACGGCTAGGGTATTGTCATTCTGAGTTCCGCTTCGCGGAACTCTGAATCTCGATTTGAGGTCAAAAAACACCAGATGCTTCACGCTTTGTGAACCATGACATTAACACTTTTCAAACAACCTCTTACGGCTAATTTAAAATTAAATGGTAAAAGTTGTTAATTACTGGTTGCCTAACCCACCCTACAACTACAACTATTTAATCTTTTGTTTATAAATGAACTCTAAGCATTATGAATAAATTTAATCACATATTAAGATCATTTAAGAAAAACAGTTCTAAAATTGTCTCTCGTTTCCTGTTGAGTGTCATAGTAACTAGCTGTTACTCCTGTTTCCCTGATAGGGCCATCGCCGAATGGGTGCCAAAAAAGCTGCTTGCTCAAGAGAAATCCCAGTCCGAATGGCAGAAGAGTGACAGTGAGGAGAAGAGCGAACCGATTTCAGCCTCTAGAAGTAGAGACAGAAGCTCAATTTTAGAGGCAATCTGGAAACTATTGAGAGCCAAACGAGAACGAGAGCCTGCCTTAAGTTCCCGCAGTAATATTTGTGAAATTACTCCTGGTTTGCTGGGAGAAGTTAATGTCATTTATAGCGATCGCCCTTTATTTCTCTGGCAGGGAAAAGTTCCCAGTCTAGAAATCTATCTTTATACTCCTTTCAATCTGGAAAAAGAACAGGAGGTATTGTGGAGTCAGAATGTAGGGAGTGATGTTCAAAAGGTTCTCTATACAGGAGAGGTATTGCAACCAGGTCAAATCTACGATTGGGAGATAGTCGTCAATGCTCAGTCAAATCGGCGACGCATATCTTTTCAAGTGATGGCTGGAGAAAAACGAGATCGCATTAGGAGTGAATTAGAGCAACTAGAAACTGAGCTAACTATTTCCGGTGCCACGGCTGAAGAGATTACTTTAGAAAGAGCTAATTACTTCGCCCAGCAGGATTTATGGTCTGATGCACTACAGGAACTCTTCTTGCAGGAAAATTCAGCCACTGCTTTGAGTAACCACGCTATCGAAATAGTTGAATATCTATGTGAGTCTGAACGCACTGATTTGAACTTGAGCTGGAAGAAATGAGCTTAATCAGACTATTTTCTATAGCTGATGACGGTTATAGCCATATCTTATTTTCTCACCTGCCTAAGTCCTGTGCTTATTTTTTCTCTCAAAACTGCATACCCTCCCGTTACCCAGAAATAAGAATAAGTGAACGAAAGCTTATCTAGTATTAGAAGACTAAAATCCATGAGTAATGGGAAACCAATAATCACAGAGGCAATTGAGAATATGCCTCAATTTCACGGTGTGGCCTTTAGTCCTTATGTTGGTCCCTGGACAGGACAGGCCCCAAATGCTAAAGTTCCTGATTGGAACTCATACAGCCAGCAGGATATTATTCAGATGCTGGAGGTCATCGCGACTGAGTTCAATCAAATCAGCACCTACAGCATGGGCTATGCCAGGTATTACCCACCGACAACGCCTTGGAATCAGCTTGATTCTAACTGTCTTGTCGCTGGTGCAGCAGCACAGTTGAATCAGCAAAGGGGCAAGGTGGCAATTCAGGTGGCACAGGGAATATATCAGCACACCAATCCGGCGCATCAGCAAGCAGAAATCGAAGCCGCTTTTTCGGCGGCAAAGGAGGCGAACGCTGTTTATCCTAACACGGTGACTTCATTGGTTTTCACCAATGAGTATCTGGTTAACCCAGAAACAACCAATGCTGTTAACGCCATGATTATGAGCAACAAACAGAGAGCACAGGACCTAAATATTAAGGTGGGTGTGCGCTCGCATACTTTTGGAGAAATTGCCAATCCTCACAGCCATTTTTACCACGAATTGAAAACCCTCATCCAAAATTGTGATTTTATCCAATGCAATCTTTATCCAGGCATGCACTGTCCCACCCCGACGGACGGTGTGAATCAGGTGGGTGAGGCTTTTGAGCAAATTAAGACGGCAGTTGCAGACATCAATCCGCAATGCGAGGTGATGATTGGCGAAACGGGTTGGCCATCCCAAGGGATTAGTTTTAACAAAACGGACAACAACGTAGCAAATCTTCTTGCCTATTACGAGGGAATTAAGAAGTGGGCATTGGAGCATCGCGTGATGACTTATCTGTTTGAAGCGATCGACGAACCTTGGAAAAGCAACCAAAATGGTTCGGACAACCCCTGGCAAGGACCGAATGGTGCCGAGGGACATTATGGTCTTTGGTACCTCAACGCTCAGGGTGGGTATACCCACAAGGGTGCCAGCAGCGTAGGGTTAAGGGTTGCCTTAAAAGCCAGCAACGGACAATATGTTTCTGCCGATTTCAATCAAGATGGAATACTTATCGCCAACCGCAATGAGATTAAGGAATGGGAAACCTTTGAGTTAATCCAGCGAGACGGTAACCAAATTGGATTGCGGGCAGATAATGGACAATATGTTTCTGCTGACTTCAATGAAGGTGGAATACTTATCGCCAACCGCAATGAGATTAAGGAATGGGAAACCTTTGAGTTAATCAATGTAGACAACAAATTTGCGCTCCAGGCAGCTAACCAAAAATATGTTTCTGCTGATTTCAACCAAGGTGGAATTCTTGTCGCCAACCGCAATGAGATTAAGGAATGGGAAACTTTTTTAATTACAAATACTTTACCGCGGAAACTTGTATGGTCAGATGAATTTGACAGCATTGATGAAAGTGTTTGGACCTTTGAAGTTGGCGGTCATGGTTGGGGGAATAGCGAACTGCAATATTACACTAATGGTCAAAACGCCTTTATTCAATTTGACCCGCAAGCTGGCAGTAATGTGCTTGTTCTTGAAGCACGAAAAGAGACTCCTCCAGGCTCATCCTGCTGGAACGGCGCCTGTCAATACAGCTCCACCCGTTTAATCTCAAAGGATAAAAAATCCTTCCAATATGGTCGCATTGAAGCGAAAATAAAATTGCCCCAAACTCAAGGTATTTGGCCGGCATTTTGGATGCTTGGCAATAGTTTCGGCCAAGTTGGGTGGCCGCAGTGCGGGGAAATTGACATCATGGAACATGTCGGATCTAAACCCACTATCACCAGCGGCGCGCTGCATGGGCCAGGCTATTCCGGCGCCACACCGTTTTTTGGAACCCAGGATCTAGGCGTGAGCGTTGATGCTGACTATCATATTTATGCCATCGAGTGGAATGCCAATGAAATTCGCTGGTTTGTGGATAACACTAATTTTTATAGTGTGACAAGAGCGCGAGTCGAACAACAGGGAGCTTGGGTTTTCGACCAACCTTTCTGGTTGTTACTTAACGTTGCAGTAGGAGGAAGTTTACCAGGTAGCCCCGATAACTCAAGTTCCTTCCCACAACGTATGTATGTGGACTACATCCGCATCTACCAATAACCTAGTGCAGGAATGCAGAATTTGCGAGTTGCAGAATGCAGAATGGATTTGCCTTGATATTACTGGGTTTTGCCAACTTTTTACTGGTTAATTATTTTCACCCACCTGCACTAGCCTGTTTATTTTTAGCAATGTTGGCAATTCTCCTCCAGTCAAGTGTCCGACGGGAGAACGTCAACTGATAACGATGTGTTACAGCACAAGCAAACAATTTCCATCTATAGCATTTACGGAGAAAAAATCATGAAATTATCGATTGTCAATAATACAAGTCAGTACAAGAATAATGATATTTATTTCGGTATCATTGGAGAACAATCAGGCAAATGGGGATTCATCAATAGTAACGGTAGTTGGCAACAAGCTCCGCCAATAAGTCAGAAAGTAAATGTTCCATTTTTTAACCTCGCTTCTCAACCCTCGCTCACCTTATCTCCACCCATTATTTCTGGTCGATGCTGGCTCTCAATTGGTCAACCTTTGATTGTTCCTATATGGGATTCAGGCTTTACCGGTCCAGCGTTTAATGTAGTTAACGATCCAAATTACCATATCATTTTTGATAAATTTGAATTTACCTACGATTCAAATAAGACAATTTTTTGTAATACGACTAGCGTGGATTTCTTCGGGCTGCCGATTACTGCGAAACTAATAGGCAATAAGAGCCAGACTGTGGGGATATCGGGGCCCAGAAGTCAAGTATTTAAAGCATTTCAAGAAACTCCTCCCTTTGATTCACTGATTCGCACTGTGGGGAATACACAGTTAAGAATCTTAGCACCGCAAAAAGATTCCACATTTGATCCAACCTACTTTGATCCTTATATTGCCCAAGCTTGGCAACAGTATCAAAGCCAATCATTAACACTACAACCTTTACCTTATAACGGTGAAACCTATATTTCAACGGGAAGTGTTGATGCCAATAACGTGTTTAACTTTGTCACAACGCCAGGTAATACCAAACACACAATTGGGAAGCCAACCTCTACTGATGTCTTTGGTTGTGCTGGTGTTTTTAACCCGACAGGTAGCGGTTTAGCTCAAATCATTGATGGCGATATTAAGAATCAAGTTTCATCCGCATTGAATCGGACAATTTTACTGAACAGTGATTCATCAACTTGGTGTGATGCGAGTAAATATTATCTCAATTCAATCACCAATTACTATGCCAAAATTTTGCACGAATTGAGTATTAATGGAAAGTCTTATGCTTTTCCCTATGATGACAAGTGTGACCAAAGTAGCACGCTCGTTGATACCTCCCCGACAGAAATCGTGCTTACATTAACGGCATTCAATGGACAGGGAACAACTCCATCGGAAAGGATTGCCTTAAAAGCCGACAACGAACAATATGTTTCTGCTGATTTCAATGAAGGTGGAATACTTGTCGCCAACCGCAATCAGATTAGTGACTGGGAAACCTTTGAGTTAATCAAGCTAGACGGTAACAAAATTGGGTTGCGGGCAGATAACGGACAATATGTTTCTGCTGATTTCAATCAAGGTGGAACTCTTGTCGCCAACCGCAGTGAGATTAGTGACTGGGAAACCTTTGAGTTAATCAAGCTAGACGGTAACAAATTTGGGTTGCGGGCAGCTAATGAAAAATATGTTTCTGCTGATTTCAATGAAGGTGGAATACTTGTCGCCAACCGCAATGAGATTAATGAATGGGAAACCTTTGACTTAATTGAGAGATGATTTCCCATCCTAAGATTGACCATATTCTATAACATTTACGGAGAAAAAATCATGAGTGACAAAATTGGGTTACGGGCAGATAATCAACAATATGTTTCTGCTGATTTCAATCAAGGTGGCACTCTTGTGGCCAACCGTGATGTTTTAGACGGCTGGGAAACCTTTGAGTTAATCAAGCTAGACGGTAACAAAATTGGGTTGCGGGCAGATAATGGACAATATGTTTCTGCTGACTTCAATCAAGGTGGAATTCTTGTCGCTAACCGTGATGTTTTAGACGGCTGGGAAACCTTTGAGTTAATTGTTAATTCTTCTCCCCCGACGGGTAATGGTTTCGTAAATATTGTTTCGCGTCAGTTTTACGAAGCTATGTTCCCAAACCGTAACAGTTTTTACTCCTACGACGCTCTGGTGTCAGCAACGCAGAAATATCCCAGCTTCTGCAATGAAGGCTCTGACGAGCAACGTAAACGTGAGGCGGCTGCGTTTCTGGGCAACATTACCCACGAGACTGGGGCTCTACAACACGTCGAAGAACTGAACCAAGCAAATTGGTCTCATTACTGCGATCGAGCAAATAAGACCTATCCTTGTGTGCAGGGTAAAACATATCACGGTCGCGGACCTATCCAGTTGTCGTGGAACTACAACTATGGTGCGTGTGGGGAAGCCATGGGAATGGATCTGCTCAACAACCCTGAACTGGTTTCAACGAATAGCTCCATTTCCTTCATGACCGCCCTGTGGTTCTGGATGACTCCTCAGGGTCGGGAAAATTTACGGTGCCACGACGCTATACGCAACTTCGGCTTCGGCAAGACTATCTCCATCATCAATGGAGGTCTCGAATGTGGAAAGGGACAAGTGACTCCACAGGCTCAGCATAGAATACAACTCTACGAGCAGTTTACCAGGGAGTTGGGTGTGACCCCAGGGGAGAATCTCTCGTGCTAGAACATCCCTTCGGTCTAATCACCCCAAATCGGGGTATTAGACCGAAACTATCAGTCTAATAACTATGAACCTAAATCCAGTTGAAATAGCTAACTACTAATCGTATTCTCAATCAAACTAGGAGTATAACAATGATTATCGAAAATGAGTCCTTGACTAAGGGAAAATTTAACTACGGCGAAGCTTTACAGAAATCGTTTTTATTCTACGAAGCACAGCGTTCCGGGCCTTTACCGGCCAACAATCGCATTTCCTGGCGAGGCGATTCGGCACTCAATGATGGAGCGGCAGAAGGAGTAGATTTGACCGGCGGCTACTATGATGCAGGCGACTACGTCAAATTTGGATTTCCCATGGCTGCTTCTATGACCATGCTCTCTTGGGGGGTAGTAGAATATCGTTCTGCCTACGTTCAAAGCAGACAGCTTGATGTTGCTTTAGAAGCCATTAAATGGGGGACAGATTACATTCTCAAAGCTTACGATTCCAAAGATGACGATAATCCAGCTAACGACGTGTTCTGGGGACAAGTAGGCAACGGTGAGATAGACCATGCCTACTGGGGTTCTCCTGAAGATATGACCATGGAGCGACCAGCTTACAAAATTGACGCACAACACCCCGGTTCGGACTTAGCTGGAGAATCAGCAGCCGCTTTAGCTTCGGCTTCAATAATTTTTCGCTCGACTGATGTCACTTATGCTGATCGGTTGCTCTTGAAAGCAAGGCAATTGTATGATTTTGCCGAGATGTTTCCTGGCAAATACTCCGATTCTATCTCGGATGCCAATAATTATTATCGGTCCTATAGTTACAACGATGAATTAGCTTGGGGTGCAATCTGGCTACATAAAGCGCTTGCCGCAGCCGGTCAAAATGCTGGTGATTATCTCCACAAAGCCAAGAGCTATTATACGGTTCCAGGAGAGAAATGGACTCAATCCTGGGATGACAAATCCTATGGAACGGCTATCCTCTTAGCTCAAGAAACAAAGGAGATAAGTTACCGTAATCATGTAGAAAAATGGTTAAACTACTGGTCGGCTCAAGAGGGAACTGGGATAACTTACACCCCAGGTGGACTAGCTTGGCTAGATAAATGGGGGTCTTTGAGATACGCGGCTAATACAGCTTTTCTCGCCGGAGTTTACGCCGATACGGTTAATGACCATAATGGGCGCTACAGCAAATTTGCTGCCAGTCAAATCGACTATATCTTAGGAGACAACCCGAGGAACTTTAGTTATATGGTGGGTTTTAGCCAGAATTTTCCCCAAAATCCCCATCATCGAGCTGCATCTGGAACTAACAACATCGCCCAATAATAATTTACATGTTATCTATGGAGCTTTAGTAGGCGGTCCTTCCGCACCTGATGATTATGCTTATCAGGACGTGCGTACTGATTATATTGCCAACGAAGTAGCACTGGATTACAATGCAGGTTTTACTGGCGCTTTAGCACGAATGTATCAACAATTTGGCGGGGAACCTTCCACTAAAAGCATTGCTTTACAAGCCCACAACGGTCAATATGTCTGTGCTGAAGGGGGTGGCGGACGTGAAGTTGTAGCTAATCGCAATACTCTTAGTGACTGGGAAACTTTTGAACTGTTCGAGTTAGGAGAGGGTAAGATTGCCCTGCGCGCCCACAATCAGCAGTATCTCTGCGCTGAAGGGGGTGGCGGACGTGAAGTTGTAGCTAATCGTAATACTCTTAGTGACTGGGAAACTTTTGAAATAATTTCGGTTTAACTCGCCGCCAATAAGTCAGGTTGTTCAATTTAACGGGCAACGCCGATCTCCGCAAAGGGCATTCATGCATTCAGCAGAAGGTTAACCCCCTTCCTTTCCCCCTTCCCCAGAAGGGGTAAAATTGTCCCACCGTCATTGGAGTGTAGAGACTTCGCCATGCGAAGTCTCTACAGATAGAGCTGATTTTCCCCATCCTCACGGTGATTTGACATGAATGCCTTTTGCCTTTTTTTTTAATGTCAATGCTAGTTTTTGAAAGTTGTTATTACTGCCGCTCGGCGAAGCCGCACGCAAGTGCGTGATCGCTTTTGTTTAGACATTTGCATACGAATACTCTCAGGAGTGCGATTTAACTTTTTACTTAATTCTTTAGCCGAATAATTGCCATATTCACTCCACAATATTTCTTTTTCTTCTGCTGTCCATTCATTATTAGGTAGATTATAATAATAACAAATAAAACTGATTGATTGAGGAGTTCTACCAATTTTATCCGCTATTTCGGATAATGATTTTCTTTTCTTTCTCAATTCTTTGATTAAATTTAATTCCATTATTGTTATATTTTACTAGATTTTATGCCACTATTTTGCTTAATTCTCTCTCTTGTTTAAATAGTCAGTAATAATTTCTAAAATGACTTGTTCAAGATCTGGAATTTGTGAGGGAATAATTTTATTTTTAATATGTTTATGATCTGTGTAACCTAGATCAGGTTTGTGCTTGGCATTGTCATAGCGGAATCTTAAATTATTCTCTCTATCTTGATAATGAAAGGAATAAGAAAGTTTCTCAATAGATTCAAGTAAATCAACATACTCTTTTTTGAATAAAGATGAATCTTGTTCAAACTCTAATTTTCCTTGAATAAAACCAATATAATTAGATCTAGTATCTACTGAAAAGCTAAAAGATAATATCCATCCCTCATCAACATATTTTTGAATAATACCAAGTATATTAGCTTGATAATTGTTGAGTAACATATTCAATCGCCTGTAATTTTTCTAAAGAATTAGTTAATTTTTCTCTGATTTTGATTTCTCCTACCCAACTAATATATTCTTCATCACCCCCAAGCAGATCTTCTGCTGTCCAATGAGTGAGAAAAAAATCTGATGAGATTTTGTATTTTTCTTCAAACTCCATCAACAATTTATTGGTTTTTTCCAATGAGCGTTTTAGGTTTTTAATCTCCGATTCAATAGCTGTTTGAACTAGATTTTTGACAATGTAAATGTCAGGGGAATCAGACTTTATTTGCAGTTGTAACAGATATTTTCCCTCACTTTATTTAGACAAATATAGATTTATTCATCAAAAAAATTTAGTTTTACTTACATTGTATCAGTTTCATCGGATATATTTTTAGCGTTTCACAAAAAATCAAAAATCAACATGATCATTTGTTGAGAACGTGAGTATTCAGCACTGCATTACGAGATCGTTGTTTAGATACTTGGACACGAATAGTACCATAACTCCTTCCTAATTTCCTACTTAATTCTTTGGTGGGATAATTCCCATATTCCCTGACTAATATTTCTTTTTCTTCCCTTGTCCACCTATTATTTGGCAAATTGTAATAATGACAGATAAAACTGATTGATTCTTTGCTTCTGTTCACTATTTCCGCTATCTGAGATAATGATTTTCTTTCCTTTCTTAATTCTCTAATTAAATTTAATTCGGAAATCGTCATTTTTTTTCTTTTCATGTCTTTCACTCGAGCAAAGGGCAAATGGGGGCAGGATTTACAAGATTTACAAGATTTACAAGATGGCAATTATCCTGAGAATCCTGAGAATCCTTTAATCTTGGTAAGCAGAAGGTTTAATTCTATTAATGCTTTAATGTTGAGTTTTGAATCAGTAACGCTATAGAAAGCATATATCAAAAATAATCGGCGTATGGATGCAACACCTCCCCAAATAATTCCTAATTTTCAATTTTCCTTTTATTCTTAACTGCAACAATTCTATTATTATCTATTTTTTCCCTTCGACAAATCATTCTGATAACTTATCTAATATTTTTAACATTTTTCCTTACATATTCAGCGTTTATTTTTTATAGTTGAATTATCGGATTCAATTATCAATCCAAAATATGAAAAAATTAGCCGTTCATATTGGGCTCAATCAAATTGATAATTCAGCTTATAAAGTAGATATTCCTGAATTATTAGTTTGTGAAAATGATGCCAGCGAACTAAATAACTTTACTTCAACTAATGATTTTGAATCTCAACTTCTTTTATCTAATGAAGCAACAACTTCCACCATAATTAAACTCATAAAATCTGCTAGTAAACAATTATCCAATGGCGATGAATTTTTATTGACTTATTCAGGACATGGGTGTCAAATACCCGACTTGAATAATGATGAAACTGACGGATTATATGAGGGTTGGATTTGTTATGATAAACCGCTTATTGATGATGAATTAATGTCATTATTTCTTGGTTTTTCCTCAGGGGTAAAAATTATTGTCATTAATGATTGTTGTCATTCTGGGGGGATTACCGATAGCAAAAGCAAAGGACATAAGGCAAAATGTAAAAGGAAAAGAAACACTAAGAAATTTTTATTTCCTCGTAATTTACCGACAAATATAATGACTGAATATTGTCAGAATAAACGCCGATATTCAGCTATTAAAAAGAAAATTAACACTCTAAAAGAGAAGGATGCAATTAAATCAATTAAAGCTGGAATTATCTCATTATCCGCTTGTCAAGAACACGAAATTGCTTATGAATCTGACTCTCATGGATTGTTTACTGAACAAATATTAAAACTAATTCAATCAAGAGGAAAACCTTCTCCTAGACGGTTGACTCCATCTTTTCTAATTAATTATGCTCAAAAATCTCTAAAAGGTATTCAAACTCCTAAATTATCATTTTTAGGTAATGTTTCTCGCTCTTTCTTAACTTCTTCCCTCTTCTAGATTGAGATTAGGATTTGTAGGATAAAGCCTATCGTAAAGATTAAAACTCCCAACTCCAGGGGCAGATTTTAGAAAAGAATTATCAGCAAGCAATCAATTAACCCATCAGCCATTAACAACGAAAGCCGAAGTTGCGAGGCACGAAGCAATCTAAGCTCAATTCTGAAAGCTGATAACAAATTAAAACCTATTAATAAATTAAATAATACATTATGCTATTAACCACACTCACACAAAAGACGATCACTAAGAGTGGCGTGCTTCGCACGATCGCATCTGTAAAAGAAACTCTAGATACTCAATTACCATT
>CAJHXH010000165.1_pt1 | contig 12058 bp, 11 predicted proteins | sample 9198571 | NCBI WGS metagenome assembly CAJHXH01 (sample SAMEA7708301, study PRJEB35096) | sediment metagenome | biome: marine neritic benthic zone biome [ENVO:01000025]; feature: sediment [ENVO:00002007]; material: shallow marine sediment [ENVO:03000034] sea grass bed [ENVO_01000059] ... | reverse complement strand
TTTTAGATTTAGATGAGTATCACTATTACTGTTAGTCAATCGCAAATTCAACAGTTAGATTTATCCCCAGTCACAAATATTATTGAGGATTGGTTAACAAATCAAAGCATTATTGATCATGAACAACAATTACAATTTAACCTTGATTATAATCGCCCCGAATCTGATCCTCGTGAATTATCAGAAATTCCAGAAGTGCGATTATGGTTCATTGCTTTAGATGCTTGTTATCCTTGGTTACCTTTGTGCTTGAATTGGCGAGAAGGTGAGTTATCTAGATATACAGCGATGTTAGTGCCTCATCGATTTAGTCGTAGTGAGGGCATCCAATATAATTCCGAAGCCCTAGATATTTTTATTATGAATAAGGTTTTTGTTTTACAAAAATGGTTGAGACAACAGGGGATTACGGGTAATTCTCGTTTAAAAGCTATGGCTCAAATTTTTGGTTACGATTTGGATGATAGTTTTTTCAATTTATTGGATTAAGGATTATAAGTAGCGATAAACCTAAATAAAATAAAGTTTGTAGTAAACCCTTTAGGGTTCATAACGCTCTGGGTATGAGGGCTAAAGCCCATACTACGAACACTAGCTATAAAACTTTTAATTAACTATATCGCTACTTAGCAGTCGCTAAGTTTATGATAGATAGACATTAATGGTAGATTTAGTTGCTAATTGTTGGTAGTATTGCTACACTAAGCTGGCTGATTTAACAATAGTTAGAGCGTTTTTGATTACACCCTATTTCGGCAATAAAATAATTGTCCATTGTCCATTGTCCATTGTAAATTGTCCATTGCTATATGTGGGCAATGCCCACCCTACGGTTTTAATCCGAAAATTTCGCTTTTAATTCGGAGACTAATTTATCCTGTTGTAAGGTAATTTGTTCTCTTGTTTCTAGCCATTTTAATTGAATAATTCCTTTTTCTACTTCGCTATCTCCTAAGACTAGATAAGCCTTAGCACCAGTGCGATCGCCTCTTTTAAACTGTTTATCGAAATTACTACCTGTTAAGTCTAATTCAACTTTAAACCCTGTCTGACGTAATTGTTGAGCAATAACAAGGGCTTTGGCTTCGGCTTTTTTGCCACGAGAAACAAAATATAAGTCAGGAGAAACAGGGTTGACAGGTTGCAATTTTTCCAACAATAATATTAACCTTTCCATGCCCATCGCCCAACCAATAGCAGGAGTTTCCGCACCTCCTAACTGGGAAATTAAAGCATCATATCTACCACCACCGCACACGGTAGCTTGCGCCCCTAAATCATCGGATTGAATTTCAAAAGCTGTATGAGTATAATAGTCTAAACCTCGGACTAAACGAGGATTTAATTGGTAATTGATGCCTAAATCCGTTAATAAGTTACAGACTAAATCAAAGTGTTTTCTGGAATCTTCTCCCAGATAATCGAAAATACTAGGAGCATTAACGGTAATTTCTTTAGTTTTTTCGTCTTTACTGTCTAAAATTCTTAAAGGATTGCGATTTAAGCGATCTTGAGAGTCTTTATCTAAATCACCTTTATAGGGAGTTAAATAGTTGATGAGGGCTTGACGGTAATTTTGTCTATCTTCTTTATCCCCCACAGAATTAAGTTCTAAACTAAGATTAGTTAAACCCACTGCCTTTAAAATATCGGTGGCAATGGCTATTACTTCCACATCCGCACGGGGCGATTTACTACCTAATAACTCTAAGCCTATTTGGTGAAACTGCCTTTGTCTGCCTGCTTGAGGACGTTCATAGCGAAACATTGGACCACAATACCACAACCTTTTTACCCCACCACTAGCAAGGGTTTTATTTTGAATATATGCTCTCACTACACCTGCTGTACCTTCTGGGCGTAAAGTTATAGGGCGATCGCCACGATCTGTAAAGCTATACATTTCCTTGCCTACTATATCCGTTGCCTCACCGATACCCCTCTCAAATAGAGGAGTTTGCTCAAAAATTGGCGTTCTAATTTCTTGGTAACAGGCTTTGTTTAAGATTTCGGCGGCGGTTTTTTCCAAAAATTGCCAATAAATAATTTCATCAGGTAAAATGTCTTTTGTGCCTCTAATTGCTTGAATTTTACTCATTTATTTTTACTCCTTATTAACAACTGTAATTAGTAGGGTGGGCAATGCCCACCAATGTTAAAAATACTATAATTTTTTTACAAATTAAAATAATCATCCAATTAATATTGTTGATATCAACTTAAAATTGAGAACAAAAGTTATTTACTTCTTGTAAAAACTCAGTGGTAGATTCATAGGGTAAAACATTTCTGCCCGATATTTTTTTTGCAGTTAAATTAATCATATTTGTCTGATACAATTCTATTTTTTTATCAGGAGTTTCCTTAAAACCTTCCTTACTCACACTGGTTGCTTTTTCACCCACTAACATTAACACAGGCTGTTCGATTTGTTTCATTAATTTACTATAATCTTTTCGCCAAAAACCTGCTAAAAAAGAAAAGACTGCATAACGCTTTTTGGGATCAACTGCCCCTTTTTCTAACATATCTAGCCAATTATCATCAACATCTTCAGAATTAGCAAATAATTGTTTAATAGAAAAAGACTCAATAAACTTGCGGCGGCGAGCATATTGATAAAATAAAGAACCAATTACAGAATCAAAACATAAATTCCAGATAATTTCACTAATTCTCAAGTTACCCCCATTAGTCATAATATTCCATGCTGGAGGGCCTGATAAAATTAAACCCTTAATTAAATCTAACTTTAAATCACCTGCTGACATATAAATAGCAACGGGAAACAATGCCCCTTGGACAACTAAAATAACAGGTTTTTTGACAATATTTTCAATAAAATAGTTAAGTTGTTTTGCCCAATCTTTAGGATCATAAGCTACATGGGGCAAATCACTATCACCACAACCTAATAAATCAGGATTATAGATCGTTAATTTTTGCTCTTGTTGACTTTGTGCAGTTAAAAAGCGATCCCAAAAAATACCAGATAAACCAACACCAATCGGATGGATTAAAACGATAGCATAATCGTTATTGCTTTCCAGATTATAGGCAGTATAAGCACACTTATATAGATTCCACTGATAATATTTAGTTTCTAGTTGAAGACTCATTCTCTATTCCTAATTCTTAATTTTCAATTTGAGAGCATTTTGGCAAAGGATGCAGTATCTTAGTTAAAATTATCTCATCTGATGGTAGTTTAAATTAAATCGGCACAGAAAGACAAAATTAAGTGGAGGATTAGGATAAATTTTGACTGATTTAAAAGCAATATCTTTTCACGTAAAAAGCGATTTAACCTATTTAGAACAGGTTTTAAGTCAATTTGAAACTGCTAAACAAGACTGGGTTGATCAAAAAGATTGGTTACAGTGTCAGTTAGCTTTAGCTGAGGGCTTTAGTAACGCAGTGCGTCATGGTCACAAAAATTTACCTTCTGATACTGAGATTGAGATCACTGCCACTGTTACTAATACTACTATGACGATTAAAATTTGGGATTATGGGGCAGGATTCGATTTGAATCAAGGAGAGAAATCGTTAGCACAGCAAAATAAAGAATTATCCAGTGGTGGTAGAGGAATTGCTATTCTTAAAAAGATTACTGATAAATTAAGTTACGATCGCTGTGATGATCAACGTAATTGTTTAATGATTCATAAAAATATAGCTCCTAAAAAATGAGCGGTAATAACTGTTACCAAATTATCTAAGTTTAATTAAGTTTAAGAATTTTTTTGAATGAAAAGTAGGTTGGGTTAAGTGAAGCGCAATCCCACACAAACGTTTATGAATGTTTGGTTTCACTCCGTTTAATTCAACCTACTATCTATTGCATCTAGCTTAATTTGTTGGGTACAGAGATCTCTGTGAGGCTTATTTCATCAAGCTATTTTTTCTTGTCATCATCGTCATCCAAAAGAGAACTTAAATCAAAATCCTCATTATCAGATGAGCTTTTTTCGGAGAAAGGATCATCATCTAAATTTAATTTAGATTCCGGTTTACTAGAAGTATCATCAATTAATGCATCTAAATCCAATTCCTCCTCACCATCAAATTCACCATCAGATAATTCTAAGTCAAGTTCCAAATTTTCTTCATTGTCAGATAAATCTAAATCCAAGCCAAAAGGATTAATTTCTTCCGTAGTCAATTCCACTTGTGAAGAAGAAGATTCAACCAAAGACTCTAAATTAAAATCATCATCCTCAGTTTCTCCCATTTCGGTTAAATCATGTCCTGATAATCCTAAATCTTCAGTAAACATTTTTACTTCAACTTCTGTGGCTAAAGTAGCGGATTCGGTTTCTGGTTCAACCAAAGAATCTAAATTAAAATCATCATCCTCAGTTTCTACTATTTCGTTTACATCATCTGCTAATAATTCCAAGTCTTCAGGGAACTTCTCGGCTTCTGATTCAACTTCTACAACGGCAGATTCAGAAACAGCATCTAATTCTTCTACCGATTCACCTAATTCCCCGGCTAAAAACTGAGCTTCATCCTCCAAGATTGTTCCCGTTTCGCTCACATTCTCAACGGTAGATTGAGAAACAACATCTAATTCTTCTAAGGATTCACCTAATTCTTCGGCTAAAAACGGAGTATTATCACTTAATAAAAATGTTTCATCCTCATCAGTTTCTTCTGCTTCTGCCCAATCTTGTTCTTGATCCAGTAAGTCATGTACTACAGTTTCATCATCAAGCTGAGTTTCTTCTTCGGGATGAACTTCTTCGCTAATACCAGAAAAAGTGTCTAACATTGATTCTACTCTATCCGCATTAACCTGATCCCAAGTAGATTCTTCTAGGGAGACTTTTTCTAAATCTTCCTCCGATTCTAAGTCAGGAATATCAACTGGGGGATTCTCAACTAATTCTTCTGCTACCATGGCAGTTTCCTCGGCAACAACAGCCTCAGCCAATTCTTCTGTCACCATGGCAGTTTCCTCGGCAACAACAGTCTCAGCCAATTCTTCTGCCACCATCGCAGTTTCTTCCGTTACAAACTCCATTGCTGGTTGCTCTGTTATCGGATTTTGTTCACTAGGGATTTCTTCTCTAATTGATGTTGGTTCAACATTTTCTCTCATTTGCTGAAGTTGAGTGTCATATTCCTGTCTAACTTCTTCAATTTGAGCTTGTAATTCTGATTGTTGATTAGCTTGCAGTTCTTCAATTTGAGCTTGATAAGATTGTTGTACCTGCAATTGTTGTTCCTGAAAAGATTGCTCTTGTTGCTCTAACTCAGCAATTCTTGCCTGTAAAGATTCAACCTGACTCTGTGCTGGCTCTAATTCAGCAATTCTCGCCTGTAAAGATTCAACCTGACTCTGGGCTGGTTCTAATTCAGCAATTCTCGCCTGTAAAGATTCAACCTGACTTTGGGCTGGTTCTAACTCAGCAATTCTGGCTTGTAAAGATTCAACCTGACTTTGGGCTGGTTCTAAACTAGCCACTTGGGAAGTTAACTGGTTAACTTGGTTTTGTAAATCTTTTTTTTCTTGATCCGCTTCTTGTAATAGCTGATCAGCATTTTGTTTAACTTGATCTAACTGGGCGGCATCGACTTTATTCCCATTCATTAATGACTTAGTGAAGAAACCGACTATCGCCCCCCCAATCGCCCCAATCACTGCAATAATTGTTCCATCCATTATCTTGGCCTCCTTAATTTATATCGGATTTTTTAATTAAATAGTTTGTTATTTTTTAATCTAATAGGTATTATATGGATAAAATTTATTAACCAATAATATTTTTTGAAAATTGCGTATTTTCACTGAGATTCTCGATAAGCCTGATAAACCCCCTGCACGTTGTACCAATTTAAGAAAATACGAGAAATCTCTAGGGCTAATTGGGGTTTCCCTTGATCTATCAACCACTGCAAGAGCGGTTTCATGGTTCGCTCATTTAATCTTCCTCCCAAAGAAAGTAAGCCCCACAATAGGCGATGAAGCCATGTCATTTGAATCATCATTTTCACATGATAGCTAGGATGTTTTTGATAAAATAGCACTCCCATTTTACCCCGTTGAATTTCTTTTTCGATCAGTTGAGGAATTTGTTCCAGGTTAAAAGGCGGATGCCAATGATAACCTACTGCTTGAGGGCATTTAATTAATTTTAGCCCCAATTTCTTTAAACGTACCCCTAATTCTAGATCTTCCCAACCGTATTGCTGGAAACGATTGTCAAACATTCCTGCTTCCTTTAACCATTTTTTTGCGATCGCTACATTTCCTGTGGCAAAATAAGCAGCCGAAAAGTCAGTAATTTTATAAGGTTCAGAAGTAGGATGCTCAAAGTTACAGGTATTAATTACTGCACCATAGGTAAAAACTTTGTCTGTGTTTAACCGTTGTTGCTCTTGTCTAAGGACTTCGGCATGAGCTTGAAGAAAATTAGGTGTCACCACCAAGTCACTGTCAATGAAGATAATCCATTCACCCTGTGCTTTTTCTACACCCAAGTTACGAGCCGACCCAGGACCTGCATGATTTTGAGCTAAACTACGAACATGAGTTAAATTAGATTTTTCTTGTTCTAACCAGCTTAAAGTTCCATCAGTAGAGCCATCATCGACGACAATCACTTCATAGCCACTGATTAGATTTTTATCCAACTTCTGCTGTTCGAGAGCTTGCAAGCTCTTGCGTAAAATGGATAAACGATTATAGGTAGGAATAACAATGCTAAAAAACACAATCCAGCTTAAAAAAGTAATTTATACTGATCTTAATCTATCAGTGATTTTGCTCCACGACCAGTTTTATCGCAATGGACAATGGACAATGGACAATGGACAATGGACAATGGACAATGAATTTATTGCCAAAATACAGGTTGTGATCAAAAACCCTCTAACCATTGTTAAATCAGTCAAATTGGCAGACAAAGACTGATATTACAAATAGCAACAAAATCTGCTATATGAAGATAAAGATCCTCAAAACAGATGAAAATTAAATTTTTTTGTAGTTTATTCCTCAAGAATTTGATCTCAGTCTGTTTTCGCTTTGGGAGAATTCGGAGTTCCTCTTAATTGTTGATGTACACAAGCCAAGTACCACAAATAGTCAGGAATTTGATATTTAACCGCTTGATTGATATGAAATTGCGATCGCTCTTGATTTTTTTGGGCTTCATAATATAAACCAGCATATAAATTACTGTAAAATAAACCCCTTAAACCCTCTTTTTTCCCCTCCTTTAACAATCTTTCCAAACTACACTCCCCAGCAAAAAATTGATAAACATGACGCATAATTAAACGGGGATCATGTTTTACAGGTAATAAACATTTTCGTGCCTCTGAGGGATTTTCTAACTGAGCAATGCACAAATAATACCAGAGGGTTTCTTCTAGATCCTGAGACTGAACACTTAAATCCAAGTCAAATTGTCTTGCACCTTGAAAGTATTTACCCAAATAATAGTAAGTTAATCCCCTCTGCCAAAGATAAGGAGTTAATTGTGGATTAAGTTTTTCTGCCTGATTAAAATCTTGAAGAGAGGAGGTTAAGTGGGCTAATTTAAAATATGTCATACCCCGGCTAATATAAGTTTTCGCCTCAAAAGGATATACCCTGAGTCTTTTATTACATTTAATTAACTCATTTTCTAACAGGATTTTATCAATCATCAAAGCGATCGCTTAAATTACAGTCTATCCATTAAGTAAGGTTAAATCGGAGTAAATCGGAATAAAAAGTGATAAAAGAGACAATAATTTCTATTTATCACTATAATCCGATTATGAATTGCTCGTCCGAAGCCCCTCTTACGAGTGTAGTTTGCGCACAACTTTGCTTAATAGGCTTGGCAGGTGAAGTCGGTTTTTCTTCTGGGCAAATCAGCTAATGTTCCCCTTCTGACCGCTTGAGACTAGCGAATCTCATTAAGGTCATGACCTATAAAGCGTAGTAGGTTTATCTACTTAGTCTGGCGTAGCCAAGTTAATCAAATCACTCCTGTACGGACATAATAATATTATGTCCCTACGAATTACGACCTTTTGCCGACTACTCTGATGGGAAAAAATAATATTAGTAATTTTTTACTATTAATATTTTACACAAAAATTAACATTAGAGGGTGTTTGAGAAGTTTTCGATCCCCGTAAATCCTTATTAACAAGGGGGACTTTCCGTTGATTTCCTCCCTTTCAAAGGGGGGCTAGGGGGGATCAAAGGGGGGTTGAGATAGCTTTCAAACAACCTCTCTCTTCGTGAAAAAATGCTATTATTTGCCAAAATGGAGTTTAATAGTGTAAATAATTAATTGATTGCCAATAAATAAACAAAATATTGGTAAGATGACAAAACTCAGTATATCATTAAAAAGAAATTTAATTTGAACTATTATTAATTATTATTGGTGTGTAAGGAGAGATAAGGAAAATGAACACTTTAGATTTAAACGGAAAACCTTTTCATTTTATTGGTATCGGTGGCATTGGTATGTCAGCTTTAGCTTATGTTTTAGCCAAAAGACAATTACCTGTTTCTGGTTCTGATATTCGCTCAAGTCATATTACACAAAGATTAGAAGCAGTAGGGGCTCAGGTATTTTCAACTCAAGAGGGGGCTAACTTAGAAAAATTGACTAAATTGCAAAAAAAACTCTTATTTAAAGCAGTGGCAGCAGAAATGGAAAAAGAAGGCTGTGGGCAAACAGAAACAACTTTTTTACCCCAAATTATTTGTTCTACCGCCATTAATACCAGTAATTCTGAGTATAAAGCCGCTTTAGACAAAGGTTATCCTATTTTCCATCGTTCTGACTTATTAGCCGCCTTAATTAAAGATTATGACAGTATTGCGGTAGCAGGTACTCATGGTAAAACCACCACTAGCAGTTTAATCGGTTATTTATTATTGCAGGCGAAATTAGATCCCACTGTGATTGTTGGTGGCGAGGTTTCAGCATGGGAAGGAAATGCTCGTTTAGGGGAAAGTGAATTACTGGTTGCCGAAGCAGATGAATCCGATGGTTCTTTAATTAAGCATAGTCCTAAGTTTGGTATAATAACTAATATAGAGTTGGATCATGCTGATCATTATTCCAGTCTAGAACAATTAGTCGATACTTTTCAAGAGTTTGCCTCTCAATCAGAAATTATCCTTGCCTGTGTTGATTGTCCTAATGTTCAACAACATCTCAATGCTGATATAACTTATAGTATTAATCCCGATTCCGATGCTAACTATATAGCCAAAAATATCATTCACGCCCCCCAAGGTAGTAAAGCAGAAGTGTGGGAAAATGGTAAGTTATTAGGTAAGTTTTCCCTGCTTTTATCTGGAAATCACAATATTAGTAACGCCTTAGCTGCGATCGCCATAGGAAGGGAATTGGGGTTAGACTTTACAGTGATAGCCAAAGCCTTAGCTACTTTTACAGGTGCTAAAAGAAGGTTTGAATATAAAGGTAACTATCAAGGTTCAACTTTAATTGATGATTATGCCCACCATCCCAGTGAAATTCTTTGCACTCTTCAAGCCGCCCGTGCCAAACTACCTCAATATCAGGCTAATCAAGTAGTAGCTATTTTTCAACCTCATCGTTACAGTCGCACTGCTACCTTTATCGAAGAATTTGCTCAATGTTTTCAAGAAGCTGATGTCGTGATCTTAACCGATATTTACTCGGCAGGAGAAGAAAATACAACTAACATTAATGGGCGCAAAGTTGCTGAGGCAGTCAAACAATATCACAATCAAGTATATTACCATCCTGATTTGTTAACCTTACCCGAATTTTTGGCTGACTTTTTACGAGGTGATGAATTAACCCTGTTTTTAGGTGCAGGGAATCTTAATCAAACTATTCCCCAATTGCTTGCCTTCGAATCAAAAATTTTAGCCAAAGCTGCCTAGTGCAGCTCTGCGGAAGTAATAATTAATAAGTCATAACTAATAAGTATTGATTTTTCAGCTTTAGGAGGATTTCTAACCCCCGTTTTATTTCCGCACTTCCCAACTGCAAATAAATAAAATATTAAATATCAAAATAAGCCTTGAAAAATTAACCATTAATAAAGTAAAAAAAACTCAGGCTGACTATTATAATGAAAAAAAATCATATTTATTCTAATTCTCTCAAAAGCCCGATTTCTTTAAACGGTACAAACTGCTTAATTCACCACTCAGTCTCCTTATCTAACTATACTTCTTACCGAGTAGGAGGTGATGCTCAATGTTATGTTGAACCACAATCAGAAACAGAAATCCAAGCAGTATTTGAGTGGGTAGAAAAACATCAGATACCCTTTACTTGCTTGGGGGCAGGCTCTAATCTATTAGTTAGTGATGATGGTATTACTGGTTTAGTGATTAATACTTGTCAGTGGAAAGATTGTCAATTTGACTTAAAAAATCAGACTGTAACCGTTGGTGCGGGTTATCCCTTACCTAAATTAGCTTGGCAGGTAGCTAAAAACGGTTGGCAAGGATTGGAGTGGGCGGTAGGAATTCCAGGTACAATTGGCGGTGCAGTGGTAATGAATGCGGGGGCACACAAAGGCTGCATGGCAGATGTGCTAAGAAGTGCTTTAGTTGTCTATCCTGATGGTAAAATGGAGCGATTATCAGCTCAAGAATTAGGTTATGCTTATCGTACATCCATCTTGCAAAAGAAACCAGCTTTAGTGATTGAGGCAACTCTTTCTTTGGAAGGAGGTAAAACCAAAGAGGAAATGATGGCAACCACCACTAAGAATTTCAAGCATCGTAAAAATACTCAACCTTATGATAAACCAAGTTGTGGCAGTGTTTTTCGTAACCCTCAACCCCAAGCGGCAGGCTGGTTAATTGAGCAAATGGGCTTAAAAGGTTATCAAATTGGTGGGGCGCAAGTAGCTCATCGTCATGCTAATTTTATTCTTAATGTGGGAGATGCTAAAGCAAGAGATATTTTAAATTTAATTAATTATATTCAAGAACAAGTAGAAAAACATTGGTCAATTAATCTTCATCCTGAAGTAAAATTATTAGGGCAATTTTAAATTAAGAATTGTGAAAAATAAATACTTATTATACGTAAGTAAATATTCCGTAAATCCTTTTTTTGGGGTTTAGTGCGATCGTTTTTGTGTAAAGATATTTTCCTTAACTTTCTTGCTGATGGAATAACATCATCAAAACGAGAGAGTATCAAATAAGCTATAATCGAGGTAAAATCCTTTAACCTTATACAGGACAGATGACTCCAATTACTATTAATTTACCTGAAAGTTTAGTTGAATCTGCCCAACGTCTAGGAAAAGCCACAGCTCGAGAGCTATCAAACGTTTTAGTTGATACGCTAGAAATTGTTTTACCTACATTTAATAATCTCCCAGAAATTAGTAACTATGCTGAAATTTCCCATCTTTTAGATTCTGAAGTGATTGAATTAGCTAATTTAAAAATGGATGCAGTCCAAAATCAACGTTTAGGAGAACTACAAGCTAAGGGGAAAAATACTGGATTGACAGAAGCTGAAGGCTACGAATTATTAGTTTTAATGTCAATTTACCAAATGGGGCAATTAAGAAAATCAATGGCTTTAGCCGAAGCAGTGAAACGGGGATTGAGAACTCCTTTATTACCATGAGCCTTCTATCAGAAACTTTACGAAAAAAGGTTAGGCAACGGGCAAAAAATCGCTGTGAATATTGCCTTAGTCACCAAGATTATATGATGGGCAGACTGCAAATTGATCATATCCAGCCCTTAGCAAAAGGAGGGGTTAATACAGAAGATAATTTATGTTTAGCCTGTGAATTGTGTAATCAATATAAGTGGACAAAAACTGAAGGTTTAGATATTGAATCTGGTCAGGTAGTTTCTTTGTTTGATCCTCGCAATCAAAAATGGAAAGAACATTTTACTTGGAATCCGGAGGGCATAGAAATTATTGGGATAACGGCTTGTGGTCGGGCAACAATTTCAGCTTTAAGATTAAATAATAATTTGGCTGTTACTGTGCGGAAAAATTGGGTTCAAGCAGGTTGGCATCCACCCGATTAATTTTAGTTGAGTTGAGACGGTGGTGGG
>CAJHXH010000597.1_pt1 | contig 12136 bp, 6 predicted proteins | sample 9198571 | NCBI WGS metagenome assembly CAJHXH01 (sample SAMEA7708301, study PRJEB35096) | sediment metagenome | biome: marine neritic benthic zone biome [ENVO:01000025]; feature: sediment [ENVO:00002007]; material: shallow marine sediment [ENVO:03000034] sea grass bed [ENVO_01000059] ... | reverse complement strand
GAAAAAAAACATTCTGAATTCTGATTTTCTCTCTAAAACTTGTGAGTATTTTTACTCAGCAAGGTTAGTAATTGAAAAAAACATTCTGAATTCTGAATCCTGTCTCCTGAATTCTCGCATGGGATACTATTTGACGTGCGGAAAGTGGGTTAGATGAATTAGAACAAATAGTGATCATATATATAATATTGTAAATTATGATATTATGTCAACTTTAACCAAAATAAGTACTAAAGATTTATATCAAATAGATGATAATTGGTATTCAAAATGAAAATAGAATAAATGTGGGACAGGCAATATGCCTGTCAGGAGAATGTCCTAAAAAGCTTGGCGACTACTACAAGTTAACTAATTTTAAATTGGGATACATTAGATTCTAGTTGACGAGAAAGTGCTAATAATTGACGGAAAGAATCAGATAATTTACTAACAGAAGCAGTAGTTTGTTCCGCCACTCTGGCAACATCAGACATTTTTTCACCCACTTCTTCGGAGTTTTCTGATTGCTCAAAAGCTGCGGCGGCAATGACTTCTACTAATTCGTTAATTTGCACAGTGGCGGCGGTAATTTGGTTTAAACTTTGGCGAGTTTCATCTACTAGTTTACTACCTTCGATGACCTGTTCTGTACCCTCTTCCATTGCTGATACCACTGATTTTGTTTCCCCTAAAATTTCATTAACCAGTTTTTCAATATCAGCAGTAGCTTCGGCAGACTGACTGGCTAAAGTTCTGACTTCATCGGCAATTACGGCAAAACCCTGTCCTTGTTCACCTGCCCGTGCCGCTTCAATGGATGCTTTTAATGCTAACATATGGGTTTGAGCGGCAAATCGTCCGATTAATCCTACCACGTTAGAAATGTTTTGGGTGGTATCCCCTAACCGTTTAACTTGTTCGGCGGCTTGTTGTACTGTACCCCGAATCTGCATAATTGATGAGACGGTGCGGTTCATGGCTAATTCACCAGTATCAACACTTTGTTGAGCTTGTTGCAGGGCTTCTTCAGCTTGTTCGGCACTTTCAGCTACCATGCTACTCGAACGGCTCATTTGCTCAATTTTTTCTAAAGCAACGGTAATATTTTGTACTTGTTCTCGAAATTCTGTTTGTAAACCCTGAACATCACCTTCGTTAACGGTAGTCGTTTCAGCCACTTCTACTGCCGCAGTTTGTACCTGAGAGACAATTTTTCTGAGGTTTTCAATGGTGGCATTATAGGAGTCGGCAACAGTGCCAATTTCATCGTCGGTGACAGTTGCCCGAATAGTCAAGTCGCCCTGAGAAATCGGATCTACTTGCATTAATAATTCCATTGCTCGTTTCTGGAGTAATTCTTTAGCTTGACGTTGTTCTAACTCTGATTTTTGTTGAGCTTCAATTAGTCTAACTCGCTCTAAACCTAAACCAAGTTGAGTAGATAATTGGCTGAATAGTTCGATTTCCCCAACCTCCCAGTTTCTGACTCCTGAGCATTGATGACAGATTAACAAACCGATCAATTTTTGGTTAACTATAATAGGGGCTACCAGATTAGCTTTGACACCGAAAGGTTCTAATTGTTTAATATGACACTCAGTTAATCCGGCTTGGTAAATATCAGGAGTAGCTTGCACTCTGCCTTGTTGATATTTTTCCACATATCGATCGGCAAAACAAGGATCGGCAATAGTTGCCCCAATGGCTTGAGGATAATCTTTGACAACGGATTCACTGGTAATTGTACCTTGCCAGTTTTCGTCAAATTCATAAATAATGGTTCTGTCTGCACCTAAAGCTGGACGAATTTGGTTAACGGCAGTTTCTAATACTGTTTTTCGATTTAAACCAGAGGCGATCGCCAAGGTAATTTCTTTTAATTGTTCGGCACGGCGCGCGCTTGACATTTGATCTCTTAAGATATTAACCCGATCGAGTATCACCCCAAAGCGGAGAGCGATTTGGCGCATAAAAGCAGTTTCCCGCTCTTCCCACTGGTGATTAACTCGGCAGTGATGGGCAATGAATAAAGCAAATAGTTGTCCTTGACTTATAATTGGTACGACTAAATTAGATTTAATTTGTAGTCTCTGCATTAATGCTTCGTGTTCTGGAGAAAAACCAGCATTGAAAACATCTTCTGTGGGCACAAAACGCTCATTTAGGTAAGATTGTCTGACTTCTTCGGGAATGCAAGGATCATTAATATCTTCATCTAAAGCAGAGGGTAAATCTAAATCTCCTGCTTCATGACTAATGTAGCCACTCCAGTCAGGTTTAAAGCGATAAATTACAAGGCGATCGACTTGTAGAATATTTTTAGCTTTGGGTAAAGCTCGATCAAATACTGTGTTAATATCACTTTCATCAAGAGTGGTTGAACCAGTGATTTCTTGGAAAATTTTTCCTTTTTCCGAATCAAGGATTAAAAAGCTTTCGCTATTTTCAATATTGTCAGCTAATTCATTAAAAGTGGTAGCTAATTTCCCAATTTCATCATTGCCAAGAATATTCGCCCTTACTCGATAATTTCCTTCTGAGAATCTTTTTGTAGTTCCCTGTAGAGATTCTAAACGTTTAGCAATTACTCGTCCTAACAGTAAGATTAATAAGAGGTTAAGAAGAAGAACAATGACGGCAACTTGTGCTTGTAAAGTTAAGCTCCGAGTCAGAATTTCATTAAGGGCGGTTTCTGGTGTACCCCTGACTAATACGCCCACTGGTTCACCCGCATTGTTAGTAATAGCTTGTGCTATTGCGGTATAATCATTCTTGTTAATGTTAATTCGATCGGAAATAATCTCATCTGGATTCTCGGCAGCTTGATTGAGGATATATTCATCTTCTAAAACTTGCCCTTTATTGGTATCTATTTCAGTTAAAGAACTAGCTAACTCAAAACTACCATCCGCTAATTTTTTATATACTGCCGCATAACCCCCTTTAAATTCATTAATGGTATCTGCGGCGATCGAAAATTTACCATCAACAGTGTCTCCTGAAACTAATATTCCCACAACTTGTTTCGTGCCGGGGCGAAAGACAGGGGTAATAGTATAACGGGTTAAAACATCTTTATTTTCAGGTAAAAAGCTGAGAATGGGGGGATTTTCTTTGCTAATATCTGCCCAAGGTGTGATTTCACTAGTTTTAATCTGTTGGGGATTGTTAATTACTTCACTAACCAAGCCATTAGGATCAAAAATTTCCCCAGTGCGATCGCTATTAGCATTAACAATAATTTTGAGATCTGTGCCAACTAAGGCAGCATATTCGATTTTACGAGCTTTAATTTCATTTTGCAGAATATTCTTAACGATTTGTCTTTCTTGAGCCGTTAAATTTCTGCCACTTACATCAGCAAGGGCGGCGTTAATAATAGCAGAGTTATCAGATTGCCCCCGAAAACCGAAACCCATCTGATTAATTTTTATGCCGTAGTTAATCTGACTAGCTTCTAATTCTGAGATAGATTGGTTAACAAGTTGTTCTCTACCACTATCAATAATTTGGATTACCCCTACCCCCAACAACGCAATGATAGACAAAGATTGGGCAGTTAAGAGAACTAATAATTGTTTTTGCCGAATCGGAAGGTTATAAAACCAGTTGAAAAGGGGGTTAGAAGAAGTTTCTACAGGAGTTGTTGTCGGTTGAGTTATCACAACCGTTGGTTGAATCCTATTGTCTAGTTGAGGTTTTTGGGGTGCTTGTGTCATTGTAAAAATAAGTAATAAGTAATAAGTAATAAGTAATAAACTCCTGACGGAGTGAAGGCAGAGGGCAGAGGGCACTGGTGTCAATAATCGCTAGAAATAATTAACTGTTTGGATTTCAATACCCACCTTGAATTAAAATTCATTGCGAGACGAAGTCGTGGCAATCTGAATTCTAAATTCTTTTGACTTTGTGGCAAATTATCAAAATCAATTCATGCACTTTATCAATCAACCGCCTTGCAATAAATCGCGCAGCGTTGCGAGGCACGAAGCAATCTCAAGGCTAAAAATGATCGTTAACTAAAGTTAACTAATTTAAACCATGTTTGGTTCAATTTATTGAACGTAATCTATTAGCAATGAAATTAATTTCATTGCTAGATAAAGGAAGAGAAATAGGGCGTGAAATATAATGCTTTATTTCCCTTAAAGTTATCACCCTAGGCAGAGGGTAGAGGGCAGAAGGCATCTTTCCCAAAGATCAAGATTTATCATCCCAAAGTTGTTTTGGAGTTAAATTCCATTCAGGAAAAGTAGGGGAAATGATTAAATTATCTCCTTGATATTTTTTTACCTCATAACTTTTTTCTTGATTTAAACTGCAAATAAAAATAGTTGGTAATTTAGGATTGCCTAGCCAAGAGCGACTACCGATCGCCAAATAGTCAACAATCCAATATTCTGCAATACCTAAACGTTGATATTCAGCAAACTTATCAATGTAGTCATCTTCCCAATTAGTTGAGACAACTTCTACTACCAATTGCGGAGGTTGATCAAGTACTGACTGAGCAGTAAGATTAGACTCCCATACAGTTCTATCTACCACTACTAAATCAGGATAGCGTCCTTGTACTTGCCCTGTTTCAGTTTCCGTGCGAATAATTACTCGCCCAGTAATGCGATAGTTTAAGTCTAGCCTTTTCACTTCATCTTTAAAGCGATCGCTAATAGCATCAGCAATATCATTATGTTTTCTAGTTGGTTGTTTCCGCACAATTTCTCCATTAACTAATTCATAACAACCTTCCTCATCAGGTAGTTGATTAATAAATTGCTCAAATGTAAGTTTTGCTTGACTAATTGTTGCTGTCATCATATTCTTTCATAGTATTAATTACTACTTTAATTCCTCGACTAATATCTATTAATATATCTGTATCAATTATGATTTTTGTTCTCATGTTAACTCATCCATTCTTGTTTTCTAACTTGACGCACCCATTGAGAACTATCCTCCATATCTTCTCGATCTTGCCACATTCCGACAAAGGGTTCATCTATAATATTTCCCGATACTGTAGAATCAATATTATCTATATTTAATGGTGCATAACGTTTTTTTAGTAGCTCAAGAAAGTCTATTAATAATAATTGGGCTTCTTGAGATAAATTATTAATATCTTGTTGGATTTTTTCTATTTTAATCATTTTTTTGTAGTCTAAGATTTAGGTGGATTTTAGTTTACATTGCACTGTCTCTTATTCTGCCGAATAATCTGGGTGAATCGCATTCGCCCTTACAATTCAACACCTCAATTGTCAACACCTCAACTATCAATTGTTAACTGACTTTGAACTGACTCACACTATGTTGTAAATTTTCTGATACTTTTAATAATTTGCGGAAAGTGCGAGATACGTCTTTTACTGCGGTAGCTGTTTCATTAGAAATAGTAGCCACATCTGCCATCGTTTCCGTAATGTCTTCGGAGGTTTGAGATTGTTCTGCCGCCGACGAGGCGATCGAAGTTACTAATTGATTAATTTGAGCTGATGCCGAGGTAATTTGGTTCAAAGAATCACGGGTTTCTTCCACTAACTTAGTACCTTCAACCACTTGCTCAGTACCAAATTCCATCGCTTTTACCACATCATTAGTTTCTTCTTGAATATTAGCAACCACCGCTTCAATTTCTGCCGTTGCTTCCGCCGATTGACGCGCCAGAGATCGAACTTCATCGGCAACCACCGCAAAACCTCGACCTTCTTCCCCTGCGTGTGCCGCCTCAATGGAAGCATTTAACGCCAACAGGTTAGTTTGATCGGCAAAATTGCTAATTAGGTTAACTACCTTGGAAATTTTTTGGGTTGACTCCCCTAATCGTTTTACCTTTTTAGCGGTTTCTGCTACCGTTTCCCGAATAGCAAGAATACCATCTACCGTACGGTTCATGGCAATTTCTCCTTCCTCTACACTCTGATTCGCCTGTTTAACTGCAAGTTCGGCTTGTTCAGCGTTATCTAATACCGTCCGTGCCGAATTAGCCAGAGTTTGGATTTTTTCCAAAGCAAGGTTAATATCATCTGATTGCCGAAGTACTTCTGTCGCCAGATTTTGCACAGAATCATTTTTTTGTACCACAACATCGCTTACAGCTTTAGTTCCACCCTGTACTTGGGTTACGATTCTTCTCAAACTCTCAATGGTGGCATTGTAAGAGTCGGCAATAGTTCCAATCTCATCTTCGGTGACACTCGCCCGAATAGTTAAATCACCTTGAGAAACAGGATCTACTTGCATTAATAATTCTAATGCCCGTTGCTGGATTTTTTCCCGTGCCTGCCGTTGCTCAAGTTCTGACTGTCGTTGTTTAGATAGTAGCTTAATCCGCTCTAAAGCAGGCCCTATTTGAGTAGCAACTTGGGAGAGGAAGTTCATTTCTGACGTATTCCATTGCCGGAGTGCATCGCATTGATGGGCAATGAGTAAACCTAACAAATCACCCTCAAAAATAACGGGAGTGACGAGATTGGCTTTCACCTCAAAAGGTTCTAGTTGTTGCAGATGGCATTTGGTTAAGCCAGCAGTATAAATATTGTTAGTAGCTTGTACCCTTCCTTCTTTATATTTTTCTACATATTTCTCTTGAAAACAAGGATCATGAATTTTTGCTCCTAATGAGCGGGGATATTTCTCCTCAACCGATTCAGCTATAATTGTGCCTTGCCAATTTTCATCAAAGGTATAGACAATAATGCGATCGGTTTGTAAAGCCTCACGGGATAAGTTTGTTGCTACTTCAAAAACCTTATCTTGATTTAAACACTCGGCAATTTTGAAACTAATATCTTTTAACTTTTGGGCTAGTAAATTATCTAATTGTTGAGACTGTAATAATTTTACCCTTTCTAAAGCAGGTCCGATTTGGGTTGCAGTTTGGACAAAAAATTCAATTTCATGAGATTGCCAGTTACGGGGGGCAGAACATTGATGGGCAATTAATAAACCTAAGAGCTTTCCTTCTACTATAATAGGGGCAACTAAATTAGCTTTAACCGCAAAAGGTTCTAGTTGCTTTAAGTGGCAATCGGTTAAACCTGCTTTATAAATATCGGGAGTTGCTTGCACTCTTCCTTCAGTGTATTTATTAACATATTTATCTTCAAAACAAGGATCATGGATTTTTGCCCCTAATGACACAGGATAATTTCGATTAACCGATTCAGCGATAATTGTACCTTGCCAATTTTCATCAAAGCTATAAACGATGACTCTATCTGTGTCCAGTACTTGACGAATTTCGCTAACGGCAATGTCAAATACCTGATCTTCATTAAAGACTTTAGTCATTTCGAGGGTAATATTTTTGAGCAAACTAGACTGAGTTGCCGATATTTGCTGCTCTTGAAGTAATGCTTTGATTTGACTGGTCATTTCGTTGATATTATGCCCTAAAGTCGCAATTTCGTCTTCTCCTTCCACCTCAATATGAGTATCTAAATCTCCTTGACTAATATCAGTAATTGCTTTGGAGGTTTTTTCAATGGGGCTGACTAACCGTTGTGCTAAAAGATAAGAAATATAGCCCACTAACACTCCACTGGCTATTGTGCCTAAAATCAGAGTAGTTAACAGATTTTTAAGAGGTGCAAAAACCACATCAGAGTCTCCAGCAATAATCGCACTCCACTTTAAGTTGGGAATATCTGGGCTAGGCTTTAATGATTTATAGCTGATAATTTGTTTTTTCTTGTCTTGTTGATTAAAATCTTCAATGGTATTCTGGTTATCTTGGTTGTTGATACGCTCAAACTTGGGAAAAATTGTCTTAACTGCTACTGCTTCAAACTCTGCTTGATTCTCTGTTGCTTCTTTTCCCGAAGATAAAAGTCTTTTGACATATTCCCCTTGGGGTGAGAGGAAAATTTCATTTTTGCCATCAAGGAGAAAATAACCTGTTCCGTCTGTATCATAACTTTTTAGGGCTTCTTGAATTTTGGCAACTGGTAATCTGGCACGAATATAACCTTCCACTTTCCCTGTACTTTGATTTTTGAGTACATTGGCAAAATAAACATTAAATGTACCCTGGCTAGTCGAAATTAGAGGTTGACTGATTACCGCTCCATTTTTGCTTCTAGCATCTTGAATGTAGAGACGATTAAAGTGATTATCGAGCGGTTTACCAGGAGTTTGAGCAATGGGATTTCCCTTGACATCAAATACAGCTATACTGTCATAATAACCATATATTTGTTTAAATTCGTTTAATTTCTCTGCCAGTAATTTTCCATCTCGATTGGCATTAAAAGTGGGTGAATTCTGCACCGAAGATGTCATTATCTGAAGATCTTTAAAGCGATCGCTCATTAACAAGTTTACTTCATTTAATAAGCTCCTTACTTGTATTTGTTCTTGTTGAAATACTTGGGTACGAAGAGAATTATTAACAATACCATAGACAACTGCACCTAATCCAATTATGGGAGCAACACCTAGCACAATTGCAATCAGACTGGTTTTGAATCTGAGACTCTTACTTCCCCACCAATTTCCTAAATCACTACCTGAGTTTGATGGTTGAGAAGATTGAGGGCTTAATTGAGGGGAATTGCTATTTTTATCGATCCCTGAATCAATTAGAGTTGATGATATTTGACTGCCATTGCTGGTTATAGTATGGGTATTATTATCCTTATCTTTATTCTTATTGGTGGAACTTTCAGGGGAAATTTGAGTCATGATAATCTACCTATTTACATTTTTGCTCTTTTAAAAAACTACGTAAATTCACGGAATTAATCAGTAAATTCACAGAATTAATCAGTAAATTCACGGAATTAAATAGAATTAAATAGTTTTTTACTTGTGCTATTAATTCTATCTTAAATCACAATATTTCCGTCATAATTTAAGAATTAAAATTAGTAAATATTGTCAGTGTGCAGGTTTGCAGGCTAGAAGCCTACACTTTTGCAGGCTAGAAGCCTACACTACGGAGCAATATGGGATAAAAAAGCAAACCCCCTGTCAGGCATCTTGCCTGTATTTTTCCTGAAATATTGTGACTGTGCAGGTAAATATTGTGACTGTGCAAGTGTGCAGGCTAGAAGCCTACACCACAAATGGAAACTAATTTGTAAATATTTTTTGAAACATTTTTAAGACAGTTTTTAAAAAATTCATAATTCATAATTTAAGACGCTTTCTTTTGTGCCAAGGCTTCTTGATTTTTAGTTTGGTGACTATTATAATTACGATTAATTTCTTGACGACCATTATTAACAACTCTTAACATTTCTGCTAATTGTTTTTCTAGACGCAGTAGCATCTTATCAGCATATTTATCGGCATCAGTTTGAATCTCCTCCGCTTCGATTATTGCCTGTTGTCTGGTTTTAAAGGCTTCTTGTTGAATTTTTTGTCTCATCTTCTCCACATCATTGATGGTTTTATGTTGCAATTTTTCACAATCTTGTTGCACTCTCCTTCTAATTTCACTGGATTGAGTTTCCGCTTGTTGCACAATGCGGGATTCATCTAATAGTTGAGCCGCTTTTCGTTGGGCATTTTCCACCATTTTTTGGGCATAAATCTGAGCATCATTAATAATTTGGGTTTTCTGAGCAATTATACTCATTGCCTCTTCTAAAACCTCAGGAATATTAATCCTAATTAGATCTAGCTGATTGTTGACTTTATCTTCATCAATCAAAATTTTATTAATCAGAGGAATTCTAAAACTACTAAAAATGAGTTCTTCTAATTGATCAATTTCGGCATTGATGTCAAAGCTCATCTCTTCTATCTGTGGTGCTTTAGACTGATTTGATGGGGATTTACTTGTTCTTTTTTGGGGTGGATTATTAGTAGCCATAGTCATTTTAAAAATTAGCTAACTGTAAATAGTTTCTTAGTCTAAAGTATAATAGCAGTTTAAATTTAATGATCAAACTATATCTTACTCAGATCTTATCCCTACAGCATGAATGTTCAGTGAGAATAACACTGTCAACTGTCAACTTTCAACTGTCAACTGTTAACTATCTTTGCGTGCCATTTCCATTAAAGTTATATGGGTGCTTTGTTCTTTTTGTCCATTATGACAACGGCGTTGAAGATAATTACCATCAGGCTGTAATTCCCATGCCTGTCGATTATCAGATAGCATAATTCCCAAAATTTCCTGTAACCGTTTCAATAATTTTTCATCTTCTACGGGAGTAATTGCTTCCACTCGACGAGAAAGATTACGAGTCATCCAATCAGCACTACCCATATAAATTTCTTCCTCACTATTATTATGGAAGTAAAAAATCCGAGAATGCTCTAAAAATCGGCCAATAACACTAATGACATTAATATTATCACTTATTCCGGCAATCCCAGGGCGTAAACAACAAATACCTCTGAGAATCAAATCAATTTTAACCCCTGCTTGAGAAGCCCGATATAAGGCTTTAATCATTCGTGTATCTACCAAAGAATTCATTTTAGCTACTATTCTGCCTGTACCACCATTTTGGCAATGCTCTGCTTCCCTTTCAATCATACTAATCAGGCGATCGCGCATAGTAACAGGAGCAACTAATAATTTACGAAAAGCCTTTTGTTTAGAATAGCCAGTCAGGAAATTAAATAAATCGGTTAAATCCGCCCCTAAATCCCCTCGACAACTAATTAAACCTATGTCAGTATAAAGTTTAGCGGTTTTGGGATTATAATTACCTGTACCTATATGGACATAACGGCGAATACCATCTTCTTCTTTGCGAACTACTAAAGAAATCTTAGTATGGGTTTTTAAGCCAACTATGCCATAAACTACGTGAACTCCCGCTTTTTCCAGCTTTCTTGCCCAAATAATATTATTTTCCTCATCAAAACGGGCTTTTAATTCCACTAACGCCACTACTTGCTTGCCATTTTCGGCGGCTTCAATCAAGGCATTAATAATAGGTGAATCCCCAGAAGTACGATAAAGAGTCATTTTAATCGCCATTACCCGCGGATCATGGGCGGCTTGGGTGATAAACTGTTGAACAGTAGCGGAAAAAGACTCATAGGGATGGTGTACTAATAAATCAGATTGGCGAATCATGGCAAAAAAAGCATCACTAACATTAGTTTCTGCTTCCCCTTCTGCCTCCATTTGTAACCGTTGAAATTGGGCAAAAGGCTCAGGCACAACGGCATTCCAAGGTTGATCTTTTAATTCTGGTAAGGGTAAGCCCATAAAGGCAAATAAATCATTTAAGCCTAATAAACCGTCAATTTCATAAACATCTCTTTCCTGTAATTTTAACCCTTGCATCAACATTTTTTTGACATTTTCAGCCATAGAAGCATGAATTTCTAAGCGTACGGCTGAACCTGCAAAATGTCGTTTTCTTAACTCTTGTTGAATGGCTAAGAGTAAGTCATCAGCTTCATCTTCTTGTACCGACAAATCAGCATCACGGGTTAAACGAAAAGTGTGATATTCTTGCACATTCATCCCCGGAAATAAACTTTCTAAATGATGTGCTATAACTTGTTCTAGAGGAACTCCTACCCAAATAGGTGGTTTATCATCATTGCTGACTTGACGTAATTCTTCGGTAAATTCAACAAAACGAGGTAAGGATTTAGGTACTTTGACTCTAGCAAATAATTCGGCTCCAGTATCTGGATTTTTAACCACTACAGCTAAATTTAGGCTTAAATTAGACATATGGGGAAAAGGATGACTAGGATCAACTGCTAGTGGTGTTAGTACAGGAAAGATGTTAGTCTCAAAGTATTGGTGGAGATAATGACGTTGTTCTTGGTTAAGATCAACAAAGTTAATTAAATGAACACCATGATTAACTAATTCATGTTTGAGTTTATATTCAAAATTTTCTACTTGTTGCTTGACTAAGGGGCGTAAACGGGTGTTAATATCTTGAATTTGTTGCAAAGGAGTACGCCCATCCGCAGTTAACTTGCTTACTTGGGCTTCAACTTGTCTTTTTAAGGCGGCAACCCTCACCATGAAAAATTCATCTAAATTTGAGCTGAAAATAGCGGTAAATTTTAATCTTTCTAGTAATGGGGTTCTCTCATCAATAGCTTCTGATAATACTCTGTAGTTAAATTCTAGCCAGCTCAATTCTCGGTTAAAGTAATATTCTGGGTTAGCTAAATCAAGGACTTTGTTTTTTCGTTGTTTTGTTGTTGTCATAATCTT
>CAJHXH010000470.1_pt1 | contig 12204 bp, 8 predicted proteins | sample 9198571 | NCBI WGS metagenome assembly CAJHXH01 (sample SAMEA7708301, study PRJEB35096) | sediment metagenome | biome: marine neritic benthic zone biome [ENVO:01000025]; feature: sediment [ENVO:00002007]; material: shallow marine sediment [ENVO:03000034] sea grass bed [ENVO_01000059] ... | reverse complement strand
GCATACCATTGTTCTTCTTTAATATTAGTGCTACCAATGGCAGTTAAATCAATGGCAACACAAGTAAATCCTTCTTGATATAATTGTTGCATCATTTGTACTCGTAAACTAGATTTACCCATGTGACGGGAATTAAGTACATAGCAAAATTGACCTTTTTTCAGAGCTTGATATAAATCTTGATCTGCTTTTCTGACTACATAACTAGGGGAATTAGGTTCGAGACTACCTCCTACTTGATATTCATAATTCAGATTTTCTTCCTGTTTTCTTAAGAGGGCGTTTTCAATTGCAATTGCGGCTTGGGCTGAAATTAATTTAACTACTTCTAATCGATCTTCATTAAAAACACCATCAGATAAATTATTATCTAAATATAAAATCCCAATAGTTTTACTTTGACTGAGAAGAGGTAAGCATAAAACTGATTTGGTTTGCTGGTTTTGAATGTATTTATCTTTAGTAAATATTCCTGTTTTACTGGCGTTATCTAAAACTAAAATTGACTGAGTACGTTGCACATAATTAATAATTGTTGAGGGATAAGTTTGTTTAGTTTGGCTACTAAGTTCATCAAGATAGTAACTTAATTCTAAGTTAAACTCTCCGTTTTTTTCTAAGAAAATTAAGCCAGTTTGTCCTCCCGTATTCTCCACTAAAAATTTAATTAATGATTCGAGAAGATGATCAATATTTTCACTTTGAGATAGGGCTTTAGAGGTTTTAATTAAGGTAGCTAAATCTAACTGTTCATTAATATTACTACCTACGTTATTACTAAGAGTGGTTCTAATATCTAAAGAATTTTTATGACTAAATTGAGTAAGCAGTTGGGGATATTCTTCGTCAAGGGCTTTAACTTTAGCATTAGCACCCCATTTCAGGTAAAGATAGCGAGCATCATTGAGATAAACTGCGGCAATTTTAGTTTGTTTTCTACCTAAATAAAAATAGGCGGCTAATTCATTAGCGAGGGCTTCTTCGTGAAGATATTGATTGTCTTTTGCCCCTTTAATTGCTTTGTCATATAATTCCATTGCTTGTAAATCATTACCCAAAACTCTGGCTTTTTCGGCTGAAACTAAATCATATTTATGTTGAAAATTCATCGGAGCATATTTTAAATATTTTCCAAGTTTTTTTTGGATAATTATTACTCTTAATAAACTATATTTATTATTCCAATAATTTTTATTGTTCCATAAAGCTAATTCGATTAAACCTTGATAAAAGTAAAACAAAGGTATCATAGGGGAAGAAATCACTGCGTTTAAATATTTTTTAGAACGCATTATATTTTGTTTAGCTAATTGATAATTTTTAAATAAATAAGAGAGGAAAAACTTATAATATAATATTGAAAATACAGCATTATAATCATTATTTTTAATATGAAAATAAAACATGATATCTTCATTGTAAACTTCTCCATTTAACTTCAAAACTTCTTTTGAAGAACCTATTAAATTTAAAATTGCTTGCCAGCCTATTTTATAATAATTAAGAATTTTTTCTTGTTTTAATTCTTTTAATATTTTTGAATTTTTACTGATTAATTTCAAGAGTTTAGCCAAATTTTCTCCTGAATAAAATAAACATCTTGTATTAGTTATTAATGAGAGTGATGCATATTCAAAATTTCCTGTTTTAACTCCATTTTCATAACCTTCTAAAAAAGACAAAGATTCATCTTTAATATGTTTTAACCAATGTTTTATTAAATAATTAGAAACAAAAAATATTTGTGCTTTATTTTTTGAATAATTTAATTTATTTGACAAATTTAAAGCTATTTCACTAAATTTATGCCCTAAGCTGAAATTTTCTAAAAAACCACATAAAAATACACCATAACTCATATATGCCGTAGCAGATTCTGGTGAGTTTCCATATTTAATTGATAAGAAAACTAATCTTAAGGTAATCCACAAATATAATTTAGGCTGGCTAGTGTAAGCGGAAGAACATAATGCTTGCAACAATTTCATTACACTCTTCTTCTTGGGATTAGTCATTAAAGAAAGATTTAACAAATCATTAATTTCTTTATTAATCAAAACCATTTTGAGATTCAAGTAATTTATAAAAATATTAAACAAAGTAGGAGATAATGGCAATTTCTCGCCTAATTCAGTTAAAACTTCCTGAGTAATTAATATTGCTTGTTGAGATTGATTTTGTGCTTGATATATTTGAATCAATATTGTAGAAATATTAACTTTATCCAAAGGTGTTTTTACTAAACTAAATATCCTCTTAGCATAGTTAATTGCTAGAGAATGTTTACCAGATAAATATGCTATTTCTATAAAATCCTCCGAGATGGAAAGAATTAGAGAATATTGTGTTTTCCACATCTGAGGTTTTATCAAAGATATTCCTGTTTCTAAATAGCCAAATGCAGTTGTGTAAGCAATAGACATTTTTGCCTTTTTTCCTGCAATCCAATTAAGTTTTATTAATTCTTCTATTTCTTTTTTTTCAGTAATTATTTTAAGACTTTTATTTAAGTGATTTACTACATCAAATATTTTATCTGATGGTTGGTTGAGGTTTATATTTTTTATCAAGAATTTTCCTATGGTATAATGTATCTGCATTTTATCTACTTCAGATACTAAAGTATAAGCTGCTTGTTGCACTCGATCGTGTAAAAATTTATAATCTTGATATAGTAATTGATTATCTAATTTGGAAGTAGGAATTATTAATTGTAAATTAATCGCTTCTGTTAAATCTGCAAAAACAATTTCAATGGTCTTTTCTGCCACAATTGCTAAATCTTTTAATTGAAATTCAGCACCTAAACAGGCGGCTAAACTTAATATTTTTTGCGTCATGGGAGTTAAGGTTTTTAATTTATTTAGCATTAACTCCACCACATTGTCAGTAATATTTTCTGTTTTTATTTGTTCAATATCCCAGTGCCATTCTTGTTGTTTAAACTTAATCAATTTCTTTTCATATAAAGTTTTTAAAAACTCTTTGATAAAAAATGGATTTCCGTTAGTTTTACTTAAAATTAACTCTCCCAGATCATTAGTTGATTTAATATCCTTTTGGAATGTCTCAAGGATTAATTGATTTATACTCTTTAATAATAAGGGTTTTAACTCTAAAATTTTTCCATCAATTTCTGCTTTTTTCATCTCATCCAATACTAAATTTAAAGGATGAGTTTCATTAACTTCATTGTCTCGATAAGCACCAATTAATAAAAAATTCTCTATTTCCCGATCTTTAATTAACACTTCAATTAATTTTAAAGTAGCATTATCTGCCCACTGTAAATCATCAATAAATAATACTAAAGGATGTTCAGAAGTTGCGAAAACTTTAAGAAACTTTCTAAACACCCAATTGAAACGATTTTGGGCTTCCATCCCACTTAAGTGTTCTATCTTTTTTTGTTCACCAATTATTAATTTTACTTCGGGGATAACATCAGTAATTAATTGCCCATTTTCTCCTAATACTGATAATAATTTTTCTCGCCATTGTTGTAAAATTTCTTCAGTTTCACATAATATTTGTTTGATTAAATTCTGAAAAGCTATCGCTACTGCTGAATAAGGAATATCCCGTTGATACTGCTCGAATTTCCCCCAGATAAAATAACCTCTCGCTTCTGTAATTGGTTTATATAATTCTTTAACTAACGCAGACTTTCCGATTCCTGAATATCCTGATACCAGAATTAATTTATTTCTTATTGCTCCCTCTTTCTTAGCGATGGCATTAAAGGCAGCTAATAAAGTTGCAATTTCTTGTTCTCTGCCGTATAATTTTTCAGGAATAAAAAAGCGATCGCACCTGTCTTTTTCCCCTAAAATAAATGGTTGTATCTCTTCTTTTGTTTCTAATAGAGATAAACACGCTTCTAAATCTGCTTTAATTCCCCACGCACTTTGATATCTCTCCTCCGCCGTCTTCGCCATCAATTTTTGGATAATCTGATCTAATATTTCGACAATCGCTCTTTCTTTAGTTGATAATTGATGATTGATGACTGTTGACGGATAAATGTTAATTGGTAAAGGTTTTTTCGCAAGATGACAATGTAATAATTCCAAGGCATCTTCTGTTTCAAAAGGTAATTTTCCTGTGAGTAATTCGTATAGGCTTACACCCAAGGAATAGAAATCACTACGATAGTCTAAACTACGATTCATTCTCCCTGTTTGTTCGGGAGAAATATAAGCTAATGTTCCTTCTAATACAGAGGGATTTTTCACTGTCGGATTTTCACTATTGAGTAAAGTTGCAATGCCAAAATCAATAATTTTTAGTTGTTTTGTTTTGGGGTTATAAACAATATTAGTGGGGTTAATATCTTTATGAATAATTCCTACTTGATGGATATTGCCTAAACTTTCAGTAATTTTAATTCCTAGTTGCAAATACTCTTTAAGATTAAACTGTTGTTGCGGTAGTAGCTGTTTGAGAGATTCCCCGCCAAAGTCTTCAAAGACGATGATTAAGGTATTGCCATATTCGATTAATGCTAATGCTTTAATTACCCCAGAGAGATTTAACTGATGAGTGAGGCGATATTCCTGTTTATAGCGAGTCAATTCAGCTGGAGTAGGATAGTTTTCCCGTAATAATTTGAGAATAACTGGTTTGTTGTTGGCTTGATTATCTCCCCGATAAACAAGGGAGTTAGCACTTTCGTATATCTGAGCATGAATTTGGTAGTTGGGAAGATTCAACATTTTGGCACACAATACTTTTTCCTACAAAATAATACTTTTTTTCTATTTTCTGGGATCTAGATTCTTAGAGGTTGTTTGAGAAGTCCCGTCACCTCATTCACCCCTGGTAGCGAAGCGGAACGAAGAATCTCGATGAGGTCTAAAAACACCAGATGCTTCACGCTTCGTGAACCATGACATTTATACTTTTCACCCCATGCTCTTACTTTTTCTCACAATTATTGCCTACTTTTCACTACTTTTTCCTACAGACAAACCATGAATAAATCAATTATTATATAAGTATAGCTAACATTTTGTTTCAGTTTAGCTACCACCAATTATTGCTCGAATTCAAAGATTTAAGGAGGTAAAGGAAATGACAAACAAAAAACAAACGAAAAGCAACATATCCTCACTCTGAAATAAATTTCAGAGCTAATAGCGATCGTTAACTAAAGTTAACTCAAAGTTTTACAGAATAAACTTTTCAGTTCAATTCATTGAACGTTAATTATTAGCCTTGAAATTGATTTCAAGGCGGGTTTTGAATCAGGTGCAAGATCTGAGTGTTACTCGCTTTCGCCCTACTTCCATAAACATAAAACTATTGGTAAGTGGTAGATGATTGGCGAATGGGAGGTGAGATCGCTCCGTTAGACAATTTTAGCTATCTATGAAAAGCGATCGCCCTACTTCCATAAACATAAAACTATTGGTAAGTGGTAGATGATTGGCGGATGGGAGGTGAGATCGCCCCTGAGACAATTTTAGATATTTGTGAAGAGCGATCGCCCTACTTCCATAAACATAAAACTATTTCCAAAACACAAGAATGAGGTAAAGCAAATGAGAAATAACTTTCCCAAATCAATACAGCCAGAAAAGACCAACTTTAAGAAACTCCCACAGCTAACTCAACTCAATTGGGAACAGCTTAATACCGTGGTTGGAGGACGATTAGTTACTCCCCAGCCAGGAATATACATGGTCGATGATACGGGAGATCCCGGAGATCCTTAAAGCCTAGTACAAAGAAGAGTCTCTAGGCAAACCAGACAGCTGGTAAGTGGTAGATGATTAGCGGATGTGAGATGCGATCGCCCCTGAGACAATTTTAGATATTTGTAAAGAGCGATCGCCCTACTTCCATAAGCATAAAACTATTTCCAAAACACAAGAATGAGGTAAAGCAAATGAGAAACAAAAAACCAACAAAAAACAAACGAAAATCAAAAGACTCAGCAAAGAAACTCCTACAGCTTCAAAAACTCAATTTGGAACAGCTTGATGCTGTTGCCGCTGCAGGATTTATCTGGCTGGATTGACTATAAAATAGAGTAACTATATTTGCGTTGCCGTAACAAAAATGCCTATCTTTATAGATTTTGCAGAGGATAAAAAAGTAGCAACACAAGCTTTAAAACAAGCTCTACCTACATTTCCCCTTCTTACCAGTAAGAATACTGATTGGGAAGGGATTTATTTAGCATACGATTGCGTGGAAAAACCCGGAGCAACTAAGGAAATTGTGAGTGCACAACACAATATTCTCATTTTCACTGAAGCTCCTGAATTAGTGATTTCCCAGCGCAACTTAGCAGGCAAAATTAAACAAGAACAGATTCAAGGGGGAGATGTGGTGATTATTCCTGCCCACACGAGCCATCAAGTACAATGGGAAAGCTCAGGGGCTTGGATTATGTTGGGCTTCGAGCCTCATGTTTTCGCTCGCTCTCTCTATGATGCGATCAATCCCGATAATCTCGAACTTATTCCTCACTTTGCTCAAAATGATCCCCTAATCCATCAACTAGGTGTCAAACTGAAAACAGAAGTGGAATCTGCTGGCTTAGGTAGTCGTCTTTATGCAGAGGCGATCGCCAATTTACTGTCGGTTCATCTTTTCCAAAATTATGCTGCAACTAAACCTAAAATTAGAAACTACACTGATGGTTTTCCTCCCTATAAACTCAAGCAGATTATGGAATACATTGACGCTAATTTAGATCGTTCTCTGAGTTTGAATGAATTAGCTCAATTAGTCCAAATGAGTCCTAGTTATTTTTCTCGTTTATTTAAGCAGTCTACAGGTTTTGCACCCCATCAATATCTAATTCGCCAACGAGTTAAACGAGCACAAAAATTATTGAAACAAAGAAAACTAACTATAGCCGAAATTGCCTATCAGGTTGGATTTGCCAATCAAGGACATCTTAATTATCACTTTAAACGCCTAACTGGAATTACTCCTAAAGCGGCACAATTACAGTAAACCTAGATCTTGCACGCCGACAAAAATACCTTAATTATTTGTAGGTGAATTAGGTAGGATGGGTTAGACGGCGAAAATTCAGGCTGTGACTTATATTTAACAATCCGTCGTAACCCATCATTTTAGGCGTGCCACGACAGTAGGATGGGTAGAGCGAGGTGCGAAACCCATCTATTCCAAGAGAGATGTTGGGTTTCATCCTTCAACCCAACCTACAATTGATTTTAATTTTATAGCAATAGACAAGTTAGTTAGGACAAAAAAACTCTCAAATTGTCATTCCGAGCCATAGAGAGGAATCTCAAAACGTCCTAAACAATACGGCGACTGCTATAATTATAGCCGTCGCCAAGTTCATGATAGACATTAATTGGAGAGTATGTTATTAACAGTATGCAATTAGATGTACGCAAAGATTGCTGATTTAACAATGGTTAGAGCGTTTTTTATTACACCCTATTTCGGCAATAAAATCATTGTCAATTGTCCATTGTCAATTGTCCATTGCTATAAGTGGCTCTATTTATCAAACAGTATTTGCTCAACCACTATATTGGCACATTACTTTAATATTGTATTCTTGGCGAATAGTGGAGATAGGAACATCTAGATATTGCTGAAATTCATAACTACGCCATTTTTTATTCATCTTCAATGATGAGGCGATCGCCCGACAACAGGGAATAAAGCATGAACCAGTCCATTTAAGCCAATCTTTAAGAGAACTAGCCATAATAATACTTTTAAATCTACTAGAAAATTCGGGATCGGCAAAAATTTCCTTGGTGACACGCCACGAATCCCAAAAATCTTTACCTGGATAGGTTGCCCAAAACTGCCAAGTATCAAGGATGACTTCTGATTCAGGAGAAATATCCATGCCCGTAATTACATGAATTGCATCGTGTACCCTAAATGCTTTAGCAATAATGCGATCGTCTGTTTCTTCAAATTGGTCTAAACTAGGAAATGTAGCGTAATATTCTTCTAAGCCTTCCCGTAAAGTTTGTTGACTATTTTGATTTTGATAATCCATAATCGATACCTCTAATTAACTCTTTATGCTTTCATTATCAGTAAATTAGAGCGATCCTGTCTTACAGATTCTTGCTATTTTTTATAAGTTTTTGACTATTTTTTTGATCATAATGCGAGCAGAATACCCCATCCTCCTTGGTTTCTAACTATTGAAAGTTCGCTGGGTCTTGATCTCGTCTGTGATTAAACGGGATGGGAGTCCCTTGGCGATCACTGAAAGTGGCACCGCGAAGCACGATCGCCTACTAAAGAAGCAGTTTTTTCCAGGGCTTCCCTTAATCTTTTAGCGGCATAAATAGACATATCACGGGGAACATTAATGCGATCGCGTAAATATCTTAAAGCCATATCCGATTGAGGGGGAGGAGTGCAAACTTTACTATCTAACATTCCCCAACCTCAAATCCCAAATTCTTGCTCTAATGCGATTTAAATAAAATCAATTTTAAGATTATCGGGTGAAGCCAGCTACTATACGATCGCCGATTTAACACAGATAAAGTATAATCAAGTTAAGTGAAAAATTGACCAGAAAAATTATGACAACTACTGCAGATGATGTCTGGCGATTATTAGCCGAATTAGTCGAAGCTCAAAAAGAAACAGAGAGACGCTTTCAAGAAACCGAGCGTATTCTTAAAGAACAATCTTTGGAAACTGAGAGACTTCTCAAAGAACAATCTTTGGAAACTGATCGCCGTTTTCAAGAAACCGATCGCCAAATAAGAAGGATGAGTAAAGAAATTGGCAATCTTGGAGGGAAATTGGGACTTTTTGTCGAAAATATGGTAGCACCAGCTTGTGAAACTTTATTTTTAGATCGAGGAATTCCTGTACATCAAGTTAGTCAAAGGGTGAGAAAAAAATCAAATGGAAAAACCCTAGAAATAGATGTTTTAGTAACAAATGACAATCATGTTTTGGTGGTGGAAGTTAAAAGTAGTTTAAGTGTAGAAGATGTCAAAGAATTGATTGAAGATTTAGAACAATTTCGCCAATTTTTTCCTGAATATAATCAAAAACAATTATACGGAGCAGTGGCAGGAATGGGAATAGAAGAAGGTGTAGATAAATACGCTTATCGTCAAGGTTTGTTTGTCTTAGCCCAATCTGGGGAGAGTGTAACTATTCTTAATGATGCTAAGTTTCAACCGAAAGTTTGGTAAATAAAATGGCGATCGCTGAAAGCGGCAAGCGAAGCTTATCACAAAGTGGCAGGTTACGCCTGATCGCAGATTGAACTAGGAGATTTAAACGATGAGGATATCAAAACTTGGCAATCAGATCACGGACAGGTTGTTGCTTCCCTTAAAGTTAAAATGGATTCTATAAACCGCCGTCAGCCCCTAGAAGGATGAAGGGTGTCAGACTTTCTCGAGCGTTTTCATCAACTCGGTTTTACCCACCTCAATTATCCCCTAATTCCTCTGTTACAAGCGACAATCCTGAAACTTGGTCATTGATCACTAATATTTTGGGCGATCGCCATGCCCGTGCTAAAGCCTTTGGGACCGATGCGACAGGTATCTGGGGTAATGGGTGCGGCTCATCTTTGGAATAGAATTATGCTCCGTTTGCATGAGAAAACCTTTCCCAAATCTTTCCCAGGGCAGTGGACATTAGAAGTCAAAGTGGGTAAAATGACCGATCAAGTCAGGTTTCAAGTTGATGTAGCCCAACCAAGAATTAATCGCAGGGGTTTTTCATTCAGGGAATGACGATAAATTAATTAAACTATTTATCTTAGTTTTCCTAATTTATAATTTATAATTTATAATTTATAATTGCCCTCACCAGCCCATTTTCAGCATTATCACTTTAAACGCCTAACTGGAATTACTCCTAAAGCAGCACAATTACAGTAAACTTAGATCTTACACACCCTACAAAAATACAGATCCAAGAGAGATGTCAATACTGCGAGGGTTTTGGAAATATAGTTGTCGGTGTTGGCAAGGTAGAAGGCACTCAGCAGAAGCCAGAAGGGAAGAAAATTGGTGTTTTTCAAATTCGCTCATTCGCTCATTCGCTCATTCTAAATTACCCTCACAGGGGCGTTTTCAACACGATCACCGAGCAGTATTGAGAGAGATGTTGGGTTTCATCCTTCAACCCAACCTACTGCCGTGTAGGGCGATCGCAGTTATTATATTTATTTAATGATCTTTTAGACTGAGGTAGTGATAATCTAATTATATTTAGAAAATTTATCACATTAATTAAGGAGTAAATTAACCTATGACGAATTTACAGTCAGTAGGGATTATTAATCCATTAAAAGCAGATCGCAAAGCAAATACATGGCATAAAGTAACATTTGACCAGCCTTTTTCAGAAGATAGTCAAATTATTGTCATCCCCATGACTCAAACCTATGTAGGGAATGAAACACCTGGCTTAAGGCTTCGCAATGTTAATGCCCAAGGCTTTGAAATTCGTTTTGATGAGGTAATTTCCGGTGGCAAAAATTCCGATGGTGATCATGGGGATGAACAAGTGGGTTGGATTGCCTATGGCTTATCGAAAAAAGCCTCAGCACAAGACATTCAAAATGTTATGAGCAAGACACAAATAAGTGGAATTATTAATCCTTTAACCGCAGATCGCAAAGCAAATACATGGCATAAAGTAACATTTGAGCAGACTTTTTCACAAGATAGCCAAATTATTGTCATTCCCATGACTCAAACATATCTTGGGGCAGAAACACCTGGTTTAAGGATTCGCAATGTTAATGCTCAAGGCTTTGAAATCCGTTTTGATGAGATAATATCCAGTGCGGGGACTGCCGATGGTGATCATGTTCATGAATCAGTGGGTTGGATTGCTTGTGATTTATCGAAAAAAGCCTCAGCACAAGACATTCAAAATGTTATGAGCAAGACACAAATAAGTGGAATTATTAATCCTTTAACCGCAGATCGTCAAACAAATAAATGGCATAAAGTAACATTTGAGCAGACTTTTTCACAAGATAGTCCAGTTGTGGTAATCCCCATGACTCAAACATATCTTGGAGCAGAAACACCTGGTTTAAGGATTCGCAATGTTAATGCTCAAGGCTTTGAAATCCGTTTTGATGAGATAATATCCAGTGCGGGGACTGCCGATGGTGGTCATGCTCATGAAACAGTGGGTTGGATTGCCTATAGTTTAGCTGAAAGCAAAAAAGAAGAACCGAAAACACCAGAAGCTAAACCAGAATCTCAGGTAGATGAGGACGCTGAATTGACCATAACTGCTACTAAAGATGTAATTTTGTCCAAATTAGTTCATAAAGGTCAAGTCAAACGCACTCAAGCCGATGAATATGTAGAAGTTACTAACCCTAGTAATAGTCCTGCTAATATCTCTGGTTGGAAAATCACTTCTGCGGGTGGACGTAAACAAGTATTCACCTTCCCCGAAGGCACTATCTTAGAAAGTGGTAAGAGTTTCCGTGTTTATACTAACCAAGTGCATCCGGAAACAGGTGGGTTCTCCTTTGGGAGTAAAACAGCGATTTGGAATGATCAGGGTGATGAAGCTAAACTCTTTGATGCCGAAGGAAATAACGTTTCTACTATAGCTTATGGAAATTGACAAAAAAAATAGAGGATACGAGCATCACCTTTTTAAAGGTGAAACTAGAGAAAAATAATTCCTTATTCCAAGCGGGTGAGCGAAAAAACGGTTGGTAAATTCCACATCTTTTTGATTAAAGTAATAGGTAATAGGTAATGGGTAATAGGTTTTTCTTTCCTTTTGAGGATAATCGACATTCTTCAAGATGCAGTTGTTCGTGTTATTAAGATTAAGTTTTAGTCTTTTGGCTAGTCCAGAATTTTCTTAACTTATTACTTATTACTTATTACTCATTACTTAAAAGCGTAGAGATGCACCGAAGGCAAGAAAGAGTTTTGAGAGTAAAATCAAAGAGTATGTACAAAAAGTTTTGCTTTACCTTCTGTTGATTGTTCTGGTTTATTTTTACCATCCTCAATCCGTTAAACCTGCTAATTTAAGGAAATGACGGCGATTTAACTGATTAATTACGGACATATTTAGGGCTTGCTGAATAAATGTAAAACCTTTAATAATAAAAGGATTATGCATAAATTTTTTTACTCATTACTCAGTACGGGGTAAGGGCATAATATATTATGCCCCTACCCGATCGCCCCTACATTACTCAGTACTCAGTTTTTGGGTAGGTGC
>CAJHXH010000382.1_pt1 | contig 12271 bp, 8 predicted proteins | sample 9198571 | NCBI WGS metagenome assembly CAJHXH01 (sample SAMEA7708301, study PRJEB35096) | sediment metagenome | biome: marine neritic benthic zone biome [ENVO:01000025]; feature: sediment [ENVO:00002007]; material: shallow marine sediment [ENVO:03000034] sea grass bed [ENVO_01000059] ... | reverse complement strand
TGTGAGGGTGCTTTGTTGGTGGTAGATGCCTCCCAAGGGGTTGAGGCTCAAACTTTGGCCAATGTCTATCTGGTTCAGCGCCTGGTAAATCAATCTTATTCAATACGGGAATAATCTCTAAATCATGCTCTAAAGCCAGATAGACATTGGCCAAAGTTTGAGCCTCAACCCCTTGGGAGGCATCTACCACCAACAAAGCACCCTCACAAGCAACTAATGAGCGAGATACCTCATAAGAAAAGTCCACGTGTCCGGGAGTATCAATTAAATTCAAGACATAATCTTGACCATCTCTACCCTGATAATTCATGCGAGCGGCTTGGAGTTTAATGGTAATACCTCTTTCTCGCTCTAAATCCATATTATCAAGGAATTGAGCCTTCATCTCCCTATCTCCCACGGTTTCGGTTACTTGTAACATCCGATCGGCTAAGGTAGATTTACCGTGATCAATGTGGGCAATAATGGAGAAATTACGTATTCTGTTAACGGGAGCGTCAGTCATAGATGTTATTTTATCCGAACGAATAAACTTAGGGTCAAAAAAATTAATTTTTCTTAACCTATTTTAATATTTCTTGGCAAAAATCGCTAAACATCTTTGTTATCATTCAGGGCAAACGCATCTTTTTCAAAAATACACTACAATTATTCTATTTGTTTAAAAGCGATCATCTGTTATTCTTTATGATACTAAGATCTTGCACCTGAGTATAAACCGAATGGTGAGGGCAATTATGAATGATAAATTATGCGTGGTGAAGAAGAAAAACCAATAAAAAAGAAATAATATAGTTCTAAGGTCTGATTAAAGCCTCAAAATGCTGTAAAAAAATGATTTATTCTTCCTTTTACCGAGATATTGCACGCCTTACAAAAATACTTAACAACTAAAGATTATGGAATCAATTGTAATGCCGTTATTGTCAATTCTGTACGGGCGATCAGGCCCCGATCGCCCCTACATTACTCAGTAAGGGCTTAATACCCCGATCGCCCCTACCATCACAAGCAAGTTTTCACCCTAGGTGCAAGATCTGAGTTTTACCCTATTTTTTGTGTGGGTGATCAAACTGAGATATTGCACCTTGATCATAAATCGCTTTGAAATGAATTTCAAAGCTAAAAGCAATCGTTCAATAAATTGAACTCAAAACATTATGCTGTAAATATTTGAGTTATCTTTAGATAACGACAGCTATTAGCCTCGAAATTAATTTCGAGGTGGGATTTTTAAAGGCGTGCAAGATCTCAGATAAAGGTATGCAATCAACCGCAATCACTGAATCTGTTACAACTCTGACAGAAACGGGGCGAAAATTTGCCAGAATTAATGGGATAATTCCTCCTAATCAAAAAAAGCATTCTGGGGCAAAATAAAAGCCTTTGAACACTTTTCCTCATAATTATAATTTTTGATTTAGCCTTGAGTTGCCAATTCAACTACTTTACCGAAAGCCTCAGCATCTTGTATTGCTAATTGAGCCAACATTTTACGATTTAAAGTAATATTAGCCTTGTCCAATTTATTAATTAACTGACTGTAACTAATACCTTGCATTCTTGCCGCCGCATTAATACGAGTAATCCACAAACGGCGAAAATCTCTTTTTTTCTTACGGCGATCGCGATAAGAATTACGCAGGGCTTTCATTACCTGCTGGTTAGCAATGCGAAATAGTTTAGAATGTGAACCACGAAAACCTTTAGCTAACTTTAAGATTTTTTTGCGTCTTTTACGGGCGACGTTACCTCTTTTTACTCTAGTCATAATTCTAATTTAATCTTAATTTTATCTTTTTGTTGATAATATATTTAATTAGTTAATCCCCATTAATTTTTACAATAGGGCAACATTAAACGAACTTCTTTCTCGTTATGTTCATGCACCAAAGCAAGGTTGCTTAAACGACGGCGTTTTTGCTCTGCACTTTTATGTTCTAATAAGTGATTTTTATTAGCTTTACGACGAAAGATTTTTTTGCCACTACCTGTAACACGAAAACGTTTAGCGGCTGATTTTTTAGTTTTTAATTTTGGCATAATTTTTCCTAATTCGACACGATCTAATATTATAAAGGTTTTTTTTGAAGAATTGATAATTAATAATGGATCCTTAATAATGAAATCAAAAACAATTATTAAATGACCAATATTCAATGTTCAATTTTGCCGTCAATAAATCTTACAATTTAACCTCAATATCGACACCAGCAGGTAAATCCAACTTCATTAGAGCATCAATGGTTTTAGAAGAAGGCTGATATATATCGATTAAACGGCGATGGGTACGGGTTTCAAAATGTTCACGGGAATCTTTATCAACATGAGGAGAGCGCAGCACACAATATATTTTACGCTTAGTTGGTAGCGGAATGGGACCCACTGGTTGGGCATTAGTACGTTTAGCTGTATCTACTATTTTAGTGCAAGAAGTATCTAATAAACGACGATCGAAAGCTTTGAGACGAATGCGGATTTTTTGTTGTTGTAAAGTTGCCATGATTTATTCCTTTTTATATTTTCAAGGTTCTTGATTAATGGACGATTGACAATTAATAATTGACAATGATCTTTTTTTTATTAAATTTATGAAGATTTTTAGTTGAATTAACCTCAAAATCATCTTATTAATTTAGAAAGAATGTAGGATCTAAATCATTCTAAATTCGCTCATTCTAAATTCTAAATTCGTTTTGCTTTTGCATTTTTGCCACACAAAATTAGGGGGTACAAATAAGTTAAATGCACCCCCCTAGTGTTATTTAGTTTTATTTATTGTAAGATTTTGGCTACTGCACCAGCACCGATGGTACGTCCACCTTCACGAATCGCAAAACGCATTCCTTGTTCGATCGCAATTGCGTTGATTAACTCTACAGTCATTTTAATGCGATCGCCAGGCATTACCATTTCTGCGGTAGAACCATCATCAGCAGTAAAAGAAGTAATAGTTCCAGTTACGTCAGTGGTACGAACATAGAATTGAGGACGGTAGTTAGGGAAGAAAGGAGTGTGACGACCACCTTCTTCTTTCTTAAGTACATATACCTCAGCTTCAAACTTGGTATGAGGAGTGATAGAACCGGGTTTAGCTAATACCATACCACGTTCAATCTCTTCTTTTTGAATACCACGAAGAAGAACACCAACGTTATCACCAGCCAAGCCTTCATCTAAGGTTTTCTGGAACATTTCCACTCCAGTAACAGTCGTGCTACGAGTATCTTTGATTCCAACGATTTCGATGGTTTCACCCACTTTAACCTTACCACGCTCGATACGACCAGTAGCAACAGTACCACGACCAGTAATAGAGAATACGTCTTCAACCGCCATTAAGAAAGGCTTATCAACGTCACGCTCAGGAGTAGGAATATAACTATCAACTTCAGCCATTAAAGCGTGGATTTTGTCAGTCCACTCATTATCCCCTTTCTGAGTTTTAGGATTAGAAGTCATTTGTTCTACAGCTTTAAGAGCAGAACCAGTGACAATGGGAATGTTATCACCATCAAACTTATAGTCACTTAGTAGTTCACGAACTTCCAATTCAACTAACTCTAATAATTCTTCATCGTCAACTTGATCTTCTTTATTTAAGAAAACAACGAGATTCGGTACACCTACCTGTCTAGCTAAGAGGATGTGTTCACGAGTTTGAGGCATAGGACCATCAGCCGCAGATACTACGAGAATAGCACCATCCATTTGAGCCGCACCAGTGATCATATTTTTTACATAATCAGCGTGTCCTGGACAATCAACGTGGGCATAATGACGATCGGGAGTTTGATATTCCACGTGAGCCGTATTAATCGTAATACCCCGTGCTTTTTCTTCTGGTGCCGCATCAATATCTTCGTAATTACGAGCTTTAGCATCTCCTAAAGCAGATAAGGCTAAGGTAATTGCCGCCGTTAAAGTGGTTTTACCATGGTCAACGTGACCGATAGTACCAATGTTAACGTGGGGTTTCGTTCTTTCAAATTTTTCTCTTGCCATCTTGTTTGTTGTTTTTTTTAGTTTAATTATTTAATTTATAGAATTCCTCTATTTTTAGCAATAATGCCTTCAGCAACATTGCGAGGAACTTCAGAATAATTGCTGAACTCCATGCTAAATATACCACGTCCTTGGGTTTTAGAGCGAATATCTGTGGCATAGCCGAACATTGTCTCTAAGGGAACTTTGGCGGTGACTTTAGCTAGACCACTTTCCGAGTCCATCCCTTCAATATTGCCTCGACGAGAGTTGAGATCGCCCATGACATCTCCAAGGAAATTGTCTGGAACTTCAACTTCAACTTTCATCATCGGTTCTAACAACACAGGTGTTGCCTTTTCAACTCCATCCCGTATTGCCATTGAACCCGCAATTTTGAATGCCATCTCCGATGAATCCACATCGTGAAAAGAACCATCAATTAAGGTTACTTTAATATCAATTAAGGGATAACCAGCAATGATCCCAGATTCGCAGGCTTCTTTAATTCCTTGTTGCACGGAGGGAATATACTCTTTAGGAATTACCCCACCGACAATTTTGGAAACGAACTCAAAACCACTGGCTTCTTCTCCTGGTTCAATTTCAACCACAACGTGACCATATTGCCCTTTACCACCACTTTGACGGATAAATTTCCCCTCAGAAGTAGTTGATTGACGGATCGTTTCTCGATAGGCAACCTGTGGTTGTCCCACATTCGCTTCCACTTTAAATTCCCTTAACATCCGATCGACTAAAATCTCCAGATGCAATTCACCCATGCCCGCAATCACGGTTTGATTGGTTTCAGGATCAGTACTGACTTTAAAGGTAGGATCTTCATCAGATAAAGCTCTTAAAGCCTTACCTAGTTTATCCATATCTTCGGTTGTTTTTGGTTCTACCGCCACTGAGATAACTGGTTCGGGAACAAAAAGGGATTCCAGGATAATGGGGTGTTCCTGTTCACACAAGGTATCCCCAGTGGTGGTTTTTCGTAAACCGATTACCGCACCTAGATCCCCTGCCCTCAACTCATCTACATCAATTCTGTCATTAGATTTGAGGATGATTAGCCGTGAGATTCTTTCCTTTAAATCCTTGGTAGAGTTATAAACATAACTCCCCTTGGTTAAGACTCCCGAATAAACTCGGATGAAAGTTAATCGCCCAAAGGGATCAGAAGCAATCTTGAAGGCTAAAGCGGAGAAAGGTTCATCATCACTTGAATGTCTGATCTCTTCCTCACCACTAGGCAACATACCTTTTATTGCCGGAACTTCAGTGGGTGCTGGTAAATAGTCAACCACTGCATCTAAGAGCAACTGCACACCTTTATTCTTAAAAGCAGAACCGCACAAAACTGGTACTAATGTACCGTTAATTGTCCCTTGACGAATAGCTGTTTTAATTTCTGCTTCACTAATTTCTGCCTCCGCTAAATATTTTTCTAATAACTGCTCATCAGATTCAGCGATCGTCTCGATTAATTTAGAGCGATATTCTTTCGCTAATTTTTGCACCCTAGCAGGAATCTCTATATCTTCAATTTGCTCCCCTAAATCATCTTTGTAGATCTTGGCTTGCATTTTGACTAAATCAATGATTCCTTCAAACTTATCTTCACTACCGATGGGAATTTGTATCGGCAATGCTGGAGCTTTTAAACGATCTTTAATCTGTTCATAAACCTTAAAAAAGTTCGCTCCTGTACGATCCATTTTGTTAACAAAAGCGATCCGAGGTACATGATAGCGATCGGCTTGTCGCCACACTGTTTCTGATTGGGGCTGAACACCACCTACAGAACAAAATACCGCAATCACTCCATCCAATACCCGCATGGAGCGTTCTACTTCAATGGTAAAATCAACATGACCGGGAGTATCAATTATATTGATCCGATGATCTAACCAACTGGTGCTAATTGCCGCCGCAGTAATGGTGATCCCCCTTTCCCGTTCTTGCTCCATCCAGTCAGTAACTGCATTACCTTCATGGACTTCGCCAATTTTGTGGACTATACCAGAATAGTATAATATTCGTTCTGTAGTAGTTGTTTTCCCCGCATCAATATGAGCCGCAATACCGATATTACGGACTTTTTCTAGCGGAATTGTACGTGTCACAGTTACCCCCTTTGAGCTAGAGCCAACTTAATTTAATTACTTAATATAGAAATTGGTACTTTTACAATTCTATACTTTATATTTACATAAATTATTATTTTATTGGATCAAGTCGATAGTTAAACTTCAATCCATTATTGGTTTTAATACCTGTAATGAGCAAATGCCTTGTTTGCCTCTGCCATTTTATGGGTTTCTTCCCGTTTTTTAATCGCACCACCTGTTTCGTTAGCGGCATCCATAATTTCGTTAGCTAATCTTAGAGACATAGTTTTACCGCCTCTTTTACGGGAAAATTGAATTAACCAACGCAAGGCGAGACTTGTGCCTCTATCTGCACGAACTTCCATCGGTACTTGATACGTAGCCCCCCCTACCCGACGGGCTTTAACTTCCACCAGGGGAGTTAAATTCTTAATCGCTTTTTCAAAGGTTTCCATCGGTTCTTCACCTGTTCTTTCCCCTATAATGCTCATAGCATCATAGAAAATACGAGCGGCGAGAGATTTTTTGCCGTCACGCATAATCCGACGAATAGTCATACTAACCAGACGACTATTGTAAACCGAATCTGGTGGGACTTCTACCGTTTTAGCTTTACTTCTTCTGGACATTATCTATAACTTTTTAGATCGTTTTTTTGTTTAAGATTCGTTATTCTTTCGGACGTTTAGCTCCATATTTAGAGCGTCCTTGTTTTCTATCTTTGACACCAGTAGCATCTAATGTTCCTCTAACGATGTGGTATCTAACACCTGGTAAATCTTTTACCCTACCTCCTCTAATTAATACAACAGAATGTTCTTGGAGGTTATGTCCGATACCCGGAATGTATGCTGTTACTTCAAAACCAGAAGTTAAGCGTACCCTTGCCACTTTTCTCAATGCTGAGTTAGGTTTTTTCGGGGTAGTAGTATAAACCCTTGTACAAACCCCACGACGTTGAGGGCATTCCTTTAACGCTGGAGATTTGGTCTTTTTCTGAATTGAGGAACGTTCACTCCGAATTAATTGTTGAATAGTGGGCATTATCGCTATGATTTATTTCGCCATATTTTATATATACAAATATAATTTGCCTCTAGTATAAAAACCATTGACAAACTATTATCTTATCCTAATTTGAACCCCTTTGTCAATATATCACTGCTAAATCTAGGGCAAACGCATCTTAAAATAAAAAAAACATAGGCTAAAATAATTTTAAAACTTATGGTGATCCTTAACAGCCAAAGGCGATCGTTAACAGCCAAAGGCGATCATTAACAGCCAAAGGCGGTCAGCGAAGCTGCGCTAGGGCGGGAACAGATGTTTTTCCATTGTTGAGACCGGGCATACTCAAATAGTTGCTCCACATCTTCATGAATATTCCCCTGATTACCCTTGAGGGCGAGACAATAGTCAGCTTCCTGGGAAATAATCTGTTCAGCAATCTTTTTTTGAGTTCCCATGGCATCAATAGTTACCAAACATCCTGACAACTCCAACACTTTGATTAATTCAGGAATGGCCGTAATTTCATGGGACTTTTCATCTACTTTTCTTTGACAAGCGTACTAATTTTGGGAACTGGCCCAAGCACTCACCATATGAATAGCTTTTTTCTTGTCTTCTGTACAATGTTATTAAATTTTGGCTACCTGATGGCACAAGGAGGGGTACTTTAGTGATCGCTGAAAGCTGAAGTTTTCGATGAGGGAGAGGATTATCGCATCTAATAACAATACACAATGAAATGCGAAATATCAGTAGTGGCATTACGATGCCTTATCGCTTCAGACTACACAAATTTCATGGGCAAAGACAAAGGCTGAAAGCCTTATTATTTTGTCGATAAACAAAAGTTTTTTCATCTACTGAATAAGCGTAATACACAAATCATCTCGACTGAAACTTTTCGCTCTCGCTCGCTCGACAACTCATTCTAAACCTTGGGAGATAAAGCCAGCCCAATAAACTGGATGCATGAAGGGTAAATCCTGTTGACACCGGAATTTTAGGCTAATTATCGATCGCTGAATCTTATCCTTCTCTTCATTGGCAGTCGCTTGGTTTAACCTTTGTTGCAAAGTCTCCTGTATTTGAGATTTATATTTAGTAGCCAATTCTGTTCCAGTTAAGTTACGCAGTCTTGCTTGCGCTTTTTGTAAAGCTTCAGAGCGAATGGTGCTTTGTTGCCTTTCCTGATAATAAAAGAGCGAAAATAGCGTAGTGGCGAGGTCATCTACAGCCCAGAGGGTACTGACTACACTTCTCGCACCGGCACAGAGAAAACCGGTAGCAATGGTGAGGATATTGTCAGTTATTTCTGGAGTGGTTAAGTTGGTTTCACAGCAGGAGAGAAAGACATCCACTAAATTGGGCATTCTCCAACCTGGGGCAATAATTTGACCTAGGGGAAGTGAGCCGTCGGCGAGAAGGAGTAAGGATTCTAGAGGTTTAATCGGATTGAAGCTGGCGTGGTGGCTGGAGTGAAGTTTGTTAATTTTCTTTTCTTTAACAAGGTTTTTGTAATTACTGGTGGTAGCTTCATCGCCTTTGAGTCGGTTTTCTTTCTGTACGCTGTATAATTTAGCGATTTGTTCGCATTCGTAGGAGGTGAAGTACAAATCTGAGGTGGCATCTTCGATTATCCCCATTAATTGCTGTTCGATATTAGGACGTTGGTGACAGTAATTGAGGATTTGTAAGCTAGAAATAATGCGAATCCGGAATCTTTCTCCTAAATATTTAGGAGTTGCTGAAGTGGGAATATTAGGAGTGGGAGATGGTTTGGTTTTTCGTTTTCCTCCTAAAGCACGAGTAATTTCTGATATGCTTGGTACTTCTGTCAGGGCTAGTGCAACTAATCTTTTCATAATTCCATCGAGATTAATGCTATTAACCTGTTCTATGTTTGATTGTCCTCTTTGGGAATTTAGCTCTGGGGAATTGACGGGAGCAGAAAGGGAAGAATCAGATAGAGGTAAAGCACTAAAGGGAATCTGATGTAAAGCTAGGTGGGGAACGATAATTAGTTCTTGGATGTCGGTGAGATGTTGGGAAATTAGGTCATTGAGTTGTAAGCGTTGGGAGATTTCTTGGAGAATTTTCTCCATGTTGTTTCTCCAGGTGCCATATTCTCTAATATAGAGATTAAACCAGTTATCCAATATCCATTGCTGTAAAGCTTTTAAGCCTTGTCCTTTGCAGGTGTAAAGTTGAGGGGTTTGGCTTTGGCGCAAGATAAAAATATGGGTGTCGTTGCGGGTGGTGTAGAAACTGAGAACAGCAGTGGAGGAATTTTTAATTAATTCCTGCATTTGTTTTAAGTTAAGGGGATCAACTTGTTTTCCCCCTGCGACAACTGGATCTAATTTACGCATTTTTCGCCATAAATCCTGCTTCTGGTTTTCTAACTCTTCAATCAGTTTAATGTCCGCTTCCCCAGTTTTTCTCAGGTCTAATCTTCTAGTTCCTCCTGCTAATAATTGTTTGTTCTCCTCTGACTGAGAACGAAAGCGGATGGCATTAATCCGTTTTTGTAGTTCATCGTAATCTAGTGATAACTGTTCCAGTTCTGGTGAAATTTCACCACTGCTATAGAGGTCATTACTCGCCATTAAATCTAAAAGCTGTTTGGAACGAGAACGGTCTGCATATTCTAGTGCTTTATCGTATTGTTTCAGATTGACATAGCATTGAACTATTTCTTCATAAACGCCGATGGATTCTTTGATAATCTCTTGGCGACGTTGATCAGTAATTGCCCAATTGTAGCTTTGTTCTACTGCTTCAATGGCGGTGGTATAGCTTTTGATAGCAAGTTGCCAATTTCCTGCGGTAAACTCAGTATTGCCTAGGTTATATCCAGCCAAAAGACATTCTTTGGGCATAGTCGCAGGGGTAGCAATTTTTAGACTGTTTTGGAAGTTTTGAATTGCTGAGGGAATTTGTTGCAATTTGCGGTAAGCATTACCCAAACTACTGAGGGAACTAGCTTCACCTCGTCTATCCCCTATTTCTCTGGTAATAGTTAGACTCTGCTGATGGTATTTGAGCGCCTTCTGGTATTGTCCCAACGATTTGTAAGCACCACCCAAATTATTGAGAGAACTAGCTTCATCTTTTCTATCCCCTATTTCCCTTGTAATAGTTAGACTCTGCTGAAGGAAATCGATCGCCTTCTGGTATTCTGCCAGTACGCCGTAAGTATTACCCAAACCACCGAGGGAATTAGCTTCATCAAATCTATCCCCTATTTCTCTGGCAATAGTTAGACCCTGCTGATGGTATTCGAGCGCCTTCTGGTATTGTCCCAGTGAGTAGTAAGCATTACCCAAACCAACGAGGGAATTAGCTTCACCTCGTCTATCCTCCATTTCCCTGGCAATAATTAAACGCTGGTGATGGTATTCGATTGCCTTCTGGTATTGTCCCAAATAGTAGTAACCATGACCCAAACCACCGAGGGAACTAGCCTCACCTCCTCTATGCCCTATTTCCCTTCTAATCGTTAGACTCTGCTGATAGTATTCGAGTGCCTTCTGGTATTGTCCCAGTGATTGGTAAGCATTACCCAAACTACTGAGGGAACTAGCTTCACCTCCTCTATCCCCTATTTCTCTGGTAATAGTTAGACTCTGCTGATGGTATTTGAGCGCCTTCTGGTATTGTCCCAACGATTTGTAAGTACCACCCAAACCACCGAGAGAATAAGCTTCACCTCGTCTATGCCCTATTTCCCTTTGAATCTTTAGACACTGCTGAAGGAAATCGAGCGCCTTCTGGTATTTTCCCAAATAGTAGTAACCATGACCCAAACCAACGAGGGAATTAGCTTCACCTGGTCTATCCCCTATTTCCCTTTGAATCTTTAGACACTGCTGATAGTATTCGAGCGCCTTCTGGTATGGTCCCAACGAGTTGTAAGCACTACCCAAACCACTGAGGGAATGAGCTTCACCAAGTCTATCCCCTATTTCCCTTTGAATCTTTAGACACTGCTGAAGGAAATCGATTGCCTTCTGGTATTGTCCCAACGATTTGTAAGCATTACCCAAACCACTGAGAGAATAAGCTTCACCTCGTCTATCCCCTATTTCTCTGGCAATAGTTAGACTCTGCTGATGGAAATCGATTGCCTTCTGGTATTGTCCCAGTCCGTCGTAAGCATTATCCAAACCACTGAGAGAATAAGCTTCACCTCGTCTATCCCCTATTTCTCTGGCAATAGTTAGACTCTGCTGATAGTATTCGATCGCCTTTTGGTATTGTCCCAAATAGTAGTAAGCATTACCCAAACCAATGAGGGAAGTAGCTTCACCATTTCTATCCCCTATTTCCCTTCTAATCTTTAGACACTGCTGATAGTATTCGAGCGCCTTCTGGTATTGTCCCAACGAGTTGTAAGCACTACCCAAACTATCAAGGGAAATAGCTTCACCATTTCTATCCCCTATTTCTCTGGTAATCGTTAGACTCTGCTGATAGTATTCGAGCGCCTTCTGATATTGTCCCAACGATCTGTAAGCATTACCCAAACCAATGAGGGAATTAGCTTCACCTAGTCTATGCCCTATTTCCCTTTGAATCTTTAGACACTGCTGAAGGAAATCGAGCGCCTTTTGGTATTGTCCCAACGAGTTGTAAGTAGCACCCAAACCACTGAGAGAATTAGCTTCAACAAGTCTATACCCTATTTCTCTGGTAATAGTTAGACACTGCTGATGGTATTCGAGCGCCTTCTGGTATTGTCCCAACGAGTTGTAAGTAGCACCCAAACCACTGAGAGAATAAGCTTCATTTTGTCTATCCCCCATTTCTCTGGCAATAGTTAGACTCTGCTGATAGTATTTGAGCGCCTTCTGGTATTGTCCCAAATAGTTGTAAGCATTACCCAAATTATTGAGGGAAGCAGCTTCACCTCGTCTATCCCCTATTTCTTTAGCAATCGTTAGACACTGCTGATAGTATTCGATTGCCTTCTGGTATTGTCCCAAATAGTAGTAAGCACTACCCAAACCACTGAGAGAATTAGCTTCACCTCCTCTATCCCCTATTTCCCTTTTAATCGTTAGACAATGCTGATGGTATTCGATTGCCTTCTGGTATTGTCCCAGTGCGCCGTAAGCATTACCCAAATTATTGAGGGAATTAACTTCACCTCGTCTATC
>CAJHXH010000630.1_pt1 | contig 12272 bp, 6 predicted proteins | sample 9198571 | NCBI WGS metagenome assembly CAJHXH01 (sample SAMEA7708301, study PRJEB35096) | sediment metagenome | biome: marine neritic benthic zone biome [ENVO:01000025]; feature: sediment [ENVO:00002007]; material: shallow marine sediment [ENVO:03000034] sea grass bed [ENVO_01000059] ... | reverse complement strand
GGCATTACCTTCCCAATTAAAATCACTAATCCTTAGATTAATAGAACCAATTTGCAAAACAGGATTATAACGGAGCATAATATTGTAGGTACGTCGGCTATATTCTAGGAAATAATCAGTACTAATTTCTTCGTTAGTCTTGACATTTAAGAATGTTTGTACTCCTCCTCTAACTGGACCAACAAGTTGTTGTGTTAAGCCCAGAGATAATACTTGATCATCGACAAAGCGATCGAAAAAGAACGGAGATTGATCCCCTCTAAAACCTTGACGAAAGCTAACATTAAAGCCTGTGTAGTCAAAAAACAGATTAGAAAAGTGACCAAACTGCCCTTGTAAACCAAGGCTGGCAGTGAAAGAAGGTTGAGTCTCACCATTACTGTAATAACTAGCTACCCCTGTTAAACCTGTAGTTAAACGAATATAAGGTGAAACTGGAGTCGAGGTATATTTTAAGCCTTCTTCGGCGGTAGGAGGTAAAGCACTATCAGACCACAATAAAATGCCACCAGTAATCAGAGCCGCTCCTTGATAGCGAGTTAGGTTGGCTAAGTTATCTTCTCGCACTGGCTCTAATAATTCTAGTCGATCTGTATCAGCCGTAATGTTTTGCATTGAGCCTTGATATACTACACCTAAACCAGAGTTTCCTAATCGAATGTAAGGAGATGTGATTACCCCTCCCACACTTTCTTGTACAGTTTGAAATCCTAAAGAACCATTGAACAATCTTTCTCGATAATTATATTGAAAACTAAGGGTATGAGGTTCAGACAATGATATTGGACCTACTTTTTGATTGATTCGTAAAGTCGCTCGTAAACGATTTTCAACATTATCTAAATCTAAACCAGTAAAATTGGCAATGGCCACCAAGTCAGTCGTTGAGGTAAAATCTACGTCTAATTTTGTGACGAAGCCATAACTAGACGGATTAAACATACCTCCATTATCATCAGGATCTTTGGCGTTTTCATCCAAGAAAGAATCAGGGGAAAAAGCTCTTTGTAATAAAAATTGTGGTGTTACTGTCAAACGAACTTGCTCACTATTATAAATTTCAAATTCTCGCTCTATATACAAACCCCCTAACTCTTCCCCATCAAAACCAATATTAAATAAACCTGGACGGCGATCGCGTTTATCAAAGACTAAACGATCTTGAAAAATGGGGACTGATACTCGTCTATCAAATACAAGACGAGAATTAGTGGTAGTTAATTCATCAATAAAAGGAGAAATGCTGGTTAAATCCGCAGTATCTGCTCTAATTTCAAATTCTGGGGGTGAAAATGGGTCATTAGTCAGACTAATATTGGTAGCGTGCCAACCATCACTGTCAAAATCTACTCGCTCGGCTTGAAAGCGAAAACGGTTAATTTGTCCACCCCCTTCACTAAAAGGAGTCGCACCAATTTTTTCCAGTAAAGATAAATCTCGATTCTCGCCCACCGAAAAGGTAATGCCCTCTGCAGATACTACTCTCTGAAGAGGTTGGTTGGCTTCAATTTGCCAGCTTAAAGGTTGTGGAGAAACAGGATTGTTACTATCGGGTGAAAAATCTTCGGCTAATTTCGGTTGATAAATTTCCCCATTGGCATTGAAAATTACACCTTCATCTTGGACAAAATAGTACTCAAAGCGATCGCCTCTTAAAGTTTGTTCTCCTCTTTCTAAGACTACGTTGCCTTCAGCTACGGCAATGCGATCGGTTAAGTTAACCATAACTTGATCAGCAATTAAAACACCACGAGAAAATCGAATTACCACATTACCTTTAGCCTTAATAATCTGCTCTTTTTCTAAGTATTCTTGCTGATCTGCTATGACTTCTACTACATTAATAAATTCTTCGGATACACCAGAGGGAGAATTATTTTCAGACTGATTAGTTTCTGGTTGGGCAAGCTGGAAAGATGAAGAGTTATGATTAAATTCAAATTTACGTTGTTCTCCTTGACGAGAAGCTGTTATTAAGTGAGTAATTTGGGAAATATTGAGCACTTTTTTCGCTTTTTTTGATGATCCTGTCTTTTCATTGCCAATTTGTAAAGGTTGCCCCAAAGTTTGAGCACCTACTTCGGGCATTGTTTCTACAGCAATAGGAATAGAATCAACTTGTAGAGAAGAATCCTCTGACACTGGTGGTATTTGAGGAGTTAAGGCAATTAAGGCACTACTGATAATGGGAATCATCTAAAAAATAGAATTAAATTGCTAATAGGTCTGAATTTAAGTAGATCGGCATGAAAACTTATCTTTAAGTATAGTAGATTAAGACCTGTCTCTTTAGAGTGAGGGACTGTCAAAGGAATTTAGAATTTAAAATGCGCGAATTTAGAATTTGGAATTATCCAACCAGCAATTTCTCATTACTCATTACTCATTACTTTCCCCCCACAGTAAGTTTTTCGCTCTTAACCGAGCCGTATTGGCTCTCCTCCCTATTTTCTTTTGTGAAAACGGCACAATTGTACTTGAATGCTGAATCTAATCAAGAACTTTAATCCGTTCTGTAATGATGATATTTTGCTACTTACTTGACAAAAAAAAAATTATATTTTTAGTATCCTAGCCGTATTAACCGAATTTGCAGAAGATAAGCTATTTGATTAAGATTTGTAAAATAAGGTCAATGTCATTATCATATCAGTAAACGAAAATTCAAGTAAATCCATGACAACAATTGATCAATCTCTAGTTAATCCCGTTAAACATCCTCAATCAATGCCTTTGCGAATTATTGCCATCGGTGATAGTTTAATTTATGGCTATGGTGATAGAGAAGGAGGCGGTTGGGTAGAAAGATTACGACGACAGTGGATGGATAGTGAGCAAGATCACGCTTTGTATAATCTTGGTGTTAGAGGCGATCGCACAGCTCAAGTTCAAAATCGCTTAGAAAAAGAATGGAGTCATCGAGGGGAATTAAGAAATAAATATCCTGATTTAATTATTTTGTCCGTAGGAGTTAATGATTCACCTAGACTGGGACATCCCCAAGGTAAAAATTTAACCAATTTCACTCATTTTGCTGAAGATATTGCTAATTTATTAGATCAAGCTCAAGCTCTTTGTCCACTGCTGTTTGTGGGGATGATTCCTGTTGATGAAGTAAAAATGCCTTTCTTAGATTGTTTTTACTATAATCTGCGAGATCAATATCGTTACAAAGAAGTAACAAAACAAGCCTGTCAATGTAGGAATATTCCCTATTTTGATACTTTTGATTTGTGGATGAGTAGGGGAGAGAATTGGAGGCGATCACAAATGTCGGCAGATGGTTTACATCCGAATGTCAGTGGTTATAAGTCCTTGTTTAATGAAGTTAATAATTGGCAACCGATAAAAAATATAGCTTAAAGTACTAATTAATGTTAGAAGTTAGGAGTCAGAGAGAATTTAGAATGCGCGAATTTAGAATGCGCGAATTTAGAATTACCCACGCCTGAAGCTTGTCCTGACTTCGGTGTGGATCTAGGCTTGAAATAAGGAATAATTTTTCTTTTTTTCACACCTGTTGCGAGCGATGCTCGAATCCCCATTTTCTCTTGTCAAACATTTTAGAATACAATGAATCTACAAGTAAAAAAACAAATTTTAGGAAGAATTGTCGCCGTTTTGTTAATGGGTTTAATTGGCTGTCAACCAACGATTCAATCTAATAATACTGAATCAACGGATAAAACTATGCCTGGTAAAGGAGTAAGAGTAAGATCTAGCTCTAGTGTTTCAACATATTCAGTATTTTTAACAGAAATTATAAATATTGGTCTAGAAAAACTTGGTTATGAAACTGAAGCCATAAAACAACTCAGTGTTGCAGTAGCCCACGTTGCAGTCAGTAAAGGGGATTTAGATTTTTTCAGCGTTCATTGGGAAAAAGTTAACAATCAATTCTTTATAGAAAACGGAGGTGAAGACAAATTAGAGAGGGTTGGAGTTGCTATTGACAATACTTTACAAGGCTATCAAATTGACAAAAAAACGGCTGATGAATACAATATCACTAGTTTAGATAAATTTAAAAATCCCAAAATTGCCAAACTCTTTGACTCAGATGGTGATGGTAAAGCAAACTTAACAGGCTGTAATCCAGGTTGGGGTTGTGAATTGGTGATTGAGCATCATTTGGATGTCTATGGACTCAGGGATACAGTCGAACATGATCAAGGCAATTATGACACTTTATTGGCAAATACAATCGCTCGTAAACAAGAGGGAAAACCTATTTTATATTATGTTTACACTCCTAATTGGGTAGTTAGAGTATTAGAACCGGAGAAAGATGTAACATGGCTAGAAGTGCCTTTTACCTCTCTACCGAAAAAATTTGGAGAAGTTTCGGAACAACAGACTGTTACAAATGGTAAAAATTTAGGTTTTCCGCCTGATAGAGTACGCATAATAGCAAACAAAAAATTTTTAGAAGCTAATCCAGTGGCAAAACGTCTTTTTGAGTTAATTTCAATTCCCATTGAAGATATTAACGCTCAACAAAAACTGGTAAAAGATGGTGAAAGTAAGCCAAAAGATATTCGCAACCATGCTGAAGAGTGGGTAAAAAACAATCAAGAAATGTTTGATGGCTGGTTAGAAGAAGCAAGAAAGATGCCTTAATCTTCGGAATGATCTAAAGGTTTATTTTGTCTGGATTTCCTCATTTTTTCTGACATCAAACCCAGGTATTGTAGGTATTTCCTTTTGTAAAAGGGCAAAATAGACTCTTTTGAGTTTTCCTAATTTGTCATTCACTTCCTATTAATTTAGAAAATCCTCACAATTTTTCAATAACTGTGATAGTATCTGAGTTAAATAAATAAAAATGCCTAACGCAAATTATTAATCAGGTTTTGGTTGAGGAGTATAAAACAAAATGAAATATCAAAGATTGGATACCGATAATATCCCAATCCAACGGGATATCAATCACCCGTTAAAAATTGGGGTAATTGGTGTAGGGAATATGGGACAACATCACACCAGGGTACTCAGTTTATTAAAAGACGTAGAACTAATTGGGGTAGCGGATGTTAATGTGGAGCGTGGCTTAGATATTGCTAGTAAATATCGAGTTCGCTTTTTTCAAAACTATTTAGACATGTTACCTCACGTAGAAGCAGTCTGTATTGCCGCACCTACCAAATTGCATCATCAAGTGGGGATGGATTGCTTAAAAGCTGGAGTTCATATTTTAATTGAAAAACCGATCGCCGCTAATATTGCCGAAGCAGAATCTCTTGTTAATGCGGCTGCGGATGCCAATTGTATTTTACAAGTAGGACATATTGAGCGTTTTAATCCAGCCTTCCAAGAGTTAAGTAAAGTACTGAAAACCGAAGATTTATTAGCTCTTGAAGCCCATCGTATGAGTCCTTATTCTCAGCGTGCTAATGATGTGTCAGTAGTCCTAGATTTAATGATTCATGATCTAGACTTAATGTTAGAGTTAGCTGGTTCTTCTGTGATTAAATTAAGTGCCACTGGTAGTCGTGCAGATGAGTCTCCATACTTGGATTATGTCACTGCAACCCTCAATTTTGCCAATGGCATTGTGGCAACTGTTACTGCGAGCAAAGTAACTCACCGTAAAATTCGTCGCATCGCCGCCCATTGTAAACAAAGTTTAACCGAAGCAGATTTTCTCAACAATGAGATTTTAATTCACCGTCAAACCACTGCTAATTATACCACTGACTATGGACAAGTTTTATATCGTCAAGATGGTTTAATTGAAAAAGTTTATACCAGCAATATAGAACCATTACACGCCGAATTAGAACATTTTGTCAGTTGTGTCAGAGGTGGAGATAAACCTTCTGTTGGCGGAGAACAAGCCTTAAAAGCCTTACGTCTAGCGAGTTATATTGAACAATTAGCTCTTGATGGGAAAGTTTGGCAAGATTCTCCCCTCGATTTACAGGAGATTAATTCCAAAAGTTTAGCTTTAAATTGACAATTCACCTTGTAGAACAGGCATCTTGCCTGTTTAATCGTAAAAACATCTTGCCTGTTTAATCGTAAAAACATTTTGCCTGTTTAATTATGAAAATATCTTGCCTATTTCATTGCTTGTATTATGATTGATTGCAAGCGTATTTTGTTAACCACCAATTATTGATTCCAGAAATGTTGTAAACGATTAATAGAGCGATCGTATTTTACCACCCCTTGATTGTCAATAACTAATTTCGCTGACATTCCTTTTCCCTCTAATTTGCCAGTCGGGGGAATTCCCTTTCCTGACATTAATACAATCCAAATATTAGTATTAGAACCGGAAACCTTGACTTGTAAGGGATCTCCAATTTTTATTTCCACGGAATCAGGATTAATTACCCAACCTTTTAAATAACTGTTTTTCGCCCCTTGAATGGTAAAAGTCTTAATGCCATTTTCGATGTTGGTGCTAGAAGTTAAGGGAGATTTATTATCCCCTAAATTAAGTTGCCAAGTATAGGTTTTATCTTGATCTTCTTTAATTCTATCTAAAGTTGTCCAGATAGCTTGGTTATTATTATCAAAACTTACTAATAGATGTCTTTCTACCTCATCTACACCTAAATTTTGATATTTTTCTCCACCATCAATAATCACATAGCCACCATTAGCCAAAGTGGTAAATAATTTTTGTTCCCCAATATGAAGTCCAGTATAGGCTTTACCATCAACCAACAAGCTACTATAAACATCGGGATTATCATATTTGTTAGCAGGACCATCTATAAAAGCAGTTTGATGAGATAATAATCCTAACTGAAAAGCCTCGGCTTGATCCCATCCATGAGAATGAAAAGTAATATCCCCCATAATTGACAATAAAATATCGTCTTCATCTTGCCAACGATTACGGAAAAAATAAGCTCCTCTTTTTTGATCACTAATAGCTTGGGGATAGATTCCTGTAGGATCAAAAGATGGTGCTGTTTCTGGATAATAGATTAAAGCCCAAACTGTAGCTCCTCGGCGATCGTCAAATTTTTCGGCTGGTTTACCCTCTGCTTTAATACCTGCATGATGATCATAAAAATAGCGGTAAAAAGGGAGTTGCAAAGAAGGCACAGCATTTAGTAACAAACTGGCCCATCCTTCATCAATTATCCCCGAATATGATACCCCTGACGGTAAAAAACGTCGTTCACCATTCCTCTCCATAAAAAAAGCACCTGCATACATAATTAACCGCCAAAAATCAATTTCCTGAAAATCGGCTTCTAATTCACTATCACCGACACTTCGTAAAGCATAAATCGCAGGTAGTAAAAATGTTCCAGCATAACTGGTATAGCCGATTCCCTCTTGGGATAAGCCTAACTCTCCATAACTGTTAAGCAAATGAGTTTTGAGCCATTGTTTCAGTTGTTGATACCTTTCGGCTCGATTTTTTTCTTCATAAATCGCCAACATCATCACTAATTCACCACCACGACAGACAGCAACCCAATTTGAGCCTAAATGAGGACTTCTTAAATGACCGTGTTTATAGTCTAACCAAGCAGATAAGGCGATATTAATCTTGTTTTTGACATATTCTCTTTGTCTCTCCGTCATGCCGTGATATGCCCAATCATAGGTTATCGCAATATGACTACCTACCATTGCCCTTGATAAGCCGTAATTGCGATCGGGAAGACGATTATCAGGATCTGGTTGTTCATAAATCGCCTCAATATTTTGATAGCTAATCTGGGCATATTTTGGTTCATTTGTTAACAAATAAAGTAGTGCCGATTCTTTAGCTAAATGAGAACGAGCATAGTTCCAATTACCTTCATCATAACCGTAAATACGCCAATCATTTTGATCTACTCGATTTTTAAGGGCATAAAAAGCCTGTTGATGATGAGATGACGGTACTTGAATTGCTGATTTTAATTGATTAATACGTTTAGGGGTAATAAATAAACGAGGGTGAATTTCTTGTGCTTTTATTATGCCACAATCCCCAAGATTAAGAATTATTGTAATTATGAAAAATAAGCTATATTTAAACATGACCTCTGAATTTTTAGGAGAAAAAACAAGTTTTAACAAGGTTAAACTTACAATCTAATATCTCACAGTAGTAACAGGACGATAAACATAAGCGATCGCCCTTCCCGATACGGGATATTGATCATAAATACCTGTATATGTTCCTTCTAATTTTGTTTGATTGCGAATAAGCTTTAATTTATATTCGGCTTCCACATTTGAGTTCGTTATTAAAGTAGGAAAAGTTTGAATTTTGAGGCTTAATTGGTAGTGGTTGTCATTCGTTTTACTTTCAAGAATTTCTCCTTTAATTCCATTACCATACACTTTATTGTTCCACTCATTATTATCACATATTAACCCTATCGTTAGATGGTTCTTAATAATTTTAAAACTGGTTTTATCCTCAATTTTAGCAGAAGGTAATTCTTGTATTCTAACCAATCCAGCTAAAAAAGTTATAAAAATTTGCCCCTGTAAAGGTTCATGATATTTTACTGGGGAATTATCCCAGAATGTAGCAATCGAAACAGCTCGATAATTAGCTTGTCTGAGAGGATTTATAACATGGAATTGCGGCTCATTATTGTACCATAGTTTTACATACGGACCATGCCAACGATATTTAGTATATCCTAATACCCCAGGATGAGAAAAAATTCTATCCAGAGCTTCCCTTGCTCTAATTTTCTGTCGAGTGCCTGAATCATAACCACCTGGAGGTTCAATGGGATTTCTAACTAGGCTATAGTGATCTGTCCAGGTACTTATTTCCCCATTTAGAATAGGACGATCAATCTGTTGATAAAAGTCATCAAATCTTTCATAAAAATTCGCTCGATAATTATTACGAGAAACTACATCAGCCCAGTCTTTTTCCACTTCTAAAACAGCAAACCCAGGTGTTCCACCCCAACGACATCCTAAAATTAAATGATTAGGATCGTATTTACGAATTTTGTTAGTACAAACACGATAATATTGTTCTACCCATAACTTAACAAAATCATAGTTATCTTTTAAGTAAGTTTCTGAAATTAAGATTTCTTCTCTGATTGTTAAATCTCTAATAGTTTGTTTTGAGAAAATATCAATTTGCCAGGCTTTACCTAAACTTTCTAAAGAACCATGACGATTTAAAACAAATGCCCAAGCTTTTTTAGCCGCAGGAATATCGTTATTCTGACTCAAACAAAACTGTAGTAAACCAATTCCTTTGGGGTTTAATTTTGGTTCAGCCGCTAAATCCAGTTGCTCAGGCTTAATAAGTCCACTATGCCGATAAGTAGGAGCGTTAGCAACAATACTTTGATGATTTCCTAACATTTCCATAAAACCTCTTTCATTATCTAAAAAATAGCCCAAAAGCATTTTATTCTCTTTCAAGGGCGTGCAAAGTTTTTGACATTTTTGGTCAACATTTTCTGCCCATTGTGAATCCCAAACATCAGGAAATTTTTCTATTAACCATGGTTTTTCATAATAGGTTTCAATAATTTCAGTAAATGCCATTTCTTCATCGAAAAATTCCGGTGTTGTCCAAGCTCCCATCGCATTAAAACCCCATTCTTTTAAATAGTTTATCCAAGTTTTTACGGTTGTTTTGGGGACAGGAGGTAAGTTAGCCCGTCTTCCGCCCATTCCCCCAGCATTTAAGCCAGTACAACCTCGATGATAAAAAGCTTTTCCTTGGGGATCAATAAACCACCATCTCCCATGAATACTTTTTCCCACCCGAAAAAATCCCTCTTTTCCACGAATGGTTTTAGCATCAAATTTAACCGAGGCTAATAAGTTATCATCATTAGCTTTTGCCATATCTATGGTAGTTTGCCATTGACTCAGTTGCCATTGATAAACTGCTTCTATTTCAGATTTTGTAACTACTGTCAAACGAGTTGCTAAACGTGCTAAATTCCACTCTAAATATGCAGTTCTTTTGCCATGATAAACTTCAATAATAATGGGATAAATTCCTTTTTTAACTTGAATTAACTCTCCATGTTTAACAGATATATTATTTATCCATATCTCAGCACTAACATTTAAACCAGTTACTCCATGACATACTCTTAATAATTGGGGCTTATCAAAAGCAATAACTGTATAAAATAGAGAATAAATATCTTGTTGATTTTTACCTACTTTTTTTAAATCAATGGCATCAGTGAAGTCCGGCCAGCTATTTGGAATTATTAGTTCTTGAGGCAGTTTTTTAAAACTTTTAAAAATTGATTGTTCTTCAATTGGCATATTTATAATATTATTAACCAGTTTTTGCCCTTCTCCCTTCTTAACTGGAGTTTTATATAGCCATTGTTTAGGAACTGTATTATCTACAAAATTTCTGGGAGAAATATACTTACCAAATTGGATATTTAGAGATGGGGTAATGTTAATAATATTTGGTTTTTCTGGTTTGGGATCGATACCTGGAATATTTTGACTGTCAAGAGTTAAGTTATCTTGGGAAAAGACAGCTTTTTGATGATATTTTGCAAATATTCCATAAAGAATAGCCGTAATCCAAGCGAAAAAAAATCGTCTGTTAAATTTCATCATTGCCAATATTTTGATTTAGTTAGATACACTAATTGTCTCTATGATTAATAAAGATTATATCTTGTTTTTTATTATATAATATTCTTAAGCATTTTTGCACTAATTAAACAGTGTTAAATAGTGAGATATTTCATGCGTTACCGCAAGCAACCAATAATAGTTTATTTTTCAGTTAAAAGTAGTATTTTTTCTTTTACTGAATTAAAGATCGTTTTACTGACTAATTCTGTACCTTCTTGGTTCAAATGAATGCTATCTAAATAAAGCTTTTCTGGATTTTCTTGTGCTTTAAATATTGGTAAAAAATCAATGAAAGTGATCTGATTTTCTTCTGCCCAATCGGTTAAAGTTTTTCTCGATCTAGCTCGGTAATCCTCCGAATAACTAGGCAATGTCTCTTTTTTTAAAGGAGTTATGGCTAAAATAAATTGAACATTATTTTCTTGAGTTAAATGATAAATTTTCTCGATCGCATCTAAATTAAACTTTAAAATATTACCTTTTTCTTTAGGTTGATTTTTCAAATCAGGATGAGTGGGAGGCGGAAATATTTTTTCTCGGAATTCTTGTAAACCTAATAATGGTTTTTTATCAGGATATAATGGATGTTTGCCTACTAAGAAAGAAGAAGGTTTTGATGTATAAAAGTCATCAGTATTGAGCAATAAAATTAAAACTTGAGACTGAAATAAACCATATTTTTCTAAATAAGCTAATTGATTACGAGGTCCCCATGAATTAGCGGAAGCATTCAAAACTTCTACTTGCTTAAAATCCAATTTTGCTGCTGTTAAATATTCATCTAATAAACTGGAAATAGTCTCATTTTGATCTGTCCACCAACCGCCATGGGCAATAGAATCTCCGATTAAAAATACTCTCAAGTCATCACTCTTTCTTTCTGCTTTTATATCCAAAGTACGCATTGAATATTGATTAACTTGAATTAATTTACGGTTGCGATAAGTTTTTTGATTAGGGGCAACTAAATAACCAATTTGCTCATCTTTAATATAAAGTACGGGATTCCCAAAACCGAAGGTTAATCTTAATAATATTTCGGCAATTATAATTAGTAAAATAGGTACGATAGCAATAATTAGGGTAAGTTTCATGGTGATTAGTTATTAATCTTTAAGAGGTTGTTGGACAAGTTCGAGATCCCCCCAAATCCCCCTTAGAAAGGGTTACTTTTCGTTGTATTTTCCCTTTTTTCAAGACGGGTAGAAGGGATGTAAATTAAAATCCATACTTTTAAAACATCCTCTAAGAAAGAGTTAACATTTTTTGTTGATATTCTTCCTGAGTAATAATACCATTATTTAAGGCCTCTTTTAACTTTATTATTTTAGTTTTGTTTCTTTCTCGGCGAAGTTGTTGCAAAGCCTCCTGCCGAAAACTGGTTTCTATTTCCTGTAATTTTTGTTCATATTCAATCTCATCTAAAACTCCTTGGGAAAACGCCTGCTGTAGCTTATTAATTTTTTCTTCAACCAGAAAATTGACTTCATAATCATCAATTCTTTTTTCTAAAACAGCTTTTTTGGTGGCGAATTCTTCTTCCGTTAAAATTTCATCACTAAACGCAGTTTCTAACTTGTCTATTTCTGCCTCTAAATCCGCAATCATTTTTTGTTGATCTGAATTTTTGCTCAGATTAATTTTCGGGGAAGTCTGATTATTAAAAGGGGATTCAATCGGCATTGAAGAGGAAGGAATATCTGGTTTAATCCGTT
>CAJHXH010000435.1_pt1 | contig 12277 bp, 9 predicted proteins | sample 9198571 | NCBI WGS metagenome assembly CAJHXH01 (sample SAMEA7708301, study PRJEB35096) | sediment metagenome | biome: marine neritic benthic zone biome [ENVO:01000025]; feature: sediment [ENVO:00002007]; material: shallow marine sediment [ENVO:03000034] sea grass bed [ENVO_01000059] ... | reverse complement strand
TATTGGGTGTTTACCGTTGGTTAATACTTTCACTTATTTCTTATTTACTGGCATATTGGGTCTATTTATATTTAGAAAATAATGATAAATTAGACTGGTTTAATTCTGCACAAAATGCACTTATTTTACTGTTACCTCATATTTTACTTCTGTCTCTTTTCAGACAATTAGACACACTAATACCTTGGTTAAATGACCGAGGTTTTGATTTTTGTTTAATCAGGTGCAAGATCTGAGTATTAGGGTTGGTTTCGCGCTTTCTCCCAACTTTGTTTATCTAGAAGCCAATCCCAGCGCGCGCGCTCATCCGCCCTGTAAACAGCTATCAAGTCTCCCTGATGCAGTTTCTCAGGAGTCAAGACTTCCAAATCCGGCTCAGATGAACGTAAATAAATATTTGGTACCACAGCTTGTGGTACTAACCCTCGGCGTACCAGCTCGATGCTCTCTAAAAAAGAGCGACATCGAACTCGCAAGCCTTTATTGGATAGTCCATTCGACTGGGTAAGGACGCTCGCCAATCTCTCTCCTGTACTTCCGGGTTCCCATTCAATAACTGCTGGGAGTATGGCTTGCCTTGAGTCGGGTTTAGGACATATTATTTTGGCCTGCCATTGCAGTACCGAGACAGCTTCGAGCTGGGGAGCGAATCTTTGTTTGTCTCGCCCCGCGCGGAACCCGATGGATTCCCCGTGCAAGAAAGCCAGATCGATTTCATCATGCATCAAGGCATCTAAAACCTGATGGGAGCGAAATAGAGCAAAACGCTTGAGGGAACGTCCCTGTTGCTGTAGAAAAGCTAACAGGAGCAACGAGACACTGGTTCCAGCTGATATACGCGGCGAACCTGTCAATTCGGCGAGAGCCCTATCAAAGCGCTCAAATTTAGCAGCCAGTCGCCTAGCTTCTGGAGGAGGATGAAATTGACCCACGTCTCGCCAGTCCAAATCCTCACCGATTTGCTCGTTAACTCGCTGAATCAAGCGACTCAGTCGCGCCCGATCAATACCAAGCATTTCTGCCGCAGCCAACTGAGAGTTTGGTCTGGCTTTGATCATCTGGCTCAGAAGGCGTAGATCCTCTAGAGTCAGACCCATTGACGAGCGTGGCATCATTCACCACCCCTTGACAGGGAAAGAACGAGATGTTCGTGCGGATGCACGAAATCATTCACCCAGAGGTCGATAAACACCAGCCCGCGCGGTCGGTAATTGGGACCTGCAACCAGTAAAGTAGCCTTGTCATCTCCGTTAAGGATTGTATGCCAGCCAACGGAACCGCCATTGTCCAGTAAAACAGCATGGCGAACTTGATAGTTGGTCGCTAGTTCTCTGGCAATATCAGTCAAACCACCTGTCATAGCTAAGGCCAGAAGTTCCCCATTTTGACGTTCAGCTATTACCGAATGTAGTAGGTTGCGACTCAATTGAATACCATAACGTTTAGCTATTCTATCCATCCGTTGGTCTAATACGTAATCGGGAACATCTTCGTCTTTGCCTCGTTGCCAGCATTCAGAAAGCATCTGCCAGGCAGTAGCCGATGGCCCCCTCCGTCCTTTGGGATCGACCTCATAGACATGGGCAATATCTGAACAGTTAGCTACCAAGAACGTCCGAGACATTTGTTGTCCTTCGATTACCAGAGGAATGCCAGTTACTAAGTTAGCCTCTTGGTTTTTAGCTTCGCTAAAGGGAAGCAGACAAGCACTCTTGTCGCTGATAGCGAAGACTGGCCAATTTAGCGGGATATCACTATCACCTAGACGGCGGTACCATTCTCCATTGATTCGGACTTGATATCTCCACTCGTTAATTGTGTTGCGAGCACTAATAATGACATGGTTGCGAATATGAGGAGTCGTATTTTTGATCATCTCTGTCAGGTTATTTATTGAAGTAAGTGCCTTGTCTTCATAATCGCGCCACGGTAAGGGATCGTAAACCTTTTTTCTTCCAGTTCTTACCTTATGGGATTGGCAGGCACGTGAGCGAGAACGCACATAACCAGCGGGATAAATCTTTCCATCTAAGTCGAGCAGATGAGATCGTCCGGGGAAATAAACGCAACCCGAAACCCTGCTACCTAATTCGAGAACCGAAAATGCGGAAAAAGAAGGAGAGCTAGCTGGATTAGTGGACTGTTTGGTGAACCTTGTTAAAGCTGTCATCGCAACTCCTCGACAACCAGAAGGACCTGGAGGCTCTATCCCTTTGTGTGGTTCGGGAAAGCGAATCAACCGTGTTAAGTGATGTGTCATGCTGGCGGCGTTATATGTCTGCTGTATAACATAACTTTCATCTCCGACCACATCGAAACCATAGCCTTCTCGCAATTCTTGGCGAGCATAGTGGCGTATGTATTTACCGGTGGTCCCAGACATCGGCCCCCCCCCTGTAAAGACGTTTCGTGAGCCAAATAGCTCTCTTACTTGGGCAATTAAGTCAGCCAAGCGCTGTCCTGCTTTTTGAGCAGACAAGAGGGCAAAATTTCTCCTCTCTGCCTCTCCACCCAAGATATGGGCTAAGTCTTCTAGCCAACTTTCAATACTTTCTGGTAAAGGTAATTCCACGTCTTTCCAGGGTTTCTCTTGTTCCAACAAGTTCTTGATTTGAGCTAGTTCTGCCTGTGAATTTCTCAGACAGTCTTGAAGCTTTTCTAGTAATTCTGTTGGTTTCAGCGACTCTTTCTTCCGGAACTCAGCAAGATTTTCCATTGCTAGATTCAAGGCAAACTTATCGACACCTTCTTGGCAAACTAACTTCTTGCTCAAATTCTTCACAAAAGTATCAAAGTCTAATTCTGTCAGAAAAGTACCAGAGTCTAATTCCGATTGAATCTTAGAGATTACCATCTCTAAGGCACGTGAGTTATTCTGCTCAAGAATCCAACCTATTACCAAGCCAGGAACTTTGGAGAGTGTATTTATACCTTTTTCTTTAAAAAATTCCTTCGCAATAGCAGGTAGTGTGTCCTTGTTAAAAATATTGCGATTAGTTCCGGCAGGGTAAGAGTTAATAGTAAATGGGCAACCAATATTGTCAATCTGCTTACCTAACTCAGCGAGTACATTAAGAGGTTTTCCCGTATCACCACTAAGAACAGCTTCGGCAGAGCCAGTGCCAGCAAAAAGCCCAACTATTGTTTCTAATGCTTCTCCTACACTCAAGATCTCCGGGTTAAACTGCCACTGATGGTATAAGACGTGGGCAACTCCGTCATTAATGAGGGTGACAGGTTTGTGGAAATACTGCTCAAACGCTTCCCGAAATTCAAGTTGATGAATCTCGTCCGCAGTAGCTGTAAAAGGCTTTTTGAACGGTTGGAAATACCCAAGGCTCTTCGAGTAGGAGGTAATATACTCGTGTCCGGGTTCTCCAGAAACTGCACCTGGCCAAGTGATCCCAATGGCCATGAGGTCTTTCTGCCAATCTTTTCCCCACTCATGGGTCAGAACCCGATCTAATCTTTCAACAAAGGAAGAAGCATCAGGGTATTGATTCCCTCCCCACTTATCTATCAGTTTGTTATCTAATTGTTCAACAAAGGATAACTTAGCTGATGGTTTTTTCTGCTTGGGTTGAGTACCAAGTTTTACCTTTTCATAGATACGCTCTCCCAAGGTCTCTGTTTCAGGATCGTATTCATAAATAGCTGCCTTGATATCAGTTCCACCTATATCAAAGCCGACGATTCTGGTTGGACCTTTAGCGGGAGCCTTCAACGGAGTCTCTTTTTCTAGTTGAACCTTCGGATTTAAGTAAACCTGCAAATAGCGTTCTAGTGCCTTGTGCTGGTTCATCTGAGCAACCCATTGCCTTATTTCTAACCATTTGTCCCTCAGTTCCTCAAACCCCTGGTCAACTTTAAGTATCTGTTGCCTGTCACCGAAAGCCATACGTTGGTTTAGCAACAGGGTAGCTAGGCAGCGGGAGGTAAGCAGTTGTGGATCGTTCCAATTGATAGCTGGTTTTAAGTTATCCTCAACAGCTTGTTCAATCTCTTTGTCCTTCTGTTTTAGCTCTTCTTTTAGTCGTGTACGTTCTTGTTCAGACTGTGCTAACTTTAGAAGGTTTTTAATCTCCTTTCTTTCTTTTTGAAGAGATTTGATAAATTCTTTAATCTTGTCAAATTGTTTGACAAGTTTCTTAAGATATTCAAGCTGGGGCAATTTTTTGGGCAGCATAATGATATTGCTATTCCCTAATTCCTTTGGAGAATCAGGGCGAAGGACTGTCAACTTGAAGAACTCATCGGGATAGATATGTTTCAATACATATAACACCCGCATGAGATAAGCCCACGTTACCGTGCTTTGACCAAAAGTTAGATCGCGCCGCTTCTGAAAAAGACTGATGGCTGTAGAAATCCGTTGCCAAATATCAGAGGGGACTTGCTTGCAAGTTGGTTGGTCTGGGGAACAGTTGAAGGCTACTCTGAAAGCATCGTCCGCTTCTAGTTTCAAGGCATAAAAATCAGACCACTCTAACACTTCAATGAAACTCTTGGATGTTGATACTTGGCAGGGCGGAAAGAGTTCTGAAAGTTTTTCCGATGATGCTTTCTTAAGCCACTCTCTCAAACTGTCTGAATGACGTATTGCCCAAAAGCGATCAAAAGATATCCAAACTGTTGGTGGAAGTTTATTCTGTTTGTCCTTGAGTAACTCATTGAGCATACGTTCAAGTAAATCTTTTGCTTGTCTTGCTTCATTCCCTTCTCTGTGTAGCAAGATGTGTCGCCTGAACTCAAAGTTAACTAAAGTTCCTCTATCTTGATCACTACTCGAACTGTCAATAGCTTCTTTTACCTTGTCAGTAAAAGCCTCAAAATTCTCCAAATTGAAGGGTTTTCCATGACGGCCCTCGTAACTAATGGCAATTAGGAAAAGTGCTTCAGCTGCGACACTAGCATCAGAATTAGAATAAGCAGAGCAGAGTATGTTAGCAATAGCGTAAGCTAAATTCGTTTTGTCAAAGACCAGCTTTTTCCCTTTTTGATAAACTCCAACTTCTGGCAGTTCTTCCTCCTCCAATCCCTTTTTACTACAGGTACGGTAGAGGTTTTTTAAAGCAATAAGCGGGGGAATTTTATCGATTATCCACTGGGGATAAGGCTCAGGCTTTCTGGATTTTCTCAACAATTCCTCTGTAGCTACAGCAGAGCGGATGTCATGCAAGTTCAGCTCAGACCATTTCATGTGGGAATGGATCAAGGCTCCAATAGCCAAAAGAACTGGCGTTGAAGCAGTGCGTCGGTCAGGAGACCACTCAAGCCGGTGCAGTTGATCTAATTTTTGTAGTTGCTTCAACCTTCGACTTCTCCCGTAGTGCTCCCTTAGTATATTATCTAGTGCATTAAGCATCATACGAATTCGGTTGAGTGCTGTTTTGGGAGCATTGGCATCGAGCCAAACTGGTGCCGGAGAGCCTACAGGCAATGGCTGTCCTAATAAAGATTCTAGCTGTTGATAAGCAAGCTCTTTACAACGTTCTCTGACAATCGCCTCAGAATCGCCGTCTCTAACTCTGACGTAGGGCCTCATTTTTTTATCTTCGTAACGCATAGCACTTTCCTCCCAGTGATTTATTAATAGGACATAAAAAGCTTTTTATAGGTTTCTATGCTTTATTTATAGCTCATTTAAATCAGAAAGGTTGAAAACTGAAACAAATCTTTACTATAAACCCAGTGGTGTAGATGATGGAGAGCGCCCCACAGACTGCGAGCACCCCCCATCTCCTACAACTCAACTCAATAAACTGACTGCTCCTCTCATGTTTGTCTAGCGTAAAGCTACTTTAAGGTGACAGTTATTCTCCCTCAAGCCAGTGGTATAGATGGTATAGATCAGGGTAAGTAAAAAGCGATCGCTCTTATTCTCGTTTACTATTGTAACTACTGGGTAATTAAGAGTCAATTAACTTCTTTGTAAATATTCATGTCAATTATCAATTATTTAATTAAGACGATTTTTTGAGTAAGTCCTATTTTTACGATACTCATATCTTTGCTGGTGAGTCATATTCTCGTTAGTGCAAACCGTAACTATATCATCAGCAGTTTCCATCCAATCTTCGTTATCAGGTAAAACCTCTGACGATACCGTATTTAGTTTCGATTCTTTGACAGAATTTTGTTGCTGATGATTGCGTAAACTTGAAAGCATAACCTTCTTCTCCGGAGGCGATAGTTTTCCATCCGATTTCTTCCATCTTAACTTTATCTCGTTGACTGCTCTCACCGTTAAATCAAAGATTGAAACGGGAGATTCAAATTTCACAATCACTTGTGAAAACCTACTCGCTTTTGCGGTTTCATGGGCTGACTGGTACTTACCTTACTTGGTCATACATCCATCTAGTTTTTTTCTAGACACCTTGCCAATTCAAGATCATGCGTTACTTCCGAGGGGACTCCCCGTAGATAGCCGTTAATGCTACGTTCCCATTTTAGCACTTCAACCATGACTGCGATTCATCTTTCCGAACATTGACTGCCGTTGCTTTGTGTAATGTGTTATTCATGTATGATATTACGACTCGACTCAGTCTCGTTTTAAACGGGAGTATTCTCGTAGAAGACAGATAAAGTTACAGTAAAAAATTTTTTTAATATTTTTTAACAATTAGCCAAAAAACGGGACACCGTAAGAATATCCCGTACATCTAAATATAAAAAAAATTTCGGGGGTTGATAATAAGCAGTCCCCCGTCTGCTTTTTCAGGTACAATTCTTTTAATGGTGTTGAAGCACCAGAATGTACAAAAAACACAATTACCCTTATGGTATCAAGATCAGAGTCAAATCAGAAAGGTCAAAGCAACAAATCTATCAACCCCAAATCCATCAACCGTGATGGTCAGAAGGATTCAGTCGATTTAATAAAATTTGCCGAAGATATAATTAATCGATTATCTTCCGAGCAGATTTACAATTTGTACAATCACGAATTTCAAGCCGATGGTAATGGCAAGCTAAGAGGGAAGCCACCATTCAGAGAAAGTTTTTCGGGTACTAGCTTTACCGTTTACCCAGATAAAGGTTTTTTTGACGCTGGTGGTAATTTTAGTGGTTCACCGATGGATTATATTCACTCCATCAAAATTGGCTATTATGAACGAGCTAAAGGCAAAGATTGGGTAAATGCTCTAAAAGAATTAGCCAACATCGCTAATATAGAATTTCCTAATAAATCCAATAATTCTGATAAAGCACAAAAATGGATTAATCGGCAAAATATACTAAGCCACGCTTATGAATATCTCCATCATGCCTTACTCAATCCTAATAACCCCAATTCCGTTAAAGCGATTGAATATTTACATGGGCGAGGGATTAATGATGAAACAATTAAAACTATCAAGATTGGCTTTTATGACAGTTGGGCAGGAATTAATAATTATTTAATTAGCAAAGGTTTTACCCCAGATGAAATTAAAGCAGTGGGATTGCAACGAGGAAAATTTATTACTAAAGATGGACTAATCGACAGTAAAAATAGTTGTACTTGGGTTAATTTTATTACCTTCCCTTGGCTTGATGTTAATGGCAATCCCCTAAGTTTATATGGGCGTTATTTTGAGAAGAAACCTCCTAATACCAAAACCCCTAAAACTTTAGCCTTACCCGGTTCACACACCAAAAAACATCCTTTCTTATTTTATATTTGTAAGGAAAATAATCATAAAGAAGTAATTTTTGTTGAAGGATTATTTGATGCGATCGTCCTCCATCAATCAGGAATAACCAATGTTTGTTCAGGAATTGGTGCGAGTTTTAGTAATGAACAAATTGATTGTTTAGTTAAAAATAAGATTGAATCTGTAACTAATTTAGGAGATCCAGATGGTGGTGGCGAAAATGGTACTAAATCAAATTTAAAACGATTATTAAAAAAAGAAATTGATGTATTTGTACCAGAAAGATTGCCAGATGGTTTAGATCCAGACGAATTTCTGATTAAATATGGTATTGATGATTTTAAAGATCGTATTAGCAAAGCAGAACATGGATTAGTTTGGCTTGCTAAAGATACCGTTAATCAATTTGATAGTGAAGATAATAATTATTTCTCTCAAGTGTTAAGAAAAGCATCTAAGATTAAGAGAGAATATGATTTTCTAGACAAAATCTTATGGTATGGTTATTATCAAAAAACATTGATTGAATTATTAGGAATCAATGCTGATGAATTTAAAATAAATTTTGAAGTGGAAAACGAAAATTTAGAGCAACAACTTATCGATAATAAAGCATATGTAGGGATTAAATCAGGTAACCCAGATGTTCAACTCTATGCTAGTTACTGTTCATCAGCTGAAGATAGTGGAACTAAAGCCGTTGCCATGAGACGATTTAGTAACTTATTGGGCGATCTATTCAACAATCAACTAAATATCCCCATTAAGAAATATCGTGATTCAAGGGGTGCTTATTTTATGGATATTGCTGTCCGTAGTCCTGCCGACTTGGATGAACTATTAATCACTGGCAACTATAACCCTGATGATGATGACACCCCACCTGATGACGGTCACAATGGTGGTGGTAATATTCCTAAACCCACTCCACCTACACCACCACCACCACCTTGTAACACCTTTCATAGTGAGGTAGTAACTCATAATTCAACACAGGAACCAGCTTATTGCGAAAATATCTCAATAGACTTTCAAAATGACGGTAAAAATGACGGTAAAATGATGGCTGAAAGTACTGGTAGTGTTGAATCTGACGGTAGTGACGGTAAAATCTGGCAGTTTGCGCCAAAATCAGAAAAGTCAAACACTGATCATCAAAAAAGGGAAAATAGCGAAAACTCAAATATTTACCAACACAACAGTCAACCCCAAGATAAGCAAGAGGTTCAACCATCACATCAACCCAAATCGGGTAATGATTTTCGTGAGATAGAGGCAAAAGTTTTTGAATGTTTAGAGAAACCTTTAACCAAAGCATTTTTTGGGCTGTCGGTAGTATTGGTACGAAATCGTTCGGTTACTACCGATCGCCCTTAGTAAGCACTCTAACTCCAGACTTTCATATTAATTTTTCTTGGTGCAAGATCTGAGTTAAACATGATTCTACTAGACCCAGTGTACTTAATAGACCTTTGCTCATTAAGCCTATAATGCCTGTATTCTTTTTCTTAAAATAGATACAACCTATCTAAACACATCTTAAATGTCTATAAACTCAAGTGACTCCACTAGACTACATTATCTAGCACAAAAATCCTTTCTAATTCAAGTGGTAGTTGGCTTTTACTGTACTGGACTTTGATGATTATGTTAAACTAAAGTCTAGTGGACTTTAACAAGAGAACTTTACCTCATGGAAGACAAATATTACCCCGTAGCACAGTTAAAAGAGCGTTATCAAATTGGTAAGCAAGCAGATATAAATCGGAGAAAATATTTAAACATACCAGCAAAGAAAATTGATGGTACTTACGTCATCACCCAAACTGATTTAAAACTATTAGATGCTCTAAATGAACATCTTAAAAGTTCAACCAATGCCAAAATGGAAGACTTTAAACCTCAGATAGTTGAGCAATCATCATCAGATGAAGATGAAACCCTAACAACAAGTTATGAAGAAATCTCCGCTTCCATAGAACATCTTTCCCCACAAGATAAACCATCCCCAGATTTCCCTCAACCAGTTCAATTCACCATTCCCGGATTATTTGACGGACTCAATGATTTTAGCGACAAAATCGTTCCTAAAGTAGCCCAAGAAATTGGTTCTGTTGTTAAGGACGTAGTTACAGAAGTAATTAATACAGTTAATCCCACAGATACCATTGCTCAATTAAAACAGCTACAGTCGATAGTTGAACAAGGATGGTGGATAACTACCCAACAAATCAAAGAATTAACTGGCACCACACCCAAACTAAAAAAAGGGGAAACCCAATGGCAAAGGGGTAGTTTTCTGTTTACCAAAGTCGGTAAAATAGGAAATCAGAGTGGATGGAAAGTTAGTCGTATTCCAGATTAATTCTTCTTTTGTAAAAACCATAGCAACAAAGCCTAATAAAAATCCTCAAGATGTTGATTTAGGTTTAATTTCAAAAACTAATTGAGAGCGATAAAAACAAACATCAAACTCTAAAAAGAAATTAATTTGACCTAAAATTAAAGATATATTATCCGCTTTTGTCCAAGCAAATGCTAATTTTACAGCAGGAAGATTATTTATTTGTCCTGTTAAAAGAACTGCTCTTGATTCATAATTGGCTAAATTTCCTGTCAGATTCATTTCAATAGTTTGATTTTTCCATTCTAAGCCTAATTGTTGCCCAATATTGTAGGGTAGAACATTTACAGTTGCCCCAGTATCTAATAAACCTGAAACTGTCAATGAATTATTTTTATTACTTAAAGTAATAGGTAGAAAAGGAAGATAACTTGCTGCTCCTATTTTTTGATTAATTTGCTGATATGAAAATCTTTGAGCATTATTCATTATTTGTATTTTCTGCCAATAGTTTTAATAAAGTGTCTCCTGCTTCAAAAGCATTTAATGGTGAATAAATAGGGTATTCTTGATTGGGTGTTATTAAATTTGTTTCTTCTTGGGCTAATTGATTAACAATTATTTGTAATAAATAAATTTTCTCGCTTCGATTGAGACTTTGAATACTCGGTATTATTTCTGTTAATGTCATTTGTTATTCCTATTTTTTATGTAGTTAATGAAAAATTCTAATTAATTCTTGTCAAAAAGGACAAAAGGGATTATATTTAAGAACAAAACCCAGCAAATATTCTTGTGGAGAGCTATTATTCATGCCGTTAACACCACAGCAATTAGATCAGGTAACTAGGATTGAGAGGGCTACCAGTGCCACCACTGATGAGCAGGTGTTGGCGATGTGGCTGATGAATAAGAGTCAAGGTGCGATGAAAACTTATATCTCTAGTATTAAGCAGTTTTTGGAGTTTGTCAACTTACCCATTCCCCAAATCAAGATTGATGATATTTTCCTCTATCGTAATAGTCTAATCCAAAGGGGGTATGCTCCTGCTACTGTTACTACTAAGTTGATGACGGTGAAGAGTCTCTTTTCCTTTGCCTATAAAATTGGGTACATTAGTTTTAATGTGGCAAGTATCGTTAGGGGAATGAAGGATCAGGATAATTTGAATCAGAAAATTTTACGGGCTGAAGATATTAATAAGCTGTTATCAATAATTGATCATCGTGTTCATCATACAATGGTCAAGGTATTGGTTAATACTGGTTTAAGGGTATCTGAGTTGTGTCAGTTGCGGTGGTGCGACTTACGAGATAATCTGATTACTATTCATGGTAAGGGTAGTAAAACCAGAGTGATTAGTATTAGTGATGAGTTACTCCGAGATCTTCTTTATCTTTACCGCCCTTATAATACTTTTATTTTCAGTACGAGGACGGGTAAGCCAATTTCTCGCAGTAATGTCCATACTTATCTGAAGAAGTATCTAAAAAAGGCAGGGGTGAATGAAAGTGCTAGTTGTCATTGGTTACGTCATACTTTCGCTTCTACGGCTTTGGCAAATGGGGCTGATTTGTTATTGGTATCGAAAACTTTAGGACATGACAATATCTCAACCACTAGCCGTTATCTTCATACTGTTAAAACTGAATGTGCCACAGATTATGTGAAGTTTTGAGTTACTAAAAAGTTGCATATTCCCGATCAGTCAAGCCGTTAGCCCCCTAGGCCCTACTTAAACTACTTCAAATGCTATACCTTCGCAGATAAATTGAGGGTAATTTGCTAAGATACTACTTTTTTCTTGTTCTCCCACAAAGATATAAGTACCTGGTTGCTGAGTATTTTGCAGACGGTAATAGTCTGTACCGACATTTGCATCTGCCCCAAAAGTATAAAAAGCAACTCCTTCTTCCATAAAATTAGGGTAATGTTGCCGAATTGTTTGACTTTCTACTTCATTCGCATAGAGATAAGTACCAGGTACTTGTGTATTATGAAAACGATTGAATTGGATTAGGTTATCATGGGGTTGATTTGCTACATTAAAAGCGTAACCTTCTTCCACAAAATTAGGGTAATGTTGCCGAATTGTTTGACTTTCTACTTCATTCGCATAGAGATAAGTACCAGGCACTTGTGTATTATGAAAACGATTGAGTGGTGTATTGAATAATTCATTAGTTGAATATTGCTGTAACTCAGATCTTGCACCAAGAAAAATTAATATGAAAGTCTGGAGCTAGAGTGCTTACTCAGGATAGATTTTAGCCAGTTCTCTTTAAAATG
>CAJHXH010000234.1_pt1 | contig 12293 bp, 11 predicted proteins | sample 9198571 | NCBI WGS metagenome assembly CAJHXH01 (sample SAMEA7708301, study PRJEB35096) | sediment metagenome | biome: marine neritic benthic zone biome [ENVO:01000025]; feature: sediment [ENVO:00002007]; material: shallow marine sediment [ENVO:03000034] sea grass bed [ENVO_01000059] ... | reverse complement strand
ATAGTTGCAAACCACTCATAATTAGCAAGATACAGAGAATTAGTAACGGGCGACTACCAATACTTTGTCCAAAACCAAATTTAATTATGGTTAAATAAGAGCCAGCAATAACACCTAAAATTAGAGAAATTAAGCCAAAAACCCCGAAAATGTGCATCGGGCGAGTCAAAAACTTTTTCAGAAAAAATACCGTGAGTAAATCCATTAACACCCGAAAAGTACGCCCTAAACCGTATTTACTACTACCATAACGACGTGGATAATGATTAACCGGAATTTCACTAATCTTTGCCCCTTCAATATAAGCTAGTGCGGGCAAAAAACGATGCAACTCTCCATATAAATTAATATCAGCAATTAACTCCCGACGATAAGCTTTTAGTGAGCAACCATAATCATGTAATTTTACCCCAGTGATTTTACTAATCAACCAATTAGCAATTTTTGAGGGTAATAATCTGGTTAAAGCATCATCTTGTCTCTGTTTCCGCCAACCACTAACCAAATCATAACCCTCCTCTAACTTATCTAATAATAAAGGAATGTCAGCAGGATCATTTTGCAAATCACCATCTAAAGAAACAATCACCTTTCCTTGTGCTTGCTGAAAACCAGCCGCCATCGCCGAAGTTTGCCCATAGTTTTTGCGTAGAATAATCCCTTTTAATTCTTGCCTTTGTTGTACCAGTTCCCGTAATAGTTCATTTGTACCATCTGAAGAACCATCATCAACACAAATAATTTCGTATGCTATTTGAGTGGATTTTAAGCCTGTAACAATTGCTTCAATTAGTTTGGGCAGACTTTCAACTTCATTATAAATAGGGATAACAATAGATAAGTCAAGATAAGATTGACTGTTAGGGCTTGATTTCGAGAGTGGATTAAGAGAAAAGCTATTCATCTTTAACGAATAAGTGATAATGACTAAGTTTTAATTTTGTCGATGAGGCAGAGAAAGGGTAAAGCAACTGCCTTTATTTTCTGCCGATGTCAGAGAAATATCACCCCCATGAAGTCTCGCTAATTCACGGGAAATAGCTAAACCTAAACCTGTACCTTTATGCTTTTTGTGTAAATGAGTATTTATTTGTGAAAACGGTTTAAATAATTTTTCTTGAGATGATTCACTAATACCAATGCCGGTATCAATTACGGAAAAATAAAGATATTTGTCTCTTTGTTCTACTTTTAGAGTGATTGAACCAACTTCGGTAAATTTAACGGCATTAGATAATAAGTTAACCAGAATTTGTTTTATTTTTCTGGCATCAACAAAACAATAATTAACTTGGGAATTAATCATTAAATTAACTTGTAAGTCTTGCTCTTTTGCTTTGTTTGCGATCAAGGCTAAAGACGATTCACACAATTCATTAATCAAAGTTTTTTCCAAATATAAATCTTCTTTTTTAGCTTCAATTTTTGCCAGATCTAATAAATCAGTAACTAGATTTAACAGATAATTACCAGAATCATAAATTGCTTCAACATATTTTAATTGTTTTTGGTTTAATTCTCCATATAGCTGTTGTTTAAGCATTTGAGCAAAACCGATTACTGCGGCGATCGGAGTTCTTAATTCATGATTCATATAAGAGAGATATTTACTCTGTTTTTCTTTATTTTCTAGTAACTTTTCTTCCTCTATTTTTAACTTTTTTTCTTGATTATATAATTTATTTTGATATAAATAAATAGATAAATATTTTGCTACTAAATTACATATAATTAAATAGTCTTCTCTTTCTGTTATTTGATTATTATCACCACTTTCTACAATTAAACAGCCTAATAAATTCTTTCTAAATGTTAAGGGACAAATATAAATTTGTTCTAAACCAAAAAGATTAAGATAAGGTTGTATATAATCAATATTATTAGATTCCCCTTTTTCTATAATCAGAGTAGTGCCTTGAGAGAGAATACTTTTTTTAGACTCCACCCAATTTTTCAAAATCTCAAAATAATTGGATTCTGGTTCTAATATTTGTGCATGATAACAATAGTCAAAACTCTCTACTAATGATGAAGATTTAGTATAAGTAGATTGGAGAACTCTAATATTTTTTATAAAAGTATATTTCTGCAATATCAAATAGCATGAGTGAGCAAAAATCTCAATACTTTCAGATTCTTCTAAAAGATAAAGTAAATTATGGTTAAGATTAAGATAGTCATTTTTTGCCGATAGTGTAATTTCTTTCATGATAAATAATTAACCAAGCTAGACTTTTCGCTGCTTTAAAACTGACGGCGAGAAAAAATAAAGATAGTAATAGTTAATAATAAAATTATGTATAATACCGCATAAATTAAACTACTAACTAACTCTCCTGTATTGGGTAAAATATTATAAACAGCTTCATTTTTTAAGTTTAATCTTTCTAAATCAGGTAGAATTAAAAATAGAAATTTAGTTAAATTTTCTATACTTTCATTTTCGGTAATTTTGCCTAATTCTAGTAACTCTCTACTCAAATGTCCCATAATATATACTCCAAAACTGAGTAAAGTTGCCAAAATAGAGCTAGTAAATACACCAAAAGTGATGGCAATAGCTGTTAATAATGCTAATTCTAACAGAATATAGAGGATAGCAACCAACAAACTATTAAGAGGATAAGTAATCTGTAACAAACTCATCATACCCAAATAGAGAACTGTCATACTAGCAACTAATACCGTTAAAACGGCTGATAAACCTAGATGTTTGCCAATAATAAATTCCGTCTTAGTAATCGGTTTTGGGATTAAAATCAAAACAGTCTTTTTTTCAATTTCTTTATTAACTAAACCTGTACCAACAAAAATGGCAACAATAGCCCCCAATAAACTAATAGCACCGATACCTAAATCAAGAAAAATTTTTTCATCTGCACTAACAGCAATAGGAGGTAATATTCTGGATGCTAAGATTAACAATAAGGCAAAAAATCCCAGTACATACAAAATTCTATCCCGAATTACTTCTCGGAAACCGTTGCTGGCGATCACAATAATTCTGGTTAAATCCATAATTAGCAAATGATAATTGATAAGTGATAATTGATAAGTGATAATTGAAGATTTAAAGTATTTTGTTTTGAGTCAGAAAACTATTCAATATTGTTTTTACTGAGATCTTGCACCTTGCCGAAAACCCGCTCTGAAATTAATTTCAGCAGCTAATAGGAAACGTTCATTTTAATGAACTACAAACTTCATAGCATAAGGTTTTGAGTTCAATTTATTGAACGATCGCATTTAGCCTTGAAATTCATTTCAAGGTAGTTTATTGATTTAGTGCAAGATCTCAGTTTTATTGATAATTTCCTTGAAGAAAGAAAGTGTTATTCTACATTGTTCATTGTACATTGTTCCTTGTTGAGAAGGTTAAGGAAATTTAATTTTTTCTTAAGATTGCCTTAACTAACGTCAGTTATCGTTATAGAGAAAATTGAGGTGAATTGAGGAGTTAATTTTGTTAATCATCAAAATTGTAGCTACTATTCTACTATTGTTACTAATAGGAGATTTTATTGCCACTTTTCTTTATCATGTCCCCGAACATGTTTTCGGTAAATATCATTTAATTGTCCATCATAGTAATAATCGTAGCTTTATTCGTTATGCGATCACAAAAAAAAGACCACAAGCCTTAATCAGTGGTTTTTTAGGTTTTATCCCTTACATACTCCCTCTTCCCTGCCTATGGCAAATATCGCCATTCGGAGTAATATTAGGGTTATTGTTAGCAGAATTTCACGTTATCTGGCGACATAGTTATGAAGGAGAAACAGAAGTAAAAACACCACCGATAATTACTTCAATTTGTGCAAAATTATTTATTACTACCCCCGAAAGACATTGGCAACATCACCTCGATGTAGATAGTGCTTATGGCGATATTTTTACCTTTTATGACTTGCCCGCCCAATATTGGCAAAAAGTGTTAACTAATTTACATCAACAGTTGAAACTTAGTTAAATTTAATGCACGAAAGAAGATAACTTATGATTAAGTAGAACAATTTAATTAAACTTAAATATAGATTCAGTTCGTAGTAATAGCTTTAGCTTTTATCGTCAGGAGGTTATCAACTGCCGTTAGCCCTAAAGGATTAACTACAAACTTTCTTTTATTTAATTTGAATTACCTGTAAACACCTCAACACCTCAGCCACATTTTGTGGCGGCGTTAACCAACTCAGAAGCGACTCGAATTGAATAAGGCTTAATTAACCACCAAATTAGCGGCGATAGCCAACCTCTTAAAGTAATGGAATAAGCAATATAACTACCGCAAAGAGTTGATTCCATTTGATAGGTAATGCGTTGTTCAATCCCCGGTATTGCTAAGAGGCGGATACTCAATAATTCTCTAGGGCGGACATTTTCCACAAAAACTCGAATGGGAATAGGAGTTAAACGAGTAACAGCTTGGAAAATTAAGCCTGGCTTTGGTGTTAATCCTTTAGGTAAATTAGTCTGGGAAAACAGGGGATGCCACGACATATCGGCTAAATTAACTAACTTATGCCAAATCACATCAACTGGTACATTAGTGGCGACTCGATAGGTTTTGTAGAGAGAAAACTGACATAATAATCTACCTCCGTCGGCTAATAGTTTTAAGGAAAAGTTTAAAATCATGGCTATTTCTACTCAATTGATGTTGATATTATGGCTTAATCAAGAGAATTCTTGCACAATTGCCCTGAATACTCCATGGCTTAATCGGCAATAGTCATAAAAATTTACGTTTTCTCTATTCCTATTAATGCCAATTTCATTTTTGCAAGAGATCTAATAATTAATTAAATGTACCACTAATCTGTAGTTTAATATTTTAAGACTCAAATTGGGATATTTTTGTTGCATAATATTAAGATATTGATTAAATTATGGTCTAATGACACCTTCACCGTTTAGATTTATAAGTTGATAGATCTTTAACATGGCTTGATCAAATAAAGTATAGAAAATGACTATGAGTACAGCAACAACCGCAACAAAAACTAAGATTTCTCCCTCTCTACCTCCTCAAGATGCCAAAGCCAGAGTTAGCCAATTTATGAAACAAATCCAAAATGACATTTGTACGGGATTGGAAGAATTAGATGGCAAAGGAAAATTTAAAGAAGACAGCTGGGAAAGAGAAGAAGGTGGCGGAGGAAGATCTCGTGTCCTGTCTGATGGTAATGTATTAGAACAAGGAGGTGTTAATTTTTCTGAAGTTTGGGGTAAAAATCTACCTCCTAGCATCTTAAAACAACGCCCCGAAGCAGAAGGACATCCTTTTTACGCTACAGGAACATCGATGGTGCTACATCCTCGTAACCCTTATATCCCCACCGTACATCTTAATTATCGCTATTTTGAAGCAGGGCCTGTTTGGTGGTTTGGTGGAGGTGCAGACTTAACTCCTTATTACCCTTTTGCTGAAGATGCCCATCATTTTCATACTACCTTTAAACAAGCCTGTGATAAAAATCATCCTGAATATTATCCTGTGTTTAAACGTTGGTGCGATGAGTATTTTTATTTAAAACACCGCAACGAAACCAGAGGAATTGGCGGTCTCTTTTTTGACTACCAAGACGGTACAGATCCATTATATCGTGGTTCTCATCCTGACAAAGAAGCATCTCACTATTGCCAAGAATTACCCCCTCAAAAACAACGTAGTTGGGAAGAAATCTTTGCTTTTGTACAAGATTGTGGCAAGGCTTTTTTACCTGCTTATGTACCTATTGCCCAAAAACGTCAAAATACTGAATATGGCGATCGGCAACGTCAATTCCAACTTTACCGCCGAGGACGTTATGTGGAGTTTAATTTAGTTTATGACCGAGGCACTATTTTTGGGCTACAAACTAATGGACGTACCGAATCGATTTTAATGTCTCTACCGCCCCTTGTACGTTGGGAATACTGCTATGAACCAGAACCAAACACCCCTGAATCGGAATTATACGAAGTGTTCTTAAAACCGCAAAATTGGGCAGATTGGAAAGCATGAGGGAAAATTGAGAATTGACAATTGAGAATTGACAATTGAGAATAAAAAAATATGGCTCTTTGGTTAATATTATGGCAAATTGAGCAAAAACATAGCCACACAGAAGAAAAATGTAGGGGTTTGGTTGCCAAACCCACTGGTGTCAACAAAGTGAGATTTCACCGTCTCTCAAGAAATCAATTTCTTGCTAAGAGCTATCGTCCATTAAAATGGACTATTATTTTGAGTCATCTTCAGATGCCGATCGCGGAAGCGCCTTTAATTTTAATTCAAGGTGTGGCAGTAGTTTTGCCGTGTTTGTTGACACGAATGGGTTGCCAAACCCACTGGTGTCAACTCACTTTAATATTTTGATAAGATGGGATGCCTAAAAATACTGTTAGTAAGAGAATTATTCAAATTCAAGATTTAGGTTTAATGCCTTATCAACAGGCTTGGGATTATCAAAAAAAATTAGTAAAAGCAAGGCTTGAAAATCCGAAACTAGATGATATTTTATTATTAGTTGAACATCCCCCTGTTTATACTTTAGGTACAGGTGCGAGTTTCGATAACCTCAAATTTAATCCTCATAATTCTCCCTACGAAATTCATCGTATTGAAAGAGGTGGGGAAGTAACTTATCATTGTCCGGGGCAAATTGTAGGTTATCCTATCCTTAATTTGCGTTATTATCAACAAGATTTGCATTGGTATTTAAGACAGTTAGAAGAAGTCATTATTCAACTACTAGCTAAATATGAGTTTCAAGGTTATAGAATTGATGGCTTAACAGGAGTTTGGGTTAATGATCGCAAAATTGCGGCGATCGGCATTAAGGTTAAACGTTGGATAACAATGCACGGTTTTGCCCTGAATGTCTGTTGTGATTTGACAGGTTTTGACAGAATTATACCCTGTGGAATTAAAAATAAATCAGTAATTAGTTTAGCTCAATTAAGACCAGATTTAAGTTTAGAGGAAGTTAAACAAGATTTAATGATAACTTTTCAGCAAATTTTTCCCATGAGATAGTTAACCTGAGTTTGGTGTTGAGGTTACTCTACAGGTTCGTAATTCGGAGTTAAACTTTTGACAAGGAAAAAATAGGCTTGGCAGACTCTAAAATTTTTTATCAATGAAGCAGGTGGGCTTTGTTTGCCGTGAAAATTTGATGATTCACAGATAAATTTTGTTGTAAATTCATAACATTGTAAAAATTTAGTAAAAAAGTGCAGTCTTGATTCGTAATGCCATTAATATATAATTTTAGCCATTGATAAAGTTAGAGGCATATTAATAATGAAAAACTTAATAGAAGGATTACACCGCTTTCAAGCAGGTTATTTTGAAAGTCACAGAGAATTATTTGAACAACTATCCCATGGGCAACATCCTCGCATTCTATTTATAACTTGCTCTGATTCTCGCATAGATCCTAATTTAATCACCCAAGCAGATGTGGGTGAATTATTTGTCATTCGCAATGCTGGTAATATAATCCCTCCTTTTGGGGCAACAAATGGCGGCGAAGGTGCAGCAGTAGAATATGCGATCGCCGCTTTAGATATTGAACAAATAATCGTCTGTGGGCATTCCCATTGTGGGGCAATGAAAGGACTATTAAAAATGTCCAAATTAGCTGAGAAGATGCCCCTTGTTTATGAATGGCTTAAACAAGCCGAAGCTACCCGTCGGTTAATAATGGAAAACTACAATCATGTTGATGGAGAAGAATTGTTACAAATTACAGTAGCAGAAAATGTCTTGACTCAATTAGAAAACTTAGCCACTTATCCAGTGATTCGCAGTCGTTTACATCAAGGAAGATTATCTTTGCATGGTTGGATTTATAGTATTGAATCAGGGGATGTTTTGAGTTATGATCCTGCTATTCATGACTTTGTTAATTTAGAAGACCGTACTAATTCTCCAGAATATATATATAATCTACATCCTAGCTGTTCTGTTTCCAAATCTTTCGGCTGTGGTATCTACTCTTCCGAAGAAACACCTCTCACCACCACAAAAGCAGAATCAACTTCTACTGTATCTTATGATCATAATGGCAATAATAATGGCAATAATTCCAGTTTACCTCGTTCCAATCGTCTTTCTCATGAACAAGCAGAAAGGATTTATCGTGGCTCAAAATAATTATAGCTGGATGTCAACAATGAACAATTGACAATGGACAATTGACAATTAACCTCTACCTGAAGCCCCAAGGCGGGAAAAATCCGATGAGTGATTTTTGTTCTTCTTCTTATACCAATTTCATTGGTGCAAAATCTGAGAAAGAAACGTTATCATAAACGATGTTGGCTAATCTATAAGGTGGAGAAAAGAGATTTTGTTGTCAGAAAATATTATTTATATAGTCAAAAGATTATTGCAGGGTTTATTGACTTTACTTTTAGCTTCGATGCTCTGTTTTGCTATTATTCAGTTAGCACCAGGAGACTATTTAGATAATTTACGACAAAGCCCGACTATTTCTCAAGAAACCATAGAAGAGTTAGAAATCCGTTTTGGTTTAGATAAACCACCAATTATACAGTATGGCATCTGGCTAAAGCAGGTAGTAACTCGGTTTGACTTTGGTGAAAGTTTTGTTTATTCTCGCTCCGTTTCTTCCCTGATTAAAGAGAGGATTAGTGCTACTTTACTGTTAGCTATTTCCTCTATTATTCTCACATGGGCGATCGCCTTACCGTTAGGAATTATAAGTGCTGTCAAACAAAATACCATAACCGATCGCATCTTAAGAGTAATTAGCTACTTTGGACAAGGTTTCCCCAGTTTTATTACAGCCTTGCTATTATTAATAGTTGCTCAGAATATCTCTCCCTTATTTCCCATCGGTGGAATGACAAGTATTAACCATGATGAATTTTCGCCCCTAGGGAAAGCCTTAGATATAGGATGGCACATGATTTTACCAACTATTGCCTTAAGTATTACCAGTTTTGCGGGATTGCAACGACTAACCAGAGGGCAACTTTTAGACGTATTAAAGCAAGATTATATTCAGACAGCAAGGGCAAAGGGCTTACCAGAGAATCGAGTTTTATATGTTCACGCTTTACGCAATGCCATCAACCCTCTAATTACTTTACTCGGTTTTGAGTTTGCCAGTTTATTAAGTGGTTCTTTTATTGCAGAATATTTCTTTAATTGGCCTGGTTTAGGACGTTTAATTTTACAAGCAGTACAAGCCCAAGATTTATATTTAGTCATGGCAAGTTTGATGATGGGGGCAACCATGTTAATTATTGGTAACTTAATTGCTGATTTGTTGCTAAAAATAGTAGATCCTCGCATTAAACTAGAAAATATAGAATAAAAGCATGACAATTAGGACTTGTTTTCAATCAGTTAATTGGCTGGTGATGGTTAAGTAATAAGTAATGTAGGGGCTTACCTATAATCTTAGTAAACCTATGTAATATATTGATTCAGAAACAAGGAAAAATACCGTATTTACCACATTGTTTTAAGGCAAATTTACAAACTAAAATCTAATAAAAGAGATTAAATCTCAGAGCTAGATAAAAAGATAGCTTAATTTTAGTTAAGCTGAGATCTTGCACGCCTTTCAAAAATACTTAATAGACTAAGGACAGAAAATCAATTTGAATACTGTTAATATCAATTTAATCCCTTCTGCCTTCTGCGTTAACCTCACCGACAATTTATGCCGTAGGTGCAAGAACTGAGTTAAGGCTGGCTCTGCACGATCGCTAATAGCAATATTGGGGAGAAATACTGAGAACACAAAAGCTAAAAAAAGTATTCCTTAAGAGTAAAATGTAATTTTAAATTATCAGTTGTAAAGACACTTAAGTTAAAACTTATCATCTCAGTAAATATCTGCAACTTAGTGAACTTTTAAAAAGAAAAAATACCGTATTTACCACGTTGTTTTAAGGCAAATTTCTGAACTAAAATCTAGTAAAAGAGATTAAATCTCAGAGCTAGATAAAAAGATAGCTTAATTTTAAAAAGCCAAATTTCAGATAATTACTGCGAAAAATTATGCCTACTAAAACAGCGTCCGAATACAAATTAGAAAACTCTAACTTATTTGATGAGTATCGTAAAAACCAAGATTTAAAAATTCGTAACCGCATTCTCGAGTTAAATCTAGGTTTAGTCAAGAAAGAGGCTTCCCATTGGATGAATCAATGTCAGGAAAATTATGACGATTTACTCCAAGTTGGTTCAATGGGTTTAATTAGAGCTATAGAGAGATTTGATATGAGTAAAGGCTACGCCTTTAGTTCATTCGCTATACCTTACGTCAGAGGTGAGATTCAACACTATTTAAGAGATAAGAGTCATTCCATGCGTATTCCTCGTCGTTGTTTAGAATTAAAAAATAAAGCTAATAAAGTGACTACAACTTTAAGAAATAAACTTAATCGCCAACCAACTGATCGAGAAATTGCTAAAGAATTAGGCATTTCTTTCCCCGAATGGCAGGATGTCAAATTAGCAAATCAAAATCGTCAACCGGTTAGCCTTGATATATCCACCAATGATCACGACGATAAACATACTTTGGGAGATTTAATTCCTGATCATCAATATCAAAGTTTCCAACTAGCTCAAGAAGATCGAATCAGATTGCAAAATGCTTTATCTCAATTAGAAGAAGGCACTCGTAAAGCTCTGGAATTCGTCTTTTTACAAGACTTGACTCAGAAAGAAACTGCCGAAAAATTAGGTGTTAGTGTTGTAACTGTTTCTCGCCGGCTCAAAAAAGGTCTTACCTCGATGAAATGTCTAGTTACTGTAGAAGATTTTGATTAATATTATTATAATCAGAGTGCTAAACTCTCTTTAGTAAACTCCAAATAATATTAACCTATGAAAAAAGAATCTTTGGCAATAATCTCTAGTGTTTTTCTGCTGTGGGGATGCAATTCTGGCGATGGCGATCAAGCTACTAATGTTAGTCCATCGACCACACCCACTTCTCAGGAGAGACAAAATCCGGAGGAAACAAATCAAGATAATCAACAGGGAGATAACGCATCTACTATCTTGGCCACATCTGACAACACCACCCGTGGTTCCAGTGGTTTAATTCCCACAACAGATGCTGACGAAAGATTAAAGCAGATTAATCAGGGGCGGAATGATCCGTTTAGTGTCATCCCTCCTCCTAAAGCTATAATTAATATTCAAGCTCCCTCTGACGATTCAAATGATGACGATGATTCAACTGATTCTAATTCATCTAACTCATCTAACTCTTCAAGGCCTATTTCTACTAAGAGTACTGGTGGGAGTATTTCTGCTTGTGAATCATCGACTTTTGCCGTAAATAAACCATCAATGCCAGAACCCCTAGAAGCTCAAGGAGTTTTAGTATCCGGTATTATTGACATTGATGGGGAAGATGTAGCTATTGTTAAAAGTTTGGACTATGATTATAGCTATCCTATTAGACAAGGTAACTATATTGCTAATGGTTTGGTATTGGTAAAAAGCATTAATTCTTACGGTGAAAATCCCTCCGTTATTTTAGAACAGTATGGACAAGAAGTTGTCAGAAAAGTAGGAGATCCGCCACAAAGTAATGATGGTGGTAATAAAGGGGATTCAGAGCTTCCCTTCCAAAAAGAACAGTTGAATATTGTCAATAATGATATTAGAGGACTAAAGTTGATCTCGATAGAAGATTTAGTCAAAAAGTATGATCGAGAAACCGGCTCAGATATATTAAGGGATCTTATTGTAATTTCTGGCTATGTTTGCAATACGACTAAAAAACCTCTTTCTTTAAGTAGCCTTAAATTTGACCTAAGTACGAATGATCTTAGTTTGCCTCGCGTCAACGCTTCTTTCCCATCAAATTCGATCATCATTCAACCAAATAAAAAAACTTTATTTACTGGCTCAATTCCAAATTCTAAGGTTTTTAATACACCTGATAAAATTGAGATAAGACTATCTGACTGGGATTGACTGCTTTTCACGCCGCCAAAAGGCGGTAACACTACATCCCAAGCCATTTGGCGGTGAGTTTTGTGTGAAGTTAGTTATAACCATATTTTAACTATAGGAGACTAAATAAATTGTCAAACATTTTAACTAAAAAAAGAAAAAAATTAACCTGTGCTCGTTTACCTTTAGCTGTATATAGGGAGATTGTTGCCCATTTACGACAAATAGACGGGGTAAATGCCGGTTTATATGAGCAAACGGCCACTGAATTTGACTATTTACAAAGTCAAGTAGGAGGTTTATGGGTAGAATATTCTTCTGAGATTGTTGAGGAATCAACCATTGATGCTATTTT
>CAJHXH010000049.1_pt1 | contig 12301 bp, 12 predicted proteins | sample 9198571 | NCBI WGS metagenome assembly CAJHXH01 (sample SAMEA7708301, study PRJEB35096) | sediment metagenome | biome: marine neritic benthic zone biome [ENVO:01000025]; feature: sediment [ENVO:00002007]; material: shallow marine sediment [ENVO:03000034] sea grass bed [ENVO_01000059] ... | reverse complement strand
GAAATGAATTTCAAAGCTCTTCCGCGATCGTTCAATAAATTGAACTCAAAACTTTATGCTGTAAATATTTGAGTTATCTTTAGATAACGATCACTATTAGCCTCGAAATTAATTTCGAGGTGGGATTTTTACTTGGGTGCAAGATCTCAGTAATAGGTAATAGGTAATAGGGATAAAAATTGACTGAAACTGTACTAAATTTGATTTTTACCATTTAGCTTGTTAAGTATTTCTGTACTGATGCAAGATCTCAGGAATAGGCAATGGGAAATAGTCAGTCTATATCACGCTCTGTTTTAGAATAAAGAATGTTTGAATCAATGATAATTTTCTTTAATCGATAGTCAAAGCAATAAAATTACGTGGAATTTAAGGTAAGATGAGCTATAGACTCTTGATCGAAAACTACCAATCATCGCTTAATCTAAATAGACAGGCAACATAGAGATAATGTAAATGGCAGACTATAATCCTCAAAATTTCTTGATCTTGGCTGTTGATGATAATCCTGTTAATCGCATCTTAATTGAAAAAGTATTAACAAGGGAAGGGTATAAAACTAAAATCCTATCTAGTAGTGAAAAAGTAATTCCTTGTTTAACAGAGCAACAGCCTGACTTGATTTTAATGGATTTAATGATGCCGAATATCAGTGGTTTAGAGTTATGTGAGCAAATTAAGTCAAATTCTCTTTACCAAGAAATACCTATTATTTTTATCACTGCTAGTAATGAAAAACAAGACTTATTAAAAGCCTTTGATTCAGGTGCGGTAGATTATGTGACTAAACCTTTTCATCATCAGGAATTACTAGCACGAATTAAAATACATCTTGAATTAAAATTTACTAGGGATGAGTTAAAAAAAGCCTTAGCAGAAGTTGAACAATTAGCCAAAACTGATGAATTAACCGGTATTTCTAACCGACGTAATTTTTATTCTTTAGCAGAGAGAGAATTTAATTTAGCTAATAGAAGCAAAAGAAATTTTGCCTTATTAATTCTAGATATAGATCGTTTCAAAACAATTAACGATACTTATGGGCATCCGATTGGAGATGAAGTAATTAAATATGTAGCTCAAGAATGTACTAGAAACCTGCGTCAAGAAGATTTATGTGCTAGGTGGGGAGGGGAAGAATTCGTGATTTTTATGTCTGAAAGTGATTTATCAGAAGCTATAATTGTGGCAAATAGGATAAGGGATAATGTGGAGAATCAACCTTTACAAATTAATTCTGGCAATGTCAGTTTAACTGTTAGTATTGGGGTATCCGTTTATCATCAACAAGATGAAAATATAGATAAGACTATTTCTCGTGCTGATAAGGCTCTTTATCAAGCGAAGAAAACAGGTAGAAACAAGGTTGTCTCTGAAGAAGAAATTTGACATAATTACTACAATTAAATGGTAAATTTGATGCTTAAACAAGGTGATTTAGTAACCATAGAAATAGAAGATGTTAGTAGCGATGGTAACGGTATTGGCAAGGTTAATCAGCAAGCAATTTTTATTCCTGATACAGTAACAGGCGATCGCATTTCAGCCCGTATCGTCAGAGTTAAGAAAAAGTATTGTGTCGGGAAATTGATAGAAATTATTGACTCCTCTACTAATCGGATTCGCCCTCGTTGCATAGTGGCAGATAAATGTGGGGGTTGTCAGTGGCAACATATTGATTATAACTTTCAACAACAGATTAAAAAAACTCAGGTGAGAGAAACCTTAAAACGGATTGGTGGCTTTAGTAATTTAAAGGTAGAAAATATTATCAGTGATCAAGATTTAGGTTATCGCAATAAAGTTAATTATCCACTAGGAGTATCGGAAACAGGTACAATTAAAGCTGGTTATTATCGACAAGGTACTCATCAAATTGTTAATCTTAATCAATGCCCGATTCAAGATGAGCGACTTAATCCTTTACTGCGAGAAATTAAACAGGATTTACAAAAGTTAAAAATACCCATTTATGATGAAACTACGAGGAAAGGTGTATTAAGACATCTTTGTTTTAGAATCGGCAAGAATACCGGAGAAGTTTTAATTACCCTAGTTAGTACTGAAGATAGTAATGCGGTAATTGAACAGCAAGCACGGCAATGGTTAGAGCATTATCCTGAAGTTGTTGGGGTTTGCCTCAATTATAATCCTCATCCCACTAACGTAATTTTTGGCAAAGAAACCGATTTATTAGCAGGGAGATTATATATTCGGGAAATTTTTGCCGGTTTAACTTTTCACCTTCGCCCAGAAACTTTCTTTCAGGTTAACACAAATACGGCGGAGGCTTTATTTGAGAGAATTTTACAGCAATTAAACTTACAAGGTACAGAAACAATTGTTGATTTATATTGTGGCATTGGTACTTTTACCTTGCCTTTAGCGAAAAAAGTTAAAAATGCGATTGGCATTGATTCTCAAACAGTCTCAATCCAACAAGCTAAATTTAACGCTGAAATAAACCAGATTGACAACGTAAAATTTATTCAAGGAAAAGTAGAGACAATTTTACCTGAGTTAACAATTTCACCTGATTTAGTTATTCTTGATCCTCCTCGTAAAGGCTGTCAACCAGAAGTAATTGAAAGTTTATTAAGTTTAAAACCTAAATGTATAGTTTATCTTAGTTGTCATCCAGCAACCTTAGCCCGTGATTTAAAGCAACTGTGTCAAGAAAATGATTATCAATTAGATTTTGTGCAACCAGCGGATTTTTTCCCTCAAACTGCCCATGTGGAAACTGCTGTAATTCTAAACTCTCAAAAGTGAAACTAAGGCATATAACTGCTCATAAATGCAGAAATATCAGCTCCTGTAGTTCTTATAGCATTATCATCACTAATTAAATCATCGGCTAATTTTTGGGTTAAGTCATCCCTTAACGAAGGTGGTAAACTGCTAATATTCATATAACCGTAACCGATTAAGCCGTCAACACTAGCTTCAATTTTGCCGTTACCATCAATATCAAGCATCTCTAAATCTGATTCTAAGTAGGAGGCGATCGCCTCTCCTGTAGTTCTAATCGGATTATTTTTATGATTAATTAAGTCATCGGCTAGTTGTTGGGTTAAGTTATTCCTTAACAAAGGAGGTAGGTTACGAATGTTGAGATAGCCATAGAATAATAAGCCATCTACTGAGGCTAAATATTCACCGTCACCATCAATATCGAAACTGCTATTGTTTGTTTTCTCGTTAATCTCTGCACTGTCAATTTGTTGCGGATTATTGAAACTTTCCCAACTTCCAGTGGCTGCGAAGCTGGCAAAAGTACCATTTTTGAATCCTAGAGGTGCTACTGTGGGAGCGGATTTCGGATTACCGCCGTAAGGCCATTCATACTCAACTTCCAGAGAGCCAACCTCAAAAAAGGCATTGGGATTCGCCTCAGTGTCTTGTATGGTCAAGAATTTGTAGTTATCTGCTCCAGGAATATCGGGGTTAAAATCCGACAATACGACTTTAGCGTTTGAGTTTGTATGATTCAATCTGTCCACAGGATTTGATTGACTATCAAAAATGAGAATGTCAAAAAGAGGAGCATCAAATACCCCGACATTATTTAGATTGGGGTTAGTATCTGGTGAGTTGAGTGGAAATGAATACCACCCGTTAAAAGAACCATTCGCCAAAAATCCTGAATCGGAAAAAGTTCCCTCGATAGTAAACTTAATCTCCTCATCCTCTGAGCTTATCGGTTCAGTTAGCCCAACAGTGAAAGTGGCTTCGCCCCCACCTTCATTAACGGTTACGCCTTCAACAACAGATCTAAAAGAATTTTGTTTCATGTCTAAACTATGCCTTGCCTCCATGTTTTTAAAATTTATCTACTTAGGGTTTGCTTTCAATACGTCAATTGGCTGGTGAGGGTAAGTAAAAAGTCAGTAGAGACGTAGCATGCTACGTCTGTACAAAGTAAAAAGTAAAGATTTTATAAGGATCTTAGACTTTAGTTGTTCATTTTATTTTATATTTTAACAGTGTTGTCTGATAAATTAGAATTATTAAATAAATTAACTGTTCATTGTTCATTGTCCATTATTCATTGCCATAAAAATATCATCTTGGTATGAATAGCTACAGAATCAAGCTGTGACTACTCTGTAGGATTATAGCCTATGCGAAATTAAGGCAAGGGTGGATACCTTAAAAGGGAAAATGAGAATTGAGCAGATTAAGGCTTTTTTGGTAGTAAGTGAAACAGGTAATTTTGGACAAGCGGCAAAACAATGTGGCGTAACCCAATCAACGATTAGTCGTCAAGTACAAGCATTAGAAAATCATCTTGGTATCTCTTTATTTCATCGTCAAGCCCAAGCAAAATTGACAGTAGGGGGCGAAGCACTTTTACCCCATGCAAGGCGTATTTGTCAGGAATGGGAAAAGGTAGAAGAAAAAATTGAAGAGTTACTCGGTGGCAAACAACCAGAGTTATGTGTTGCGGCTATTCATTCAGTTTGTGCCTATTATTTACCGCCAATTCTACAAAAGTTCTGTCAGTCTCATCCTCAATTACAACTAAGAGTTACAGCTCTTGGAAGCGATCGAGCTTTAAAAGTGTTACGAGATGGCTTAGTGGATATTGCCTTAGTAATGAATAATAAATATTTAACTGCTACTTCAGAAATGGTGGTAAAACATTTGTACCGAGAACCAATTGAAGTATTAGTCGCCGCTAATCATCCTTTAGCGGAAAAAAGTAGTTTAACGATTGCCGATTTAGCACCTTATCCCCAAGTAATTTTCAAAGATGGATATGGGATGCAGAGAATTGTTCAAGATTTATTTGCTAATAATGGTTTTGATTTAGAAGTGGCAATGGAGTTAAATACTTTAGATGCTTTTCGGGGAGTAATTCGTCAAGGAAATTTAATTGCTTTGTTGCCAGCATCAGCTTTACAAGAATCAACCTCAGATTCTACCCTAGCAGTCATTCCGATTGAATTAGAAGTTGGGACATTAAAAACAACTCAATTAACCAGAGAAGTTGTCTTAGTAACAACTAAAGATAGGCTGCAAATTCCCACCGTCAAAGAATTTTTTGATTTAGTTTATTCTATTGCACATCCAAAATCTCAATTATAAATTAATACCTGTTTGATAAATATTCAAGAACCAAAATTATATCTTAATTGTACCCGATTAATTAAATTCCAGAAACTTTAAGAATATCATCCATTGTTATCTTTAATTCAGGAAAAATATTTGATTTAATTTGCTCATTTCCTGAAAAAGATTTAGATTCATATTTATTTTCTCTTAATTGATAGACAAAAACAGTTGCTATTTTTGGATTACCTAAATATTTACGAGAAGCGCTCAGCGAAGCTGCACCTTCGGTGTCCGCCAAGTAATCTACAATCCAATATTCTTTAATACCTAAATTTTCATACTCTTCTAATTTGTCAATATAATCATTTTCCCAATTAGTGGAAACCACTTCTATGGCTAAATCAAGAGGTTCAGTAATTGCTCCATAAGCAGTAACATTACTATTCCAAAGAGAGGCTTTTACCACGCTAACATCAGGAATACGTCCTCTTTCTTTTCCTTTTCTATTAGTAGTGCGAATAACAATATCTTTATCAACAATATAGTCTAAACCTAAACGTCTGATTTCATCATTGATATTAAACATCAAAAAACGACTAATATTTTTATGTGCCCGAATAGATTCCACTTTAACTAATTCTCCATCTACTAACTCAAAAATTCCATCTCCACTAGGATATTGTCGGAGATAATCCTCAAATGTTAATTTAACACGAGTTGCTGTTGCTACCATTTTATTTAACCACCTTAAGTTGATTTTATTTTGTTATTTTACCATTATAAATAGAATGATCTAATGTCAGATGTCTATGCAGATTAATCAAATCCCAGAAACTTCAAGAATATCTTTCATTGTTATCTTTAATTCAGGAAAAATATTTGATTTAATTTGCTCATTTCCTTGAAAAGATTTAGATTCATATTTATTTTCTTTTAATTGATAGACAAAAACAGTTGCTATTTTTGGATTACCTAAATATTGACGAGAAGCGATCTCCAAGTAATCTACAATCCAATATTCTTGAATACCTAAATTTTCATACTCTTCTAATTTGTCAATATAATCATTTTCCCAATTAGTAGAAACCACTTCTATGGCTAAATCAAGAGGTTCAGTAATTGCTCCATAAGCAGTAACATTACTATTCCAAAGAGAGGCTTTTACCACGCTAACATCAGGAATACGTCCTCTTTCTTTTCCTTTTCTATTAGTAGTACGAATAACAATATCTTTATCAACAATATAGTCTAAACCTAAACGCTCACTCTCCCTGTCAAGGATTTTGACTAAGAAACGACTAATATTTTTATGTGCTCGAATAGATTCCACTTTAACTAATTCTCCATCTACTAACTCAAAAATTCCATCTCCACTAGGATATTGTCGGAGATAATCCTCAAATGTTAATTTAACACCAGTTGCTGTTGCTACCATTTTATTTAACTGTTTTAGAGTTGATATTTCACTATTTTATCGTTTTTTTCTTATTTCTTCTTTCCTCTACATCTAAAATGCGATCGCCTGATCTTTTACTTCTACACTTAAAAAGCGATCGCCTAATCAAATTCCCCATTTCTACTAAATATCAATATATTTTTATATGCTGTTCTGACACCTAAAAACTATACTCTGGTAACCTCAAAAAGCAATGTAAAATTTTATTAATTTTTAGCCATTAATTTAAAGAGGTATCTTAACACACTACTCTTTTTAAAAAGTAAGTAATATTACGTAGAAACTAAACTATAAAATAATTTGAGCTTTATAAAAATAAAATTTACTTAGGTATTGATTTCGTGAAACTGAAATGGCTACTTCCTGAAGCAGAAATTTAGAGTTCCGAAAACAGAAATGAAGTTTGCAAGAAACTGTCTTGAATATACAAAAAAAATCCCTCACGATGGAGGTGTTAACTTTTTTATTGATAGGAATTAATGATGTTAAAAAATAAATTACTCAGATTATTTACATTTAATTGTATTTTTTTCTTAATCTTGTTAAACAAAACTCCAGCAATATCCGCCGATATAACTTGGGATGAAGAAATACAAACAAATTTTGATGATTCAATAGAACAAGATGGTATCATAGCCGATGGAAAAACATTGGGAGTTTTAACCGAAATAGGGGCAATTAATCCTAGTACAGGTATTACTGATGAAGAAGCTCTACTTGCCGTGTTTGGAGCTTATCTCAGTGGAGGTGTTATCGGTGCTTTAGCTACAGGTGTTGGTTTAATTGACTCAATCATTAAAACACATCCTGTTGCAACAATATCGCCGACTTTTCAAACGACTGTTTCTTCAAGCGATCCAAATACTGAAATTATAGGAGTTAATTTTATTGTACAAGGTGTTTTTTTAACTCAAAAAAAAGAGGGATTGATCTTTACTGATATTAGTAGTGCAAGTGCAGAAGGACAAATTACTTTTGGAGGAAAATTAGCAAATATTGATTTTACTCCTTTTAATGCTCAAGGAGAAACAGAACAAGTTAAAGGTACTATGTTCAGTGGAACAGCAGATATTGAAATAGATCCAACTGCATCAGCTTTATTTAGTTTCACTTCTACTCTAAATGCTTTAGAAGCTGGTGGTCCATACGATTCTCTTAGTGCTGCAATTTTTACTCGTTGGGAAGCTACTGCTTTAACTCAAAGGAAGAAACACGCATGTGGTTGTTTTTCTACTGATTGTAGTAATCCCCAAGTTTCCATCCCCAGAAAATCTATTTTTGCATCCATTGGCAAGATCATTGAATCAGCATTTATTCAACCTGCTTATGCTTTCCATACTTGTGAAATTCCGGAACCATCTACTAATTTAGGTCTACTAACAGTTGGTATTTTCGGTTTTTTAGGTACTGCCTCTAAACTGAAACGCAAGAAAAATATATCTACTTCTGTTGCTAATGAATTAGTAGAAGAAGCAGAAAATAATAATTAAATTCTGTTAACTATCATCTAAAAATTTTAAGCCCCTGGGAAATAAAATCATATTTTGTGGGGGTTTAATTTGATCCAGTTTTAATTACTTATTAAGATTCCGTTTCATTCCAGAATATTGATAATTATTATAACTTTTCGTTTGATATTTAGTAGAGTTAGTGGTATTTTTTTCACTGGCTTTGACTTGGGCAATTTTAAGACTGACTTCCTGTTGTTTTTCTTCAATGGAAATTAATAATTCTTTTGATTTACCGATGCGTCGCTATTTAATATCTGTTTAAGAAATTACTTTTTCTGGTATTTTTGGTATTTGCTTGGTTTCTCCATTATTCTGTTTATCAAATTCATCCGGTAAAAAATATAAATCAATATCTATTTCGCAGTTTAACTTATTAATTTTAGTAATAATATCTCGATCAAGATGAATAGAAGGTCTTTCTTCACCTCTAACATAAATAGCACAGCTTAATTCTCCATAATTTTTACTACATATTTCTTTTAAGAAATCACTTTTAGGTTGTATTTTATTTAAAAGATATTTAAGATGTTCTTCCAACTGATAATATTTGTTTAATTGAGATTGTAAACTCCAGCCATTCTCTTTTCGTTTAAGAATAGTTTTAGGATGAATTAAATCTCCTACTCGCCAAGTTTTTGTTGGATTTATTCCCAGTTTATTAGTAATATCATCTGGGTTAAAATCTAATCCAATTAAGTTAAAAGAAACATAAATTTCAGACTTCATTGTTTTATCTTGATAATTTAATATTTAAAAAATATTAATATTTAAACCTGTAAATTCTCCTTCTCCCATTCCCCCCTTAAGTTTAACATAAATATTTCCTTATTTATCTTTGTATAAATCTTTTTGGGAAGCTCTACGTCCATTTTTAAGTTCATGAATATCAAAACCTGCTTGTTTAAGTTTCACAATTTCTTTTGCACTTAATAGTTTATCTTGTTTCCAATTTCGGTTGGAATTTTCATTATTCATTTTATGCAATAAGTAAGTCTCAATACAATACTGCAAGGGATAGCTCAAAAACCCAAGGAGTGAGGGTAATGAGCGAATGTGCAAATTTAGAATTGTAGGGGTTTATGGCATAAACCCAGAATGCGCGAATAGTGGAGGAAGCAAAAAATAATAGTTAAATTCTGTTAACTATCATCTAAAAATCCTAAGCCCCTGCCAAATAAAATCATATTTTGTGGGGGTTTAATTTGATCAAGTTTTAATTACTTATTGATATTACGTTTCATTGCATCCAATTCTTGTTCCATTTCCCATTGTTCAAATTTATCTTCTAAAGGATCAAAATTACTCCCAGAATATTGATAATTATTATAACTTTTAGTTTGATAGTTAGTGGAGTTAGTCTTAGCATAATTTTCACTAGCTTTAAGTTGAGCAATTTTTAGAGTAACTTCTTTTTGTTTCTCCTCAATGGAGATTAATAATTCTTTGGATTCCTTGATACGTTGCTTAACCTCTTCCATTTGTTGCCACAATAAATTACCTTGACTTAATAAGTTATTCTCCCTTGCCTGTGCCTCATCAGCTAAGTCTTTTCTTCCTGCACTTTTAGCTTTAGAAACCCAGCCATGCCATCTCTGAATATCTTTAGCTACCTTAAGAATTTCCGCTTCAATTCTTTTTTCATCTAGCTGTAATTGTTTAATTGATTTAATTGTATCTCGTTGTTCATCTTTTAGTTGCTCTAATAAAGCTTGTAACTCTAATTGCGGATTATTTTGCAAAAATTCTTCGAGACGAGATTCTAAAAAATTACTGAAATCTTCAAATAAACCCATGAATTGTAATTAAAGGTTGACAGTTGACGGTTGACGGTTAACAATTAATAAAAATCATAGCAAATAAAATCAATAACCTTTAAACTAATTACCAGTTTTAATTATTAATGCCCTTAGAGTCAAAAAAAACAAACAGGCAAGATGCCTGTGCCAAAACAGGCAAGATGCCTGTGCCACGATATGTTAAATAACCATCCCTCATTACTAACTTCAGATTCAGGGATGTTGAAAATAGACTCTCTGGAAATCAATCAAATTAAAAAGTTGCCTTTAGCCGAACAAATTAAGGTTACTGCGGATAAGAGTAATTGTCAAGTATGGTTTTCTTTAGTTTTGCCTACTTACCAAGAAGCCGATAATATTGAGAGAATTATCCATCGGATTTGTTCAATTTTAGACGGAATTTTACCCCAAAATTACGAATTAATTATTGTAGATGATAATAGCCCTGATGGTACTTGGTGTAAAGCCCTTAATCTTGCTAGTCAGTATCCCCAACTTAAAGTTATCTGTCGTCAAGATGAAAAATGTTTAGCTACTGCGGTGATTAGAGGTTGGCAGGCAGCAAGGGGCGAAGTTTTAGGGGTTATTGATGCGGATTTACAACATCCTCCTGAAATTATTACTCAATTGTTAGGCAAAATTTGTCAGGGTGCTGATTTAGCGGTAGCTAGTCGTCATGTAGAAGATGGGGGGGTAAGTAATTGGAGTTTTTTACGGCGTTTTTTGTCACGGGGGGCGCAAATTCTCGGTTTAATTATTCTACCAAATACTGTGGGCAGAGTTTCTGATCCTATGAGTGGTTATTTTGTCGTTCAACGTAATGCGATCGCCAATTGTGTGTTTTATCCAGTGGGCTATAAAATTTTAATCGAGGTAATTGGCAGAGGTTATATTCGTCAGATTGCGGAAGTTGGTTATGTTTTTCAAGAAAGACAGGAAGGTGAAAGTAAAGTTACATGGAAACAATATCGAGATTATCTTCATCATCTCTTACGTTTAAGAATATCATTATGGCCTTTTAGTCGTTTTATTCGCTTTGGTATTGTGGGCTTAAGTGGTGTTTTTGTTGATATGGCAGTACTATATTTGTTAAGTGATCCGAGTACGTTAGCTTGGGGTTTAACTAGGAGTAAAATTATAGCGGCAGAGTTGGCAATTATTAATAATTTTATCTGGAATGATGTTTGGACATTTCGGGATTATGCTGAAAAACAATCAGGTTGGGCTAATCGTGCTAAAAGATTATTAAAGTTTAATTTAATTTGCTTAGGTGGATTGGGGATTAATGTGATTATTTTAAATTTGATTTTTAATTTTATTTTACCTAATCGTTATCTGGCAAATTTAGTTGCAATTTTAGTAGCTACGCTCTGGAATTTCTGGATTAATTATAAACTGAATTGGCGTAGTTCTAAACAATGAAGAATAAACTATCAGGATTCAAGGATTGATTTACAAGATTGGAAATCTGTTTTATTCATAGATTTAGGGGCAAAACTTTAACTTAATCCTAATAATCCTGAAAATATTAAAATCTTGGTCAACAATTAATAATTAGCAATGAAAAATGAATAATTTAAGTAAAGAAACTATTGCCGTAATTTTAGCGGGAGGATTTGGTACTAGAGTTAAGCAATTATTACCCAATATTCCTAAACCGATGGCAGAGGTAGCAGATAAACCTTTTATTGAATGGGTTATTCGCTATTTAAGCAAACAAAATATAGAGCAATTTCTTCTTTCAACTGGCTATTTAGGAGAAATTATTGCCAATTATTTTGCAACTAATCCAGTTAAAAATACAACAATAAAATGCTATCGAGAAACAGAAACATTAGGCACAGGAGGAGGATTTATTCATGCGGTTAAGCAATCACAAAAATCACCGCCTGCATGGTTAATAACTAATGGTGATTCGCTAATTTTTACGGATTTAGCCCCTTTATTTAGCTATTTAGAAGATGAAACAGTTGAGGGAGTAATTTTAGGTTTATCCTTAGAAGATGCTTCTCGTTATGGCTCATTAACTTATGATTCTGACTATAATTTAATCAGTTTTGCGGAGAAAAAATCTGGAGCAGGTGTAATTAATGCGGGGGTATATTTATTCAGAAATTCCCTAATTAATCAGTTTCCCTCACAAAAACCCCTCAGTTTTGAGCATGATGTTTTTCCGCAATTATTAAAGCAGGGTTGTAAAATTAAAGTGCATATTACTGAAGCCCCATTTTTAGATATTGGTACTCCTGAATCGTTAGCCCAAGCCAATACTTTTATTAAGGAAAATATGGTTAATATCCCTAAAACCCAAGATAATCGGGCATAATAGTATTCATTCGTGTCAACTTAAGCTCAAACCATCTAATTTAAACAGGTTTCATAACTTACCTTGAATTGAAATTCAAGGCTAATAAGTATCGTTTAATAAATTAAACTGGATTTAAAGTATTTAGTTCATTTTAATGAACGTAATCTATTAG
>CAJHXH010000440.1_pt1 | contig 12315 bp, 12 predicted proteins | sample 9198571 | NCBI WGS metagenome assembly CAJHXH01 (sample SAMEA7708301, study PRJEB35096) | sediment metagenome | biome: marine neritic benthic zone biome [ENVO:01000025]; feature: sediment [ENVO:00002007]; material: shallow marine sediment [ENVO:03000034] sea grass bed [ENVO_01000059] ... | reverse complement strand
GGGGCGGCGATCGCCACAGCCACCTCAATAATTTTCACCAATGTGCTTAATTGTATTTTGGTGAGCAAGAACTTAAAAATTAATTCTAGTGGTATATTATGGGGTAAAATCAACTGAAGCCTATTTTTTCCCAATGATTGAATCGCTATCTACTCAAAATGATAACTAAGCAAAACTTGGTACTACCTAATTTATTTATCGGAGGTGTACAAAAGTCTGGAACAACTTATTTACATAATTTATTAAAAGAACATCCTGATGTTTTTTCCCCTAAATATCCCCAAGAAATACATTTTTTTGCATTTGAATATGACTATCAAAAAAACATAAAAAAATATCAGAATAAATTTAGAAGTTGGCAAGGAGAAAAAATTATTTTTCAAACTTCACCTTACTACCTTTATTTACCAGCAGTGCCTGAAAGAATCGCAAATATTATTCCAGATGCTAAATTTATTTTTATTTTGCGTAATCCCATAGATAGAGCTTATTCTCATTACTGGCACTCTGTTAAATATGCTTACGAGACTTTATCTTTTGAAGATGCAATTGAATTAGAAACACAAAGAATTAATCATAATTTAAAATTCAAATCTCGTTACTCCTACCTTGATCGAGGAAAGTACTTTGGACAGATTCAACGATTTTATCATCATTTTGGCTCAGAAAAAGTATTAATTATTCTTTTTGAAGATTTGAAAGAAAAAGTAAATCATGTTATCAAACAATGTGCTACTTTTTTACAAGTAGATGTAAGTTTATTTTTACAATCAAAAATATCAGAAAGACATAAAAACCATTCGAGATTACCAAAAAACTGTCATATTCAAAAAATTAGTAGCTCTCTCAAAGAAACTCCCCTGCTATTGTTAAGTGTATTAATTGATAGGTTTAATTTAGTATCAACTAAATATCCACCAATGAAACAGGAAACAAGAATGATGTTACTACAATATTTTAAACAAGATATACATCAGTTACAAACATTGATTAAACGAGATTTATCCGATTGGTTAGACTAAAATAGAGAAAAATTGTCTTAATTGAAAAATTAATTTAATGTTAATCAGCAAGGAAAAGATATTTCATATAATACATTGTCCTCAAACCGGCAAAACATTAGGAAAGTTATCTACAGATAACTTACAGTTATCAACGGATGATGGCAAATACACATACAAAATAATTAATGGTTATCCAATTATTATTGATTTTAATAACAGTGTTTTACAGATAGAAAGTTACATAAATAACCAAGGGAGTTCCCCGATAAAAAGACATCAGTACAAGAATAAAATCTCTAAAATTATCAAGGGAATTATTTCCCCGCCTAAAAAAAAGACCAGTGAAAATGTTCAGCTAATCATCAAAATGCTGAAGGAAAAGAAACTGAAGCGTGTTTTAATTATTGGGGGAGGTTCTATCGGTCAAGGAATGCAACCATTATACGAAGATCCTGAACTAGAGTTAATTGCTTTTGATATTTATATTTCTGATAATGTCCAATTTGTGGCTGATGCTCATCAAATTCCCTTGCCTGATAATTATTTTGATTGTGTGATTATTCAAGCAGTATTGGAACATGTTTTAGAACCTCAGCAAGTGGTGTTGGAAATTCATCGAGTACTTAAGCCTGATGGAATAGTTTATGCAGAAACCCCCTTTTTACAGCAAGTACATGAAGGAGCTTATGATTTTACCCGTTTTACCGAAAGTGGACACCGTTATCTATTCAATCAGTTTAAGTTAATTCGCTCTGGAGTTATTGCCGGAACTGGAACTCAGTTACTTTGGTCGATTGATTTTTTTGTGCGAGGATTATTTCGCAGTTCGAAAATGGGCAAACTTAGCAAATTCATCTTTTTCTGGTTACAATACTTTGATAATTGGATTCCTGAAAAATATAGTATTGATTCGGCTAGTAGTGTTTTTTTTCTTGGCACCAAACAAGACAGTAGAATATCCAACAGTGATATTATTAAACATTATCAAGGTTCTCAATAAAAAACTATGCACATTAATCATGAATACCTGTTGGCAAAATCTCAATTTTACTGCTCTTCCCAAGGAAAAATATTAGATTATGGCTGTGGTGAAGGTGATGTAGTTGTAGAAGGGAGGAAAAGAAATCTTAATATTTATGGAGTGGAAGAGTTTTATGGTGGTTCTAATGCCAAAGAAATTGTCAAAGAAAAAGGATTATTAGGCAATTTCATCCGAGAATTAGATAATGGTAAAATTCCTTTTCCAAATCAATGCTTTGACTTAGTAGTTTCTAATCAAGTATTTGAACACGTTGTTGATCTGAAATTGGTGGTAGGAGAAATTCATCGAGTGTTAAAAAAAGATGGTATTTTACTTTGTCTTTTTCCTTCTATTGATGTTATTCGAGAAGGACACTGTGGAATTCCCATAGCTCATTGGATTCCCAGCAATTATAATCTGAGATATTATTGGTTACTATTCTGGAGACAATTAGGTTTAGGTTATGAACGAGAATTTAATTCTAGTCAAGAATGGGCAAGATATTTTGATAATTGGCTGACTAAATATACTTATTATCGTAGCCAATCCGAAATTTATGGGATATTAGGTCAATATTTTAAAACCATAGAAAATATTGAAGAGGATAATCTTCGCTATCGTCTTGAAACGTTGAATCTTCATAGTTGGAGCGTTTGGTTAAAAATTAAGCCGATAAATTTATTGGCTAGTTTTCTATTTCGGAAAATGATGGGATTAGTATTGCTAATGCAAAAAAAATAGATTCAGTTAACCTATAATGATTGAGGAAAAACCTCCTTGTTAGAGGATATATCTTTTGTGTTTTAATTAATCAGCAAAATTTACTATCAAAATCAATAAATATGACAAACAAAATATACTTGATGGGAGGGGAAAATAAAGAATATAGCTATTTGCCCCCACCGGAATGGCATTTGGATAAAAAAGCAATCATCTTGGAAATGGATATTGATAAACAAGAAAGTAGAGTCTGTGTTGAATATATTTCTCCCCCAGAAGTTTGTAGTGACGATAATCCTACCATTACTTTTAAAGCAGGGACTGTCAAAGATAACAAATTATATATCCCCACATTAACAGAAGTTTTAATTTACGAGTTACCGACATTTAAGCAAGTTGGTTATGTTTCTCTTCCTTGTTTTAACGATATTCATCATGTCACCCCAACTGCGGATGAAAATTTGCTTGTCGTAAGTACTGGTTTAGATATGGTAGTAGAGGTATCAAAGGAAGGTAAACGTTTGAGAGAGTGGAATGTGTTAGGCAAAAACCCTTGGCATAAATTCTCCCCTGATATTGATTACCGTAAGTATGTAACCACTAAACCTCATGAATCTCATCCTAATTATGTTACTGTTATTGATAACGAAATATGGGCAACTCGTTTTCATCAGAAAGATGCAGTCTGTTTACAAGATATCAGTAAGACTATTGATCTTGCCGTTGAAAAAGGCCATGATGGTGTAATCTACGATTATGACATATATTACACAACCATTAATGGTTATATAATAATTGCTGATGTACAAACTAAAACGGTAAAACAAGTATTTAACTTAAATGATTTCACGGAGCAAGAACCTGGGGTTAGCCTAGGATGGTGTCGTGGTATTAAGATTATTGATGAAGATTTAATTTTAGTGGCTTTTTCTCGACTAAGAACAACTAAATTTTTAGAAAATGTTCAATGGTTAAGGTATAGTCTCGGATTAAAAGATGTCAAAAAATATTTACCAACTAGAGTTGTTTTGTATAGTTTATCTAAAAAGGTAAAAGTATGGGAATATATAGTTGAAGATAAAGGTCTAAATCTAATTTATTCTATCAACTAAGTTTGGAAAATTTGTTAAGATATTTATGCAACTTTTTTTTATTTTGGCCAGTTTGGTCGGCTTCATGTATTTTGGCTTGAAAAAACGGCGTTTTGATTTATATTCTCTAGGTTTTATCTCTAGTATAATTTATTTTTTACCAGGTTTTTTTGGTTATAGCCAATATCCTACCAGAATTATTACTGTAAAAAGGCAAGTTCCCTTGCTTGATGAAACATATTTAGTAATGATTTTTGTCTTAATAATTTTTCTTGTGGCAGCAATTATTTATGATTATTTTATTTCAAAGCCACCTATTAAAAATATTGTTTTCAAAGGTTCTTCATATGTTACTGTAATATTTGTTGCCATCGGTGTAATTGGTTTTTTATTAACTGTTATGACAGTAGGAGACACTTTATTATCATCAAAAAAGAGTCTATATATGGACGAATTTGAACGTACCCGTTGGCAATTAATTTGGGGTATAGGTTGTAGTTTGGGCATGGTTTGTGCATATGTAGAAAAAAAATGGAAGTTATTGCTTATTCCCCTGTCACTTTTACTGTTTAATTTTTATATAGGAGTAAGATCCAATTTTGCTCTAACTATCATAGCTATCTTTTTAATTTTTATACAGGAAAAAGGAAAAATGGTCTTATGTGGAATAAACAATTTGCAAAAGTATAAAATCCAAATAATATTTTTTAGTTTAATGGCTTATTCTTTCTTTTTATATAAAAAGGTTTACCAATATGTTAAATTAGGAATGTGGGATAATTTAATGATTTTAGTTTCTCAACCTGATCTTTACATAGGGGCAATTACTGATTCTGAACCTTTTTATATTCAAACAATTTTAAATGAAGTTATAAGTAAAGATTATCATGTGGGCTTAACTTATTTTTTTAAGAATATAATGAGTCAATTATTCCTTGTTTCTAGTTTATTAAAAACAAAAGATTTTAACACTACTTTTCAACCTGAATTATTTTCTTATTGGCAAGCTGGATTAGGTGCTAATATTTGGGCTGAGACATGGAGTGCAGGAGGTTGGTTATTTTTATTTATTTTCACATTTTTCTTAATGGTTTTTTTAGGGTTTTGTTCTTATTGGTTAAGAACTTCTAATCCTATTCTTAAAGGGGGTTTAGCCCTGTTATGTACTTATTGGAGTTTCTATATACATCGCAATGACATTTTTAATCAATTAAGTTATACAAAGCAAATTGTTTTATTATGGGTTTTTGTCGTTGTTATTTGTATGGCAATACCTATGAAAAAAATAAAAAAATATAATAATTACTGATATTAAAGATCAAAAGTTAACAATTTTATTAACTAAATATTCGTGAAATAAAAATAAAAATAAAAATGCTAAAAATTAAAATTTTACATATAATTAATAATTTTGCTTATGGTGGTGCAGAAATGATGCTCTACAAACTTCTATTAAGAACTAACTTTCAGCGATGGCAACCCTATTTAATTTGTCTGAATGAAGAAGGGGGTTTAAGACATAAATTTGAGCAACTTAACATTCCCATAGAAATAGTTGGTTTAGAAAGGGGAAAAGTAACTTTAAAAGGTTTACTCAAATTAATTAACTTACAAAAAAAAATTAAACCAGATTTGGTTCAAGGTTGGATGTATCATAGCAACTTAGCTTCCACTGTCAGTACATTTTTAGCCAATCCTCAAACACCTGTTGTGTGGAATATACCTCATTCTCTTTCATCTATCAAAAACGAAAAAAAAAGCACCGCTAGAGTAATTCGCTTATTATCTTTCCTTTCAAAATTTCCTCAAAAAATTATTTATAACTCTCAAACAAGTGCTAAACAACATGAAAAAATAGGTTATCAACAATCTAAAAGTTTGCCTTTTCCTGATGGTTTTTTAGTGGATGATTTCGTGCCTTCAAGTTCGGCTTATCAGCAATTAAGGCAAGAATTAAATATCCCTTCAGAGGCAATTATTATAGGGAGAATTGCCCGTTATCATCCAATGAAAGATTATTTTAGCTTACTGGATGCTGCGGCTAAAATATTGAAAAACAATTCTCAAATTCATTTTGTGTTAGTTGGTCCTAATGTAGATTATGATAATAAAGAATTAACTGAAAAAATTAATGAATTAAAAATTAAAGATAATATTCACCTTTTAGGTATAAGAGATGATACACCCATGCTTAACGCTGGTTTTGATATTGCTTGTACAACTTCAGCTTGGGGAGAGGGATTTCCAAACGTATTAGGGGAAGCAATGTGCTGTGAAGTTCCTTGTGTTGTAACAGATGTGGGGGATTCTGCTTGGGTAGTAGGAGATACGGGATTAGTTGTACCACCTCGTGATTCTCAAGCTTTGGCTGAGGCATGGAAAAAATTAATTGAAGATGGAAAATTGCGTAAAAATCTAGGAATTAAAGCCCGACAAAGAATTATTAATAATTTTGCAATTAATAAAATTGTTAGTAACTATGAACATTTATATGAACAAATTTTAAATTAGTAAAAAGTCATCATTATAATTTATTGATTTGAAATTTTGGACTCCTCACATAATTTACTCTAAAAGAGCCTTCTTTATTTTACCTATCATACCAATATATTTTTCTTCAAACTCAAAAAGATACCAATTATCTGGATTATTTTGCTGAATATAATCATAAAAAAAAGAATTATCTTGAATATCATCCATTAAGATAATACTATTAGCTTTTAATTTCTGTTCAATTAAAGACATCGCCATTTTTCTTCCTGAATAACTTTTATCGGAATCGTAATGAAAAATATCTATATAGTTAACTTTGTTTAATATTTTTGCCAAATTAATTTCATCCCCCTCTATATATAAATCCCAGTATTTTTTTAAAGATTCTTCAACTATAATGCCTATATATTTTTCAGGATATGGCAATCGAAAATAAGGAAAATCACTACTATATAAATGTCCTTTCTGGTTACAATCTATTGCTTTTAAAAACGCATAAGAAGAAAAACCAGCAGCAACTCCTGTTTCTACAATATTATTTGGTTTAGTGTATCTGGTAATAAAATAAAGAAAAGGATAAAAACCCCCTCCACCTAATTGATTAGATACTTTTTCTAAAATTTTATTGGCATTTTTAGTTATTTTTTCTGATATTTGTTTAGTTTCTTTCCAAAGATTAGCATCCAAACTTGAAGCTAATTCCTCATAATCAGATAAATTAGATTCAATCCACTTCAAATTATCGGCGACAGAAATCATATTTTGTTCGGGAAAAACTCTCTTTTTTATTTTTTGAAAAATCACTCTAAAGTTAGAAGTATTTTTGAATGCTTGCCTAATAATGTTAATAATCTTCACTACGTCAAAATAATTTAGAACAAGGAATAATATTTGATCTTAACATTGTCGAAATTGATTTTTTCATCTTTGTTTATTAAGTATTTATGTACTGGTTTAGGATCTCAGTTAAAGTAAAAGTCTCATGATGCCTTTTGAAGAGATATCGAATAGCCATAGGCATTTTGCCTGTTTAAAAGATGTCCTAATTAGTTTAATGAACAAGAAAAACTAAGGTATAATTGTTTGCGAAGATGAGGAGCTAGAGAATTCTGTTATGACTAAAATTATTTGCTACGAACTTAATGAAGTACCTTGGAGAGTAGTTGACTTTTACGTGGAAAAAAGGCCACAATCAACCCTCAAACAATTATTAACTAAATCGACACAAATTACTACTTATACCCGTGATTCAGGAAAGTTGCATCCTTGGAGTACATGGCCGACAATGCACCGAGGTATCCCTAATGATTATCATAATATTCGATTTATTAATCAAGATCTTAGTTGTGCCTCTCAATATCCTCCTATTTGGGAAAGAATTATTATACAAGGTAAAACCGTAGGTATTTTTGGTAGTTTGCAAAGTGGCGGGGCAATTAAACATCCTAATGTATTATTCCATATTCCTGATACTTTCTATATAAATGATGAAACTATCCCCAGTAAATATCAGCCCTTTCAAACATTCAATCTGATGCAAACTAGCCGTAATCGGGCTACTGCTGAGAAACTTAAACTGAAAGACTATATTCAAGCCTTAAATATTTTCCGCTTAGGGTTAACTATTTCCTCAGTTAACCGTTTAATCACTCATCTGTATCAAGAAAAAATTAATTCCTTAAATAAATCACTACGCCCAATGATGCAGGCAGTATTAGCATTTGATGTATTTAAAAATTGCCTCCAAGAATACCAACCAGATTACGTTACTTTCTTTACTAATCATGTAGCTGGAATTATGCATCGCTATTGGAAATATACTTTCCCTCAAGATTTTAACTATAAATTATCAGGGAGTAAATTTGATCAATTTCACCAGAATTCTATTTTAAAAGCTATGGATATTGCTGATCAAAATCTTCAGTTTTTAGTTGAATTTGCCGCCAATAATGATTATGATTTAGTTATAGCTTCTAGTATGGGACAAGAAGCCATTGAAAGGGGTGAGTATATTCCAGAAATAAAATTAGATAATGTAGAAAAACTGGTAAAAAGACTTTTATTCGATCGCCCTGTTAAACTGAATATGGCAATGCAACCAGATTTCACTTTTGAATTTACCAACAAAGAAGACTTACAATTATTTTTAAGTCAAATTACATCTATTACAGACACATTAGGAAATAGTCTCTTTCAACAAACTTATCCCCCTCAAAATTTAACCTTATCGATTTTTGCTAAACGTTCCTCTCAATTATGCCTTGATGGTCAACTAATTTTCAACAATCAAAATTATTCCATCAAAGATTTTGGCTTAACTTTATTTAGCCGTGACATTGGCACTGGTTATCATCAGCCGAATGGTATTATTATTTGGCATGGTAAATCTGCACCGAAAATTCCCCCCCGCACTAAGGTAGATAGTTGCACTTTTTTACCAACAATTTTAGAAGCTCTTGATTTAAAGGCGATTAATACTAACCTTGATTCTTTGTACTCAGACTTTGCACTAAACCCTCGGTAGTAGTAGCTAATTTTTCTATTACGCACTATTTCTTGTTTTCTGCAAGGACTAGCAACCATTATTGCTGATTTACTCTATTTTCTTTTGTCAACAACTGCCATTTTTCAAACATCCTTTAACATTTGAACATTTTTTCAGGGCTAATTCTAATCTCCATAAAAATCTTCATCTAATAATTGTTCAATAGAAAAAGGACATTGATAAGGGTAATCTTCTGGCGAAGGTTTAGTAACTCCAAATCTAGCTTTTTGCCCCTCTTTAATGGCTAATTTACGAGCATCTTTATAGGCTTTTATTACTGCTTCTTCCAGATAACTTTTAAAAGAGGGAATTTCTTCCAAATCTTTCTGTACACGAAATCGATGTTCTGTGACGGAATTATACCAACTTATTTTCATAGAATCAGTAGCATCTTTTTGTACAATTAATTTGAGTAAATGAGCCATCAAAATAGTCAAATTACTAACAAATCCTCTTCTTTCTGATTTGCCCATATCTTCTAATTCAATCAATAAATTATCCCAATCAATGTCTTGAAAATTTTTGGCTTTAATTTGTGTAATAGTAACTTCTCGCCAATGATTAAAATCCTGTTCGTAAAGTTGAGTAATCATTTTTTTCAATAATTATTTTGCTCCTATTATGAGCTTATTTTACCAATAATAACTAACTTTGAGATAATCTTTTAACTTCCTCTCCCCCCAATAATTTTTCGGCTTCAGCTAATAACTGAGGTATTTTATCAGCATAAGGACTATCCTTTAAACACTCACTTAAATCAAATTCAGCTAATTTATCGGCTTTATTACCCGGAAACCAATGGCTTGCACTACCAAGCAAGTTATAACGCATTTTGCCGTACTCTTTCATGTCATAAGCCAGCGTCAAATTTCTTAACCATAAAATAATCGGAATATTAATATTATTGGGGGTATCTTCATGACTGGGTAATCCTGTTTGCCATGTTTTAACCCATTCTGCCCCTAACACTCGTTTGGCTTCATTTTCTAATTTCTCCAGAATCGGCGGTAAAATTTCCTCTGGTTTATCTAAATAAGATAAGGTTTTAATATGCTCATCAAAATCAGTGGGTTTAGATGCCCCTATACTTAAAGTATGTACTTGGGGATGAGATAGACAAAACAAATTATTAAACACCATCGGGCTTAATGGTTGGCAGAGTTTAACTAATTTTTGGGGAGGTTTATACAACATTCCTCCTTTATCCGAAGGGCTAATAATAAATACCCCCATGTCATGGCGATTAGCCTCTAAGACTGCTTGCCAGTTATTCTGGAAAATCCAATACCAATGCAAATTTACATAGTCAAACTTATTGGTTTTAATTGTTTCTACAATAACATCTGTTGGTCCATGAGTGGAAAAGCCGATAAATCTAACTTTACCTTGTGCTTGTAATTTTCGAGCTTCGTCTAAACAACCACCGGGGCGAATTGAATATTCGAGCAACTCTGGGGTGTTAATGCCATGTAAACCTAGTAAATCAACATAATCTACTTTTAAATATTTTAATGATGTCTCAAATTGCTCTCGAAATTTTTTACTGTCAGCATAGGGAGAAACTTTAGTTTGCAGGATGAATTTTTCCCTTGGTAATCTTGGTAAAATTTGTCCTAACTGCATTTCCGATGAACCGTAACCTCTAGCAGTTTCGATATGATTAATTCCTAATTCTAAACTATGGCGAATAGTCGCTTCTAAATTCTGCTGATTTTTTTGGGGAATATCTTTTTGGGGTAAATCCTGCCATTGGTATTGATAACGCATTCCTCCGCTGGAAAACACGGGCATTTGTAATTCGGTTCTACCAAAGCGACGATATTGCATAATTTCAGTTGATAGTTGATAGTTAACACTTGACAGTTAAGGGATTTTTCTCATTGCCCATTGTACATGGTTGATTGTGCATTTTCTCTAATTGAATTTCCTTTTCCCCTAATTTTGAAAACACAAAAACATATTTTAGATTGCACAGTATGTTGGGCGCTTGGCGATCGCACTCTAGCGGCACCGCGAAGCCTGATCGCATTTCATCATCCTCAAAAACCATCGCCTTTGAAAACTTGATCGCATTTCATCGTCAAGAGGAAAAGATCCAACGTAATCAAACAGGCAAGATGCCTGTTCCACAAGATTCTGTTAAGGAAAAAGGGTTAGGTTCAAGATCTCGTTTTATTTTTAAATCTGTTCTCGATGCGATCGCCTGCCATTGAGCTTGAGTGATGAGAAATTTACCCATAAAAAAAGGTTGTACAGTGACTTTATGTTGCGGCTTTTCACTTCTAAATACTTCCCAATCAAATTTGTTGTCTTTCGTAGGTTGGGTTGAGGCACGAAACCCAACAAAACCATCTGCCCTCTGCCCTCTATCTTCTGCCTTTCCCCACCAATAATTTTTAGATCGAACTGAGGTGATGTTGGGTTGCACTTCGTTTAACCCAACCTACAGAAAACTAAGTTCTAAATTCTTGATGATTATTTGCCAATGCAAAAACGACTAAAAATTCTGTCTAAAACAGATTCGGTAACTTCTTCACCTGTAATTTCTCCAAGGGCTTGAATCGCAATGCGTAAGTCAATTGTCCAAAAATCTAGGGGTAATTGATTGGCAATGGTTTCTTGTACTTGCACTAAAGCTAATTTAGCACGGGTAAGGGCGGCAGCTTGCCGTTGATTGATCGCTATGTCTAAATTTTGGGCTTGAGTTGTACCAGTTTGCACAGTTTTAATCATAGCTTGTTCTAAATCTTCTATGCCCTGATTTAAGGCGGCGGCAGTCATTACTATTTGTTGAATTTCTGGAGGATAGTTAATGGTTTTGCCTTCAGTTAAGTCGGTTTTATTAATAACTAAAATTAGGTTTAAATCTTTAATTTGTTGATAAATTTCTTCATCCTCATTTTGCCAACCACCACTAGCATCTATGGTAAACAGGATTAAGTCAGCTTGATGAACCGCTTTTAATGATCTTTCTACGCCAATTTTTTCCACTGTATCTTCTGTCTCCCTGATTCCGGCGGTGTCTAATACTTGGATGGGAATGCCTTTAACCACTAACTGAGATTCCACCACATCACGGGTAGTTCCAGGTAATTCAGTGACGATCGCCCGATCGCTTTTACTCCATGCATTTAATAAACTTGATTTACCTACATTTGGTTTACCTACAATCGCCACTTTTAAACCATTACGTAACAATTCACCTTGATCTTTGGTACTTAAAATCTGTTCAACTTGAGTTAAATTATTAGTTAAATTAATCTTAATTTTTTCTTCATCTAAAGGAGGTAAATCATCCTCAAAATCTATTCTTGCCTCTACTTCCGCCAAAATATCGAGGAGTTGATGACGAATTTGTTTAATCGGTTGAGCCAATTTTCCCTGTAAACCAGCTAGGGCAACTTGAGAGGCATAAGCAGATTTTGCCCCCACAATTTCGGC
>CAJHXH010000045.1_pt1 | contig 12347 bp, 22 predicted proteins | sample 9198571 | NCBI WGS metagenome assembly CAJHXH01 (sample SAMEA7708301, study PRJEB35096) | sediment metagenome | biome: marine neritic benthic zone biome [ENVO:01000025]; feature: sediment [ENVO:00002007]; material: shallow marine sediment [ENVO:03000034] sea grass bed [ENVO_01000059] ... | reverse complement strand
TCCATTAAATTATTCCTCCTGTTCGACAATGACTATTTCTAGGTTTTCTGCTGTTTGATAAAGATTATCTGCTTGACTTTGAAGTAAACTCGCATCACTGTAATTTCCTTCAGCAACAGCTTTATCTGCTTCTACATATAGATTTGCAATTATCCTCTGTAATTCTATATAGGCTTGTTTTAATACTTCAATAGTTTGTTTTTTAATTGATATTACTCCTCCTAATTTCAATTACTTAATTTCATATACTAACAGAACTTTAAACTCGATGAAGGGGATCAGCTCGACAAAAAACGATCGCCCCTAAACCCCCAAAAAACCGATCGCCCCTTAAACCCGATCACGCAGTGGCAGGCTACGCCTGATCGCACTTCCCATCTTCACAAAAACCGATCGCAACTTTTCGTAGTAAGCTCTTTAGAGCTAAATGTTATCTTTGATTAATTCTACAGGAAGTTTTAATACTCTAGCAATTATTTCAACCTCAACCCCTTCTTTTATAAATTCTGTGGCGATTTCGAGTTTAGCTTCTCGATTAAGTTTAGATTGCTGTAATTCATTTTCTGGCAATTGATTACAGATATGATCCCTATTAATTTGAACGCCGTTAACTACATTAGAATGAGAAAAAGTAGAATAATAATATCTTTGAAGAGTAGATTTTATATTCGATTTACTGACTTCTTCCCCCAACACTTCCGATAAGGTTTTCCATAATTTCCCTGCGGTATCCTTAACGTATTTTGTGGAGAGATGATGAGTTTGAGCAATGTCTGAATATTTTTGATGATTGATTACGCCTTCTAATATTGCTTGTTGAAGATCATCTAAATGCTTTCCTGTATGAGAGAAGATGAGATCATCAATGGTAAATATCAAGGATTGAATATCAAAGGCGTTCATAGCTCGATCGTCATAATGAGTCTTAATATGGTTGTGTTGTGCATTATAGGGCATAATCGGGCTTATTTTACCAGAAAATTTTTGTTACATTTCTTAATCCTGCTTTTTCAGGTTTTATTGGGCTTTTTAGGTCTTGAAATAGCAACAATTTTGCTGTTTAGTTAATTTAATGTTTTTCTCGCAACCCAAGTTCCGCATGTTCTTTTGAGTATTTGAATTATGTTACTTATGAATAGCGAAAGAAACTGATATTTACCACATAATTAGAATTTTAACAATGAAAAGTAGTTTTTTGTATAAATTTTGCCATCTGTCTTTATTATCTATAGTCTCAGTTGCAACAATTGATGGCTTTTCTTCAGCACCAGCGAACGCATTGGTGGGAACTGGTCAATTTAAAAGTATAAAGAATGGAACATGTAGGCATCCAGCTTTCCCAACAAATAGTTTAAGCTGTTGGTTCATAGATCCCCCTATAACTTCTACTATTACTGAAATAAATTTTGAGATGCAATATGACAGCTCTAAAATTAGAATTATTCCAGAACTAAGTGGCTTTTTATGCGAATTTTCTCAGAACGGGGATTGCCCTTCAATATCAGATACAGATTTTCAAAATATATTATTGGGAGATGAACCTAGATCAAACACAAGTACTGAATTAATAATTGACAATTCAAGTTTATCTTATACTCATGACTTATCTAAAAATCCAATTCCCCCTTTACAAGAAGAAACGTTCTTTTTAGGAATTGCCTATGAAGTTCTTATCCCTTTTGATCAAATAATCATACATAATACCCAAAATACAGGAGATATGTTTCAATTACCAAGCACTTGTGGTACGCCTACGGGAACAATAGATTGCGGTAGCGACAGTCCCACTTTTGGAATGTCATTTGTTTCAACACCTGAACCTACCTCGACCTTAAGTCTTATCTCTCTTGGAATACTTGGTGTAGGTGCAACCTTAAAACGCAAACAAAAACGCACTGATTCTGTTGAAAAAGAACCTATAAAAGTCGGTTAAATTGTCTTACAGATTGTTTGAGAAGTAGCCCAGAACTAAAGTTCGGGCTGAAAGCTTAAGTCATCTTAAGATGACTATCTATGAGTTTGAACCCGTTTAAACGGGTTTTGGCTTTTAGCCTGAAACGAGATGGAAAGGCTTTTCAAACATCCTCTTATTGATATAACTCCTTCCCCCTTGATTTTAAGTAAGTTGAGGGGGATTTTTCGTATTTTATCTTTTATGGTAGGATGAAATGAGTTACTATGCCTGAGACTAAAATGAAAATGTCTGTTACTCATATTAATAACATTCAAGACCAAATCTTGCAAAGTATTAAAACCTTATCTCCCGAAAAACAACAACAAGTGCTTGAGTTTGTTCAATCCTTACAACGTGATTCTCTGTTTCAAAAATGGGATAATATCACAGATACAGAAGCACAAACCTTACAAAATGAATTTTCTGAAGAAGATATTAACTTATCAGAAAGCGTTATGTCTGATTATTTATCTCATCTTGAACAAGAGGATAATCGATAAATGCGAGGAGATATATATTTAGCTGACTTGAATCCGAGTCGAGGTTCAGAACAAGCAGGAATTAGACCTGTTATTATAGTTCAACATAATAATATCGATCGTTTCACTCGCACCGTTGTTGTCATTCCTTTAACCACTAATTTAAGACGTGCAAGAATTCCGGGTACAATGATCATCCCTGTAGGAGAAGGAGGATTAACGCAAGAATCAGTGGCTTTATGTTATCAAATTGTTGTGATTGATAAACAGAGACTTAAGCAATACTTGGGAACACTTTCTTCAGATTATTTACAGCAATTAGGAGACGCAATAAGATATACATTAGACTTAATTTAAAATCCTCAGATATTTCCTTTGAAAGCTAAATAATAGTTTCGATCCTTAATTAAATTGTTAGTAAAAACTCATTATTAAATACCATAAATTAAGTTAAAATTTCGCTACCAATTAACTTTTGATAACGTATCTCTAATTCCGCTTTTAAAGACTCAGAATTGTTTAAAAAACTGAATTGAACAAATTTAAGTTGTTTAAATTATCATTTTTATACAGTTGTTTAAACTCATCATATAGAATAAAAAATTGGCTAAAAGCATTTTTCTCATTATCTGAATTTTAAAAAATTAAAGTGTCCCACCCTTCAGTAGATTTACTTTGATATTTTTCTTCAATCCACTCTTGAAAATGGCTAAATTCTCGCTCTTCTTTTGTTTCTTCTAAACCTAATTCTAAACGAGCTAAACTATATCCTGTTAACAACATATTTAATCGAATAATTGAAGGTGTACCCAAAAACATACCCGGTCTTTTTCTTATTTTAGCTAATAATTCGTATAGATATTCCTTATTAATATTTAATTCTTGATTCATAGTTTTTATTTACTAAATTTTAAAAGTTTTCTTCAATAACTATAAACTGTTGACTATTAAATAATTTTCCGTGAAATTGTAAGTTATCTAACCATTCTTGTTTTTTCATTCCTTGAGGATGATTATTATCAAAAACAATTTCTTGTTCATTAATTATAATAACAATTCCCTGATGATGACCATTTTCTGAAATAGCATCTGCATCAATAGTATCATCATAAATATAATTATTTGGTTTTCGAGTTGAACCAGTATTAAGTTAAATTCTAGTACCATTAATGTTCTGCGACTCTAAATATTTTTGCAATTCATCGGCACATTCAATACAGCGAAAATTATCATATTTACTAATTATTTGCTGAATTTTATTTGTTTTTTACTAATGTTAATTTTGTCAACTCCTAAAACATTAATATTATTTCTTAATATATCATAAGCCGATCGCTGTTAACCCGATCGCCTTTCAACCAGATCGCACTTTAACCCCCACAAAAGTCGATCACGAAGTGGCAGGCTACCCCTGATCGCACTTCCAACCCTCATAAAAACAGATCGCCTTCTCTCTATTCTTGACAAGATTGATATAATAATGGCAAGTATCATTAATGGTAAAACAGATGCAACTAAAAGAATTAATCACTGAGGCTATTGAAATAACTGGTTTAAAAACAGAAGAAGAAGTTATCGAGTTGGGTTTAAAAACTTTGATTCAATTTAAGAAACAGCAAAAAAATCAATGTCTTAGTTTAAAGGATGCGAGTCAAGCTATGATTAAATTTTATCAAGAAGGCTCTGATTTAACTGAGTTTACAGATTCTTGTACTGAAGACTTTTACGAATATAAAGATTATGCGTAGAGGAGAAATCTGGCTATATAAAGCTGATCCCACTATAGGAGATGAAATTAGTAAGACAAGACCTTGTATTATTGTTAATAATAATGAAATCGGTGTTTTGAGGCTCAAAATAGTTGTGCCAATTACGGGATGGAATGAATTATTTGCTAAAGTGCCTTGGATGGTTACAATAGAACCCAGTAGAGGCAATGGTTTAAATAAATTATCTGTTGCTGATACGTTTCAAATTCGTTCTGTTTCTCAAGAAAGATTAATTAAGCAAATAGGTATAGTGTCTGAGTCAACAATGAATAAAATTAATGATGCTTTATTGATCGTCCTCAATATTAACAACGATTAATTAAAACCGATCGCCCTTAACCCGATCGCATTCCTAACCCCCACAAAAAACCGATCGCAACTGTTCGTAATAAGCCCTTTAGGGCTAAATATTATCTTTGATTAATTCTACAGGAAGTTTTAAAACTCTCGCAATTATTTCAACCGCAACCCCTTCTTTAATAAATTCTTTGGCGATTTCGAGTTTACATTCTTCGTCAATAGGAAATTTTTGTAATTGATCCTCTGGTAGCTGATTGCAGATATGATCTCTATTAATTTGAACGCCGTTAACTACATTAGAATGAGAAAAAGTAGAATAATAATATCTTTGAAGAGTAGATTTGATATTCGATTTGCTGACTTCTTCCCCTAACACTTCTGATAAAGTTTTCCATAATTTCCCTGCGGTATCTTTAACGTATTTGGTGGAGAGATGATGAGTTTGAGCAATGTCTGAATATTTTTGATGATTGATTACGCCTTCTAATATCGCTTGTTGAAGATCATCTAAATGCTTTCCTGTATGGGAGAAAATGAGATCATCAATAGTAAATATCAAGGATTGAATATCAAAGGCGTTCATAGCTTCATCGAAAATAAGTCTTAATATGGTTGTGTTGTGCATTATAGGGCATAATCGGGCTGATTTTACCAGAAAATTTTTGTTACATTTCTTAATCCTGCTTTTTCGGGTTTTATTAGGCTTTTTAGGTCTTGAAAGTAGAATTTAGGTTGTTTATTATAGTGATAATGTATTTTTTTAGTGTAAATAAGAAAAAAGAAATGAACATAAAATCGAAATCTTTACTAAATTTGTTGACCATAACATCAATTTCTATATTAGCAACAAATTCTTTTGTTAATGCTGCGACGTTTCATAATACGGAGGGAGAATTTGAGTTTATGGTAGAAGGACTTCCTCAAACTTACACTGGATCATACTTTTTTGAAGAAATTGATGGTGCTGGCGAAGTTACTTTTTCTGGAATTTTATCTGCTGGATTGGATACATTTGAAATTAGAAATGGACAAAAGAGTATAATAGGCTTTGACTTACCTAATGATACTTTATATGAGGTTACTTTTGATTTTGTTCAAATTTCACCTCCCCCTGATCCTCAAGAAATTGTACAATCTGTCACTTTGTCAGTTATCAGAAATGAGAATCAGTTAACAGATATTTTTCCACAAGATGTAATTATTTTGGGAATAGGTCCGGTTAGTATCAAAGCCGCCTCAGCGACATGGATTCCTGTACCTGAACCCTCCTCAACCCTCAGTCTTCTTTCCCTCGGAATACTTGGTGTAGGTGCAACCTTAAAACGCAAAGTAAAACGCACTGATTCTGTTGAAAAAGAACCGACAAAAGTCGGTTAAATTGCCTTATTCATATAACACCTTCCCCCTTGATTTTTAAATAAGTTGAGGGGGATTTTTCTCAGTCACATTTGGTGTTAGGATAAAAACATATTTTGAAAAACAAATTTAATCGTGGACTTTGAAATTATTGGCGAAATCAACAATATTGAAATTATTGCTACTGGAAAAGGAATTGCCCAAGTTCAATTACCAAATGGTACAATAAGGTTGGCTGAAATCCATTGGTACGAGGCACATGGAATCGGCAAAAAAGAATTTAAGCTGAAATTGCCTTTTTTAGATTGATAATTATGAATAATAAAAGCTCTCAAATAAATCATTTTGCTGTTTGTCTTAATAACGAAGGTTACGAAGCATCTCTAGAAGTAGGAAAAATATACCGCATGATTCCCGATGAAACAGCTAAGATGAATGAACTAATTAGAATAATTGATGAAAGTGGAGAAGATTATGCTTTTGCTATACATCGCTTTTATCCCCTTGAATTACCAAAACCAGTAGAAGAAGCATTGTTATCGAGTGCTTACTAGATCGTAACCACTTTGTTAATAGTAAAATTAAATTGGTAAAATAACTTTAATTTGATGCTACAAAACAATATTTTCGGAGTTAACTAAATGCTACAGATAAATAAAAATTATGTTTTAGATGAAAATCATCAGCCGATTGCGGTACAAATTCCCCTGAGTGAGTTTGAAAAAATTGAGGAAATTTTAGAGAATTATGGATTAGCAAAAATGATTGACGAAGTTGAAGAAGAAGAAAGTTTATCAAAAAATCAGGCTTTAAAATATCTAGAATTACTAAAAAATAATAATGTGGAAAGTTGAATATAAGAAAAAAATTTTAAAAGAATTAGTATCTTTACCCTCAGATATTCAATCTCGTATTGAAACCATTGTTTTTCAGGAATTAGAAACTGAAAATCCTTTTGAATTGGGTTATGTTAATAAAATGAAAGGCTATAAGGATAAATACAAAATCAGGGTAGGAAACTATAGAATTGGTTTAACAATTGATAAAAAAAGTCAAACCATCATTTGTGAAAGAGTTGCACATCGCCGAGAAATTTATCAGATTTTTCCTTGAAACTTAAGTTAAAATTTCGCTACCAATTAACTTTTGATAACGTCTTTCCAACTCATCTTTTAAAGAAGGAGAATCTTTTAAATATTTATCCTGTAATAAAATCTTTTCCGCCGCCTCTCTTGCTAATACTAACACCTCTTGATCCTCTACTAAACTAGCTAAAGCAAAATCTGGTAAACCTGATTGTTTACTACCTAATACTTCACCCGGACCTCTTAATCTTAAGTCCATTTCGGAGATAAAGAAACCGTCTTGGGATTGTTCTAAAACATTTAATCTTTGGATAGCATCAGGGGTTTTACTTCCACTAATTAACAGACAAAAAGACTTATGTTTACCACGTCCTACTCTACCCCGTAATTGATGTAATTGTGATAAACCAAAACGCTCGGCATTTTCAATTAACATCACAGTGGCATTCGGCACGTCAACCCCAACTTCAATTACCGTAGTTGAGACAATAATCTGGGTTTCATTCTCCCGAAAAGCATTAAGGGCGTTTTCTTTTTCTTCGGGTTTCATGCGTCCGTGTAACAATCCTACGTTAAAATCAGGGAAGATCTTTTCACTAAATTTTTGATGTTCAGCTACAGCCGCTTTTACGTCTAATTTCTCCGATTCTTCAATCATAGGGAATATCACATAAGCCTGTCGCCCTTGGGCAACTTCCCGTTTAATTAATTTGTAGGCTTGAGTGCGTTGTCTGCTAGTTAAGGCTGTGGTTTGAATGGGTTGTCTGCCGGGGGGTAATTCGTCAATTTGACTCACATCTAAATCACCATGCAAGGTTAAGGCGAGGGTGCGAGGGATGGGGGTTGCCGTCATGGTTAAAACGTGGGGGGCTTTACCTTTCGCTAATAATTTTGCCCGTTGTTGCACCCCGAAACGATGTTGCTCGTCAATTACAACTAAACCCAAGTTAAGGAAGTTAACGGGATCTTGAATTAGTGCATGAGTACCAATTAATAAGGGTAATTCTCCACTTTCCAGTTGGGAGTGAATTTCTCGGCGTTTTGATACTTTTGTTGAACCTGTTAACAATTCTACGGGTAAATGTAGTAAATTGAACCATTCAACAATTTTACGATAATGTTGCTCGGCTAATACTTCAGTGGGTGCCATTAAGGCAGATTGATAACCCGATTGCAATGCGGTAAGGATAGCCATAACAGCTACGATTGTTTTTCCTGAGCCGACATCTCCTTGCACTAGACGATTCATGGGAGAATCTGATTGTAAATCTTGCTCTATCTCTTCTATAACTCGTTTTTGAGCGTTAGTTAACTCAAAAGGTAAAATTTGGTTAAATTGTTCGATTAACTGCCCTTTAGGGTTAAATGATACGGCTTGACGGCTTTCTTTTTCCTCTTGTCGGCGGTTTAAAAAACCTAGTTGTAAATAGAAAAATTCATCAAAAATTAATCTGCGTCTAGCATGGCTTAATTCTAGTTGACTGTCAGGGTAATGTATTTGGGCGATCGCCTCTGGAAGTTCAATTAAACTATACTGTTGTTTAAGGATAGCAGGTAAGGGATCTTCTATTTGTTCTAAAACAGGTAGGGCTTCGGCAACGGCTTTACGAATTAAATCGGCTGGCACGCCTTCTGTTAAAGGATAAACGGGCAATAACCGCCCAATTTTTAGGGAACTAATATTGCCACCTTGACTATCTAACACTTCAAATTCAGGATTATCGAGGTTGATACCGTACTTATTTTGTTTGACTAACCCCGATACGGCAACTATTGCTTCACGGGGGTACATCCGTTTCATTTTTTCCTGCCAACCCCGATTACTGTAATAACCACCGGCGAAAAAGCGACTAATTTTCACTTCTCCTGTTTTGTCTTGAATGACAACATTGAGGATAGTTAACTTTTTATTTTTGGGGCTACTAAAACAATCACATCTTTTCACTTTGCCGATAATGGTAACGGTTTCCCCTGCTTCTAAATCTTGGATATTAACCCGACGGGCGTAATCAATGTGATCTCTGGGATAGTAAAATAACAAGTCTCGAATAGTATGAATGCCCAATTTGTTGAGCAAAATTTCCTGACGATAAGAAACTTCATTAAGGGTGCAAACTAAATCAGCTAACTCCAATTTAACGGGAGGAGTTTGGGCGGTAACGGGGTTAACGTCAACGGAGATAGGGGCAGATGGGTGGCTTTCTATATCGTCATCGCTAAAAATCTGTTGATTTTGGATTTCTTTTACTTCTTGGATAAAAGCCTCGGTTTGGGCGATTAAGTCAATTCTCTCCTGTTGGGTTAATTCGGGATAACGGGCGAATTGTTTAGCGGTTTCCTGCCAACGAAACATAATTAACAAGTTACCAACGGGCGGAGTTTTGCCGAAGGTTAAAGAGAGAAACTCACTGAAGCGATGTTGTTTCCCTTGTAGGTTTTGATAGCCGTATTCTTTTTCAAATCTTAAGGCTTTTTCTAGTCTTTCCCAATCCACGCTCTCTATTTTTTTAGTTAGGTTTTACTACTCTTTACCAATTTTAACGGAAAGCCTCATATTTTTTTTCAGGTACACGAGCTTTTTCCAAGTTAAGTCTAACAAAATTCATCTCAAATTCATCGGTTATAACAGTATCATTTATTACTGTATAAATTTCTCAATTAGTTCTAAATCATCTTTGAAAGTAGAATAATTTTGATTATTAATTATTTCTTCTCTAGAGTTCCTAATATCCTCATTATATATATGTTTTAAATCATTTTTAGCTTTTTTATTAAAAGTGCCAAATATATTTTTTGCTATTAGTCCTAAACACATCACAAAATTAATTCTTAAATTTATAAATTTAATTCTTTCTTGATAATAATAATATGGATGCCAATTAAATTCATCAGACTTTTCAATTGAATTAGGTATTTCATAATCAATAAAATTTGTTAAATCATCTAATGAAATTTTAAGTTTACGAAAATACTTTAGTAATATTTGTAAATTATCAGATTCAAAATTTTGCAAATCATCTAATTTTTTCTTGTTCTTCTAAAGGCATATCCTTAGAATAGATTACAGGATTTTGTTCCCTATTTAATAATTCTGTCAAGGCTTCGCTAAATTTTTGATCATTATTGCGATTTTCTGAAAGATAACGTTTTAATTCTTTTGTATTCATTTTAGTCATTGATAAACCTCCAATTACCATTAGGGTATATTACTAATGCAATTTCATCATTTGCACCAGCTTGAATATAAATAGTCTTCACTTTCGTATCATAACGAAAAATATTAATTGGTTGATAACCATTGGATAACAACTGACAGAGAATTACGGCTTGAATAGATTATGCTTTGGTTGGCAAATTTTCTTACTTTTAATTATTTCAATGTTAATCATGCTCAATAATATCATGATTCAGAAATCAAAAAATAGCAGGGGTATTACTCATTTTACTTGTTGATAGCTATTCTTTGAACTCCAATAAATTCCAGAGGCTTAAATTCTTCTTTTTCGACTTCTAAACAAAGTTCAATTGCTTCTGTTATCCTCTCTAATAATTCATCCATTGTTCGGGCTTGAGTATGGCATCCTTTCAATGAAGGCACGGAAGCCACTAAATAACGATCTTCATCTTTTTCAATAACTACATTAAAGTATTCACTCATAAGTTTGTTATCTAATTTAAGTTTTGATCATACTTAATTTTAGCTCAAATTGAAAAGGAGATCGATTTTGTGAGAGTTTAAAGTGCGATCGGTTTGGTGAGGGGAGGAAATGCGATCGGGTTTGTTGGGGATTGGAGGTGCGATCGGTTTTTATGATGGATAGAAATGCGATCGTTTTTTTGTGGGGGTTGAGGATGCGATCGAGTTTTGTGAGGGATAGAAATGCGATCGGCTTTTGTGAGAGTTAGAGGTGAGATCGGGTTTATGGGAGTTGGAAGTGCGATCGGTTTTGTGTGGGGTGGGAATGCGATCATTTAGCCAAATACAGTACAATTAAGAATATCATATCAATTATAATTTGGTCAAAAACAATTCCAATATCTTGAAAAATTAAGGAAAATAGCTCAAGTTTATGTCAATGCCAAAAATTAGTTTGAAAGAATGTAATACTCAATTTACTAAAATCTTTGATCGTGTTTTAGAAAATCGTGAGGTTATTTCGGTATGTCGAAGTACAGATGAATCAGTTGTTATCTTGGATGCTAAAGAATATAGTAGTTTGATGGAGACACTATACTTATTAAGTGATCCAGCTAATGCCGATCGTTTGCGAGAAGGTATTTTACAACATCAACTTGGTAAGGTAAAAGAAATAGATGTTACGACTTACGTGGACTGAAAACGCTTTAGATGATTTGGATTGGTGGCAAAAGCATGATCCTAAAATATTAAGAAAAATTATTCAGCTTTGTATTGATATATGCAAAAATCCAACTCAAGGTAAGGGAAAAGCAGAACCTTTAAGGTTTGATTTGCAGGGTTATTGGTCAAGACGTATTAATAAAGAACACAGAATAATTTATACTTTTGATTCAAAACAAGTCACTATTATTCAATGCCGATTTCATTATCGTAAATCATAAAATAATCCCCAACTGCGATCGGTTTTGTGGGAAGTTAAAAGGGCGATCGGGTTTTTTTGGGGGTTGAAAGTGCGATGGGGGTTGTCAGGGTTGAAAAGGCGATCGTTTTTTGTGTTATTAACTCTTTTGGCGAACTTTTAATTTCTCTTGGATTGCCCAAATTTCTCTTCTACGCATAATCTTTATATTGGTAAAAATATTCAGTACAAGAATCTGTAAACTCAGTTAAATCAGTACCTTCTTGATAAAAAGTAATCATAGCTTGAGCGGCATCTTTTAAACTAAGATTTTGACTTTTTTCCTGTTTTTTAAAATTAATAAGAGTTTTTAACCCCAATTCTATAACTTCTTCTTCTGTTTTTAGACCAGTTATTTCAATAGCTTCAGTTATTAGTTCTTTTAGTTGCATATTTTTAACCATCAAAAGTATTTGCCATTATTATATCAATCTTAATCGGCTTTTGTGAAGGTTGGAAATGCGATCGGTTTTGTGAGGGTTGAAAAGGCGATCGGGTTTTGTGGGAGTTAGGAATGCGATTGGGTTTTATGGGAGTTGGAAGTGCGATCAATTGTGAATGATTGATAGAATAGGATAATAGAATTAATGTATAAGAAAAGAAAACTATGCCAGTAGAAAGATGGACTGATGAAATGCTCGATCGATTAGCCTCTAGTGTAAGTGATTTAAGGGAAACTGTTGATGGTTTGAGTGTTACTTCACAGGCATTATTACAACTTGCCGCTCAACAACAACAACAAAGTCGAGAAATAGACGAGAGACTGATAAAACTAGAAGAAGAAAAGGCAGAAAATGACAGACGAT
>CAJHXH010000563.1_pt1 | contig 12368 bp, 13 predicted proteins | sample 9198571 | NCBI WGS metagenome assembly CAJHXH01 (sample SAMEA7708301, study PRJEB35096) | sediment metagenome | biome: marine neritic benthic zone biome [ENVO:01000025]; feature: sediment [ENVO:00002007]; material: shallow marine sediment [ENVO:03000034] sea grass bed [ENVO_01000059] ... | reverse complement strand
ATCGTACAAAACCAGAAGGTTGGTTAGCACCCTCTTTGATTCACAGGGTTCTTACAGTAGAAACATGGATTAAACGTATTTGTCGTTATAGCCCAGTAGCTACCATAACCATTGAAAAAGTTAAGTTTGATACTCAAAAATTGGCAAATCCAGATATACAAGGGGTTGAGTACCAACAAGGTACTTTAGCAGGTTACACATTAAGAGAGGCATTATTAGAACATTGGGGCAGAAAATGTGCTTATTGTGGGGTTCAAAATGTACCCTTGCAAATTGAACATATTAAACCCAAATCAAAAGGAGGTTCAAATAAATTTAGTAATTTAACCTTAGCCTGTGACTGTTGTAACAAAGCCAAAGGAAATAAACCAATAGAACAGTTTTTATCGAATCAACCAGAAATATTAAAAAAAATAAAAAATCATTGTCAACAATCTTTATCGGATGCGGCGGCAGTTAATTCCACTCGTAATAAAATCTTTGAAATTGCCAAATCAACGGGTTTGACAGTAGATCAAGGTAGTGGTGCATTAGCGAAATTAGTCAGAAGCAAATCAAAATTACCAAAAACCCATTGGATTGATGCGGCAGCTAATTGTGTTTACCAACAAGCAATCAAACTTAGAACTCATCAGCCATTACTGGTTACTTGTTTTGGCCATGGCAATAGGCAAGCAGTAAGATGTAATAAATCGGGGTTTCCTGCTATTACAGTGAAAAGGAATGAGATCGGGAACAAAGTTGTTACAAGAGTGACACCAAAACAAATATATACTCATGCCGTAGCCGGAGATATTGTCAAGATTATTTTAGAAAAAGATCGCAAACACATAAAAAAAGGTACATATACGGCTCGTGTTAAAACACCAACGGCTGTGGGAGTAGAAGTAAAAATCAATGGACACCGTATTACGAGCAAGTTGTTTAAGAGTATTCACCGCAATGATGGATATGATTATAGTTTTGGGCAAGTGCTGTCTATTTAGTTAGGATTTATTCCCATTTACTCCGATTTAACGTTACTTAATGGTCAGACTATAGCAGTCCTAAATCATTTGTGGTAGAGACGTTGCATGCAACGTCTCTACTGTCAGGATTTCGCATAGTGAATAAAGAATAAGCAATAAAATTAAATGGTGACAGAAGATTCAACATATACGGTGGGTTCTTTCAAGGTGAATTCCAGACCATAATTAAGCAGTTCTTTTGAAATCGAATCATTAACCAATACGAGTAACTGTCGGCGAAATTCTTGAGAGTTGTCACGAGAACCCAATACAAATAAACTTACTTGCGCACGAACTCCTTTTCCTTTTTCTTTTGGTGAAATTTTAACATTGATACTATTGGTATCGATTCCAAAAAGAGTATTAGTATATTCTCTAACAGTTTTCTCTAAAATCGCTTGTTGAGTTTTGTCCAGTGTGTGAGAAAAATCAAAATACAACAAAGCCATGATTTTTTTACCTCTAGTAACATTTTCAATATCTGCATTAGCCATAGTTGAATTAGGAACAATTACCAAAGTACTTTTTGCCAGAGTCCTTAGTTTTGTGGAACGTATGCCAATGGATTCAACCTTTCCTAATAAAACCCCTTGAGAACTTAAACTAACCCGAATATACTCTCCCACCGAATAAGGACGATCTAAATATATCACTATTGTTCCTACAAGTTGTCCTAGAGTATTTTGAGCCGCAAATGCCACAGCTAAACCACCAATCCCTAAACCTGCAAGGATTCCCACTAAGTTAATATTTTGGCTTTGAGCAAATGTTAGAGCCGCAAATATTCCAATCAAAACATTAACGAATGCTTCAATAATCGATAATAATTCGTCAATTTCCACACCAACCTTACGAATTAAATTAACTCCATAAATTCGTAAAAAGTTACGAAATAAACCTGAACATAAAAATGCAAAGCTAAAGCTGATTGCGAAATCTACACCCAGTTTTAAGTAACGATACAACCCACCATAATCTTTAATAAAATCCAGTGCTATATAAAATAAGAGCAAGGTAAAGGTGACTCTTAAAGATTTTGTAACAGTCCCAGTTAAGTTGTCGTAAATTGTATAAACTGTCTCTGGAAAAAGTTTATGAATTAACGATTTAAAAAATGAGAGCAGTATTCTTCCTGCTATAAAAGAGAAAAAAATACCTAGGACAAAAAGACCGAATTGAATGCCAAATTTTAGCCAATAATTACGGAATTCCTCTGTAAAAAAATCGTTGAGCCAAGATGGTATTTGTACTTGTGTTTGTATCAAAAAGAGAATATTTATTGTCATTTTTTACTTAGATATTGATTAAATAGTGATAGGAGCGTCAACATTAATAGATTTTTCTTCAATATCAAAATCCAGGTCATATTGTTGCAGTTGAAAAAGCATATTTTGTTTTGCCATATTCACCAACTGTCCACGCATTTCCATTGACATTTCCCCAGAACCCAGAATGAAAAAGTTAACTTGTGCTTGAGTAATTACAGAACCGTCATCGGATTGAAATTCGGTAAAAGATACTTCAGTATTTCGAGAATCGATGCCAAAAATATCTTTGCTACTGTCTAAGATTTCGTGACGAATCAACGCTTGTTCTTTTTCAGGAATTGCTCGACTAAACGTTAAATACATTAGCTCCACAACTTTTTTCGCTCCACTGAAATTTTCGATCGCCATTCCTGTGAGGGAATTGTTAGGAATAATGCTTACTGTTCCTTTTCCAGAATTACGAATCTTAGTCGTTCGTAATCCAATTGATTCAATTTTGCCAAAAGTTCCATCAGGTAAACCCACGTAATCATCAATTACAAAAGGTCGATCTATATAAAGAACAATTCCGCCTACTAATTGTGATAAAGTTTGGTTCGCAGCAAAAGCGATCGCTATTCCTCCAATTCCTAAACTTGCCGTTAATGCGAGCAAATTAACTTGGTGAGTCTGAGCAAAAACTGACAGTACAATTAAAAAAATAAGTCCATCCGCAACAATATTAGCTACAACAAATAACTCGCCATTAATTTTTCGATTGATAGCAGATTCTGAAAGGTAAGCCTGAGACAATTTATTAAATAAACGTGAGCCTAACGTGACTATTATGATGGCAATTGATAAACCTATTCCATATTCTAAATATTTCAAGAAATTATTTTTAGGAATAATTAAAAGAGTCATATCAATGAAAATCAAAAAGAAGATGAAAACCAACCATCTTTGATAATAAGAAATGGTTTCTATATAAATTTCTTTTCCTTTAGGGGATGCAAAAAACGAAGAAAAAAACATATTTATTTTTTGGAAAAATAACTTTACTGTTGAATAAGTTACAGACATAATAGTGATTACTAATGCGACAAAAGCGATAATCTCTATCAGCAAAATATTATCTTTAACTATTGATAAAACTATATCCATAATTCGGCTTCTTTTAATAAAACACTTATAAGTAATTATAAATTATGTGGGTAATTGATAAATAAATGATCATTTGTAGTTTTTTTCAGCATCCTGTTCAGTTTTAGCTAAATAGATACATAAAACTCTGCCACCACTAATACTATCAACTACAGTAGAGTGGCTCAACTGTGGCGAAGAAAGCTAAAAATCATATCTTAAACCTGCGGTAAAACCTGCTGATAAATTAGGTTCGTCAATTTCTGGAATACCAAAATATCTCAAGGTTAAAGAGGTAAAAACCGACCAATTATTAATAGCGGGAATTGTCAGGATTGTCCGAGAATCAGCAAAATAATTAGCTGTATTTCTCACTGGAACTTCTAAAGCGAAGATTTGTTCAAATTTCCAATCAGTAAAAAATAAATTCTTATATACCAGTGCATACTGAAATACAGGAAAAGGAGCATTTTTATTCTTAATATCCGAATTTTGAAATAAGTCACCAATACCTAATTGCATATCAAAGGTTTCATTTCTTGTTGAACCTCGCCATATATTAAACCCGAATCCAGTAAAATAGCTAAATCTACTATCATTACCGGTAAAATCATCTTGTAAATAGCCTACATTGGCAAAATAAAAGAATCTTTCCTTAAAATAGTGTTTATATTGACTGACTACATCAAATAAAATTCTATTTTCGTCTCCAGAAGCTCGGCTATTATCATAACTATTAAGAAATTTAAAATAAAGATTAATTTCATCGGTTGCCCATCTTTTACCGAAATTTGCCCCAATGTTGAAATTAGCAAGGGTATCTTTGGCAAAAGACATATTAGTTCCTAATAGTATTTGTCCTTCTAAAGGAAGGGGTTGAAAGGGAAAACTAGGTGGAGGATTTTCTATTTCTGCAACTATTGTATCTACTTCGGCAAGTATGGTTTCTGCTTTTTCATCATCCCCAATTTGTTGATATTTAGAAGCTAAATCTATTAATAGAGATGCCTTAACTGAGTTTTCACTAATTTCTTGTGAGCTTTCTAAGGCTAGAGCCAAAATTTCAGAGGCAGTTTCTAGCTCTTGTATTTCTATGAATGTGGTGGCAATTTTAATGAGCAATAAAGTTTTTGAGGAATCTTCTTCCACATCTTGGCTAACTTCTAAAGCTTCATTTAAAATTTGTTTTGTTATTTCTAATTCATTTAATTCATAATATTGCAACGCTAAATTGATGAGCATTTCTGTTTTAATTTGAGGATCATCTATTTTCTCGATTAAATCTCGTGAATCTTCAAGTAATTTTTTTTGAGGAATTCTAGAAATACTCTTGTCAATATTTGCACTAATAAAATTATGATTAACCATAAAATTGGGATCGAATTTATCACAAGAAGAAATATTAAGACAATCTTTATTGTCAAGTTTATCTATATCTTCTGAAACAAAAGCTTGTGCTGTATTTACTAATGTTGTATAATTAATAAGAGCAATTCCCACAGCTAGAAGACGAGATCTCGATTGAGAAAGTAAGTTAACCATTAAGCGTTGTATAATATTGCAATTATATATATAAATAGGTGCGAGGTGAAAACCAAAAGATTTTTTGCCCTGATCAAAATAATATGTTAATTAAACCTTAATGTGGTAAGTTTTTGAGTTAACTAAAGTTAATGATTGCTATTAATCTTGTCAATTTGTTGCAAAGCGATGTATTGCTATTGACATAGTTTGGAATAAAATGTATCTGATTGATTGATTGATCAAGACTAAATTAATCATAAATATTTTCCCTTTATCAAGTAATTAATTATATTTAACCAATACAATTCACCGTTATATCATAAAATTCAATTACTTAAACAGGCAAGATGCCTGTTCTACGTCCGTTATATATAAGTCAAAAGCCTTGTAAATGCAAACCTTGGCATTGCAATCTTCTACACCCTCATTAACACCCGCTTTGAAATGAATGATGGCAATGTCATGGGAACTTGTATTCCTAAACAGAAGGTGCAAGATAACATAAACATTGATAAAGCTAACCACAAAAAATGGTTACTATGCAAATAAAAGGTTGATAAACAGAGTAAGCTGAGTCCGACTACACCACTAATTAAGTAAGTATTACGGACAGCAACTCCTTCGCCCAAGCCAGCAAAATATCCATCTAAAGCATAGGCAAATCCTGATCCCACAACCACAAATAATATCCAAGGAGTGTAAACGCTAATGGATGCGATTAACTCAGAATGGTTAGTAATTGAAGCCTCCCCAACTTGCCTGTCGGCAGAAGATGGGGATTCTGAGTCTCAGTTTCCTGAAACTCCCTCCTCTCTATTGAGGGTTGCTAGGCTGACTGGTACTTACCTTACTGAGTCATACTTCCGTCTATTGCTAGACACCATGCCGATTCATGGTTAGCCGTTACTTTGCGAGGGACTCTCGCTAGGTGGACGTTGACTCCACAATCTTATCGTACACTAATTAGATGCCTATCGGCAATTTATTTGTTGGCTCGCATTCATCCCCATCCTGCTTTCGCAGAGGATGGGGTATTCTGCTCGCATTTAGATAAATGAAATATAAGTTCACGAAAAAATATAGCATCTAACCCAATCACTAAACTAATTATCAGGTTTGTTGCTAATGCAGTTTGCAAAAGTGGCAGAAATTTATGGGTTGCGCCTTGCCCTTGAAAGTTACCCGTTAAAGTTGTAGTTGCATATTCCACTCCGTCACACATATACATACTGATGGCAACAATTTGCATTAACAAAACATTTTCCGCCAGAATGTCAGTGCCAAATGTTGCACCAAAAGCACTAAAAAGGACAAACATCAAGACGATCGCAACTGATCTAGCGGATAAATTGCGATTCAATACAAAAGGAGTTTTCAGGGCGGATAAATTTACGACTTTTCCAATCACTGCACTGATTTCTTTAAACGAAATTTGACGAAAAATCATCACAAGCCCCAGAAATAAGATAATATACTGGCTAATCGCTTGTGACAATCCTGCTCCCATACTTGCCAAATCCCAACGGATAATGAAGAGGTAATCGAATACAATATTGGCAAAGTTTCCAATGATAGCCAGTAAAAGTACTTTGCCGTTTTGTTCTTGTCCAAGTAGCCATCCCATGACAACTAGGTTGAGTAACGCCCCAGGTGCTGCCCAAATTCGGGTATAAAAATAGGTAATACCTGCAAGTTCTACTTCTGGAGTTCCTTTCAACAACATAAACCCTAGCTTTCCTAGAGGATATTGCAGTAGCAAAAAAAGTATCCCCAACCCTAAAGCAATTAAAGCATTCTGTAATCCGGCTAGAAGCATTGCTTCTCGATCGTCTTGTCCAACAGCTTGGGAAGTCATCACTGTTGTTCCCGACTTGATAAAAGAACAACTTTCGTAGAGAAAACTAAATAAAATAGAACCCAGTGCAACTCCAGCTAAATAACTAATGCTTGACAAATGCCCCAAAAAAGCGACACTAATTGCACCAGATAAAGGTATTGTAACATTTGAAACAACGTTGACAAATGCGATTTTGAGAAAACGAAAGAGAAATTCGTACCGAAGCAATGTAACCTCCAAAGATGTACTGTAAATTATTTAAGAGGTTGTTTGAGAAGTCTTTATATCCCCCTCTTATCCCCCTTCTTCCCCTCTTATCTAGGGTGACGACTTTCTGGCAAATTCTTAAAATCAATTCATGCACTTTATCAATCAACCGCCTTGCAATAAATTGACAAGGCTAAAGTGTGATCGTTAACTAAAGTTAACTATACTTTAAAAGGGCATAACTTGAGATCTATAAATTACAATCTAGCAAAAGCTCAGATTATGACCTTGCCGAGTATAATTTAAACCATTATAGTTCAATTTATTGAACGTAATCTATTAGCAATGAAATTTATTTCATTGCGAGATAAAGGAGGAGTTCTAGGGCGTGAAATATAATTCTTTCTTTCCCTTAAAGTCATCACCCTAGCCTCAACCCAATCTACAAGATTAGCGATCGCCCTAGTACTTTATCATGATGTAAATATTTTAAAGGAAAGGAACTGATACTTAACCTTGATATTATAAACAAATTTTACAATTAATCATGACCTTTCTTATTACGAATGATGATGGAATTGATGCTCCTGGTATTCGTGCTTTAAGTAATGCCATTAATGGAGAAAAAATTATAGTTGCTCCTAAAAATCCTCTGTCTGGTTGTGCACATACATATACGATAGAAACACCTATTCAGGTAGAAAAAAAAGCTCATAATGAATATGCAGTGGATGGAACTCCCGTTGATTGTAGTCGCATAGGTATTTCTAAAATTTGTTCTGATGTAAAATGGGTTTTATCTGGTATTAATGAGGGAGAAAATTTGGGAGTTGATATTTATACTTCTGGTACGGTTGCCGCAGTTAGAGAAGCGACAATTTTAGGAATTCCTAGTATCTCTATCTCCCATTTTCCCCATCATCCTTTAACTATTGATTGGGATTTAGCTACTCAATTAACTCAAGAAATATTAGCTGATTTATTAACCCGTGAATTACCTTCTGATTGTTTTTGGAGTGTCAATATTCCTTCTATTTCTTCTAATAGTAAAAAACCGAAAATAATCTTTTGTGAACGTAGCATTGATCCTCTTCCCGTAGAGTATAAAATTGAAGGTGATTTATATTTTTATCAATATAGCCTTAGAAAACAAACTCCTAATACTGATGTAGATGTTTGTTTGAATGGGGATATTTCTGTTAGTATGATAAAGGTTTAGAAACTTTTTGAATAGCAATTTTTATTAAGGTTGGTGCAAGATTTGAGATTTAGGGAGATCTAAATTTTTTCAAATCTATTATAATTCAGTTAAATTTAATTACAATCTAAAGTTATGTTACTAGAAGATTATTTTTTATTTGTTTCTCAAGATGATATTCGTATTAAAGGTCATCGCATTGGTATTGATAATGTATTGACTTATTTTTTAGATGGATACACACCAGAGGAAATACAAGGAATTTATCCTGATTTAAGTTTGGAAAAAATCTATGCAACTATTACTTATTATTTGCAGAATAAAAATGAAATAGATGCTTATTTATTCCGTCTGCAACAATGGCGAGAAACTCGTTATCAAGAATCCCTAAAAAATCCTTCTCCTATGGCAGAAAAAATAAGAAAAATGAAACAAGAAAAAGAAAAATATTTAACTGTATGAAAATTAAATATTTACTAGATGAAAATTTATCTCCACGTTTAAAAATTGCTGTTTTGAGATTAAATCCTACCATAGATATTTTACGAATTGGTGATCCAAATACTCCTCCTTTAGGAACACTTGATCCTGATGTATTAAAATATTTAGGATTATCGAAAAGATTATTAATCACTGATAATCGTACCAGTATGCCTGATCATTTAACTGAATATTGGCAACAAAATGAAAAAATGTGGGGACTTTTTTGGATTCGTCCAACAACAACTATAGGAAAATTAGCAGAAGAATTAATTATAATTTGGGAAACTAGCGAAGCAGAAGAATGGATTAATGTTTTAGACTGGATTCCTTTTTAAAATAAATAAAATATAACAATAAAATGAAATATAACAAATTAGGTGATAGTGATTTACTTGTATCTGAAATTTGCTTAGGCACTATGACTTATGGGTATCAAAATACTCAAGAAGATCTTGAAAAAAATTTCGATTATATGGTTTCTCAGGGAGTGAACTTTATTGATACTTCTGAAACCTATCCTTTTCCCAATCCCATGAAAACCCCCGGAATAACCGAGGAATATATTGGCAAATGGTTAATTAATCAACAACGTGATAAGTTAATTATCGCTACAAAAATAGCGGGAGTAAGCCCTCAATTAACTTGGATTAGAAACGGTAAAAACCGTATTGATAAACCTAATGTGACAGAAGCAGTAGAATCAAGTCTTAAACGATTACAAACCGATTATATTGACTTATATCAAATACATTGGCCCGATCGCTATGTTCCTCTTTTTGGGCAACCTGATTATAATCCTCAATATGAACGAGATACAGTACCGATCGCCGAACAGTTAGAAGTTTTTGCCAATCTCATTAAAGCGGGTAAAATTCGTTATTTAGGTGTAAGTAACGAAACGGCTTGGGGAATCTGTGAATTTTGTCACGTTGCTAAACAGTTTAATTTACCGAAAATTGTCTCAATTCAGAATCCTTTTAGTCTATTTAACCGCACTTTTCATCTTAATCTAGCTGAAGCCTGTCATCTTAATAAAATAGGATTATTAGCTTATAATCCCTTAGCTTTTGGTTTTCTAACAGGTAAATATCTTTCAGAAATTCCCAAAAACTCACGTTTAGAATTATTTGGAGAAATGTATTCCCATTATGATCAAGATAATATCACTCAAGCAACCCAGAGTTATGTTAATTTGGCACATAAATACGGAATTAAACCAGCACAGTTAGCATTAGCTTATGTAAGATCTCGCTGGTTTGTTACAAGTACAATTGTGGGAGCGACTAAAATAGAACAATTGCAGGAAAATATCGCTAGTACTGCTATTGAATTAAATGAGGAAATTTTGACAGAAATTGATGACATTCATCGTCGTTATCGTAATCCAACTACTTAGATTTTACTAAGGTTAAAATACTTATTAGCCATTACTTTTGCCAAGACATATCTTTGTTTTTCTAATGGATTAATAAATAAATGAATAATAATAATGGAAGTCAATATGGTTATTAGTGCAGATATTTTCCCTAGCCAAGATTCAGATATACTAAAATATGTTATTATAATCAGCAAAATTTTGATTCCTATTATTCAGCAATACCTATCAATTAAGTCGGAATAATAACATCTATATCCTGATACCAATTGAAATCATCATCATTAAAAGTATAAATTCTTTTTATTTCATAAGTTAACATAGTAGCTAAATGAAGAATATCGAAAACTTTAGAACCTTTAACTGGATTTAAGTCCAATAATTCTAACCATTTTTCTTGAACTTGAGGGGAAATTTGAAGAATTTTTATGTTAGGCATTTGAGATAACCTTTTAATTCTTAGAATAGCTTCTTGTGGTGAAATAGGATTTTTAACCGCACTGGCACTGGTAATTACGGCATAAAATTCCGCTAAAATTTGTGGAGAGATATACAATATTTCCCTCTCCGTTGGTCTTAAAATTTCCAATGAAGCTCGATGAAAAACTATGTTTTCCAAAGAAGTATCTATCGAATAAACTAAAATATTAGTATCAATAAAAGTTTCTAATGTTTTTGTTTTAACTTTCATAAGCTCTCTTTCTTGTTAGAGGTTTATTTACTCCTATATCAGCAATCAGCCAGTCAAATTCTTGATGCAACTCTTTTATTTGTTCTTCATCTTCTTGAATTATATTTTTATCATGATCAAAAATCAATTTTATTTTATATTTTTTATTAACCTCTAAATTTAAAGGAATTTCTGGCTTAAAAACTTGTCCATCAAAAGTTGCTGTGATTAATTGATTCATCTTTATTACTTTTAGTTGAATAATGTTTTTATATTATAGTGGTTCTCCAGATTGATGTGGCTTACTTGATGATGGGTCTCATTCTGTGGGGCATAATGAATTATGAGGTGTAACTGTTATTGGAGTTATCAATTTATTATACAATTTTTAGATAGCTTTTGCCAATTCCTTTAAAAGTACAGTATTTGTTGATCGCCATAGTGGTATACTTATATGATAAAGGCAATCTGTACCTGTGGGGGCAAGAATTGCTAGAGTGGGAAAGGCTCAATAATTTATATAGATTATTCCAATAAGTAGCATTTTTGTCTTCTGAATTTTCAACTCCAATATTCTTCATATCTACAGGTCTAAGGATTACATTGCAACTACCAAAATCAGGAAACTCTTTGGGTTCATTTAAGAAAAATACGTCACTATCCAAAAAAATTAATATTTCTGCATTTGTGTTGATTTCTCTATGATTAGAAGCTAGTATTTTATTGGCAAATGGATAGTCAGAAAAATCTTTATTTAATTCTATATCAATATACTCCACATTATTCTCCTCAAAAAAAGCAATTGTTTCACGAGAAACTTTAAATTTCTTTCGGGGTTGATAACTAAAAATTGGTAAATCTTTAAATTTTCCCCCAAATTCTCTTAAAGAGGAAATCAATAATTTAGATTGGGATTCTAAATAGCCGACACCCTCTGTACAAATAACTATTTCAATTTTGTTTTTTTCCATTTTTTACTTTTCTATTGTAAGTTACTTGTTATAAACTTTGTTTATTTAATCTAGCCGTTAAAAAATTATAAACTATTGCCACAACTATAAAGCTATATAATATAATTGATCTATTAAATTGAAATAAAATTTCATGAAGAATTTAACGAATAAAGAAGTTATTGAAGGCTTTTTTGAAATTTATAACAGTAAAGATTATCAAACTCTATACCAGTACTTTGCTCCCAACTATAATGATCATGGAATTCCTGAAGTGAAATGTATAGAGGATGCGATCGAGATATTAAAGAGTACTCATACAGCCTTTCCAGATATTAAAGTAATTATTGATGATCTAATTGAAGAAGATAACAAAGTTGTATTTCGAGGTCATTTTAGTGCTACTCATTTAGGGGAGTTTGCCGGAATTCCTCCTAGTGGAGCAAAAGTAGAATTTGAAGCATTGGAAATATTTAAACTAGAAAATGGAAAAGTGACAGAATCTTGGGGATATTGGCCTATGACACTAATTACGAAGCAAATTAAAGGCTTAAAATAAAGCATAGCAACATTAAGATAAATTAATTCTAAATTGTTTCTGAGATCATATTATTTTATTTGAATAATGCAAATAGCTTTCTTTCAGGTTGAATTTCCTCGAATCACTGAAGCATATCTACTGGATCAGATTGTTGCCTTAATACGATCGGGTCATAAAGTAGATATT
>CAJHXH010000522.1_pt1 | contig 12384 bp, 12 predicted proteins | sample 9198571 | NCBI WGS metagenome assembly CAJHXH01 (sample SAMEA7708301, study PRJEB35096) | sediment metagenome | biome: marine neritic benthic zone biome [ENVO:01000025]; feature: sediment [ENVO:00002007]; material: shallow marine sediment [ENVO:03000034] sea grass bed [ENVO_01000059] ... | reverse complement strand
TAAAATTTGCACAAATTTATTTCCTTCTGCCTTCTGCCCTATCCCCAATCCCCCTATATCTAAAATACTACCATTAGGATTTACGTGCTTTTGTAAAAATTCTATGATACAAAGGAATTTGTTTTAACACTACATTTCGCCAACTCCAACTGCCACCACGCCATACCCAAATTCGATAGATAAAAAAACTAGCCAGCAGTGAAAGTTCAATGGAGATTAAATTCGCCAAATTACGGAGGAAGGAGGTATTAAAGCCAAGTAATTCAATAAAGCTAAACATCAGCAATAAATTAATTGCTGTTGCTACACCCCCACCTAACAAAAATTTAACTACTTTTTGGTTCAAAAATCGGTTCCACATAAAATAAGTAATAATTAATAAGGAATAAGGAATAAGGAATAAGTAATAAGTCAGTAGTGTAAAGATTGAGGTTTTGACCCGAAAATCTTACTATGAGGAGAATTCAGAACTAAAATTTGCACAAATTTATTTCCTTCTGCCTTCTGCCCTATCCCCAATCCCCTCGGGGGGATTATAGGGGGGTTGCCTTCTGCCTTTTTCAATTCCAGCGTTTAATATTATCTTGATAAATTTCTGCGAGAATATCCTTTATTGTGTAAGTAAGTTGCCAATCAGGATAATGACTTTGAAACCTACTTAGATCACTAATCCACCAAATATGATCTCCAATTCGATTTGATTCACTATAATTCCAATTTAATTTTTTACCTGTAATTACTTCACAATATTCAATTGCCTCTAACATCGAACAGTTACTAAAACGTCCGCCACCAATGTTATAAACTTCGGCTAAACGAGGATTTTGATAGAAATGATAAAAAGCATTCACTAAATCATAGCTGTGAATATTATCTCTCACTTGTTTTCCTTTATAGCCATAAACCTCATAGTGTTTTCCTGTCATTGTACACTTCATCAAATAAGATAAAAATCCATGTAACTTAGTTCCAGAGTGACTTGGACCGGTTAAACACCCTCCCCGAAAACAAGCTGTTTTTAAACTAAAATAACGCCCATATTCTTGCACTAAAACATCTGCCGCCACTTTAGATGCTCCAAAAAGCGAATGTTTAGTTTGATCAATGCTCATGGTTTCATCGATTCCTTGGTAGAAAGTATGATCAGAATCAATTTCCCATCTTAATTCTTTTTCCCTTAATGGCAATAAATTAGGAGTATCACCATAAACTTTATTGGTGGAGCAAAAAATAAATACTGCATCAGGGCAATACTGACGGGTGTTTTCTAAGAGAATTAAAGTTCCATTGGCATTGACGGAGAAATCAGTGTAAGGATCTTTTACCGCCCAATCATGGGAAGGTTGAGCGGCGGCATGAATGATTAAATCAATGTCTGTTTGATATTTCTTAAAAATATTGGTTATTTCTTCTGTATCTCGAATATCTACATCGTAATGGATGTATTGTCCTCCATAATCTTTCAGCAAAAGATTCCGATTCCATTCCGTTGAAGCATCTGCCCCAAAAAAGGTTTGACGCATATTATTGTCAACCCCAACTATTTGAAATCCTAATTTGGCAAAAAACTTGACTGACTCAGAGCCGATCAAGCCTGCTGATCCTGTAATTAAAACAGTTGACATTCTTATCGATAGTTCCACAAAAATTACTTGCATCAGATAATAAACTATCTTCATCAAAAGATGCAAGTAATCTTCAAAATTAAGAATGTTTGCTAAAAGCTAGAGTAACGTTATGTCCGCCAAAACCAAAGGAATTAGATAAAGCTGCCTCCACAGTTAATTTACGACTTTGATGGGCAACATAATCTAAATCACATTCAGGATCTCGGTTTTGTAAGTTAATCGTCGGAGGTACTTGATCATTCACGATCGCCATTACGGTTGCCACTGCTTCAATACCACCAGAACCACCTAATAAATGTCCTGTCATGGATTTCGTGGAACTAATAACCAGATTACGAGCATTATCTTCACCTAAAGCCTTTTTAATTGCCTTCGTTTCCGTCACATCATTAGCAGGGGTACTAGTGCCATGTGCATTAATATAGGTAATTTGATCAGGAGTTAACTTAGCGTCTTTTAACGCTAATTCGATCGCCCTAGTTGCTCCTTCACCTCCCGGTACAGGTGCAGTCATGTGATAAGCATCACAAGTCATACCATAACCCACCATCTCAGCATAAATTTTTGCTCCCCGTGCCAAGGCGTATTCTCGTTCTTCTAAAATGAGAATACCAGAGCCTTCACCCATGACAAAACCATCACGATCTTTATCAAAAGGACGACTAGCAGTTTCAGGACTATCATTGCGGGTAGAAAGAGCTTTAGCTGAAGCAAAACCAGCGATGGATAAAGGCGTAATTGCTCCTTCAGCACCACCACAAATCATGGCTTTAGCATAGCCTCTTTGGATTAGACGAAAAGCATCACCAATGGCATTAGAACCCGCCGCACAAGCTGTTACCGGACAGGAATTAGGTCCTTTTGCTCCTGTATGGATAGCGGCTAATCCTGCTCCCATATTACAAATCATGGTAGGAACGGTAAAAGGACTAACTCGATTTGGTCCTTTCATCAACAAGTTTTCTTGTTGATCTTCCATTACTTTTAAACCACCTACCCCAGTACCGATAAATACCCCGATGTCATGGGCATTAGTTTCATCGATTATTAATTGGGCATCAGCTAAGGCTTGTTTACTAGCAGCGATCGCAAATTGGGAAAAACGAGCCATTCGTTTCGACTCTTTTCGCTCCATATATTCCAACGGATCAAAATCTTTGACTTGCCCTGCAATTTTGCACCCATAATTAGAGGTATCAAAAAAGGAAATTAAACCAATACCATTAAGTCCTGAGATTAAACCTTGCCAATATGTTTCTAAATTGTTTCCTAAAGGGGTAATTGCCCCTAAACCTGTAACTACAACTCTATTTAGTTGTGAATTAGCCATGAGTCTTTAATAATAGAAATTAACCTGCCGAATAAAGCAGATCGTAATAATTAAATATTTATGTAATAAAAATATATAGAAGGAAATGAAGAATACTCAATCGAGAGATTCTCTTTCCTTTGTGTTTAAGATTGTGTTTAAGATATAGATAGAACTAAGTGCATTCTAAGTTAAGCTGTTGCTTTGGTTTTCTTCTTTTCAATATGCTCTACCGCCGCACCAACAGTCGCAATTTTTTCTGCTTCTTCGTCAGTAATTTCAATTTCAAATTCTTCTTCTAAAGCCATGACTAACTCAACTACGTCTAAAGAGTCAGCACCTAAATCATTAGCAAAGTTAGATTCTGCTTTAACATCATCCTTACTAACGTCTAGTTGTTCCGCTGTAATTTCTATTACTTTATCGAGTGTTTCTTGATTCATCTTGTTTTCAATATTAGTTTTTTTTTAATTATCCCGCCTGTAGATATTTCTGAACTATTTGCTCAGTTAAATGCTTTACAGAACGGCTTGACTGTTTTTTAGTTTACATTTTTTTTGTAAGTATTTAATTATATTATCGGAAAAGATCAATTTCTGCTCATTTCTATGGTGCTTGGTTAAGCTCACCCATGCTATTGTGTGGAAAATTCACAATTCACAAGGGTTAATGGCATTAACCTTTGCTGAAACCAGAGCTGAAATCCTCTACTTATGAGAGAAAATTAAACCTTTATCGAATGCGACAAGTCTAATTTTTGATAAAGTTGAAATTGAAACGGATCTATTATATTGATAACATTCAGTAAAAAAACAAGATGGGTTATTATTGGTTTAAAGCATTTCATCTTATTGGCATTGTTGTTTGGTTTGCAGGTTTATTCTATTTAGTTAGGCTTTTTGTCTATCACGCTGAAGCACAAGAAAAACCCGAACCTGCTCAAACCATCCTCAAACAACAATATGAGTTGATGGAAAAACGTCTCTATAATATCATTACTACCCCCGGAATGATCGTCACCGTAGCCATGGCAGGAGGATTAATTTATACTGAACCGGAAGTGCTAAAATCTGGTTGGTTGCACATTAAATTTTTGTTTGTTGGCTTGTTGTTAATCTATCATTTTTGGTGTGGTAGAATTATGAAAAAACTAGCAAAGGGGGAAAATACATGGACTGGACAGAAATTTCGAGCTTTAAATGAAGCCCCGACTGTTTTATTGTTAGTAATTGTTTTATTAGCTGTATTTAAAAATAACTTACCCCTGGATATTACCACTTGGTTAATTGTAGGATTAGTTATTTTAATGGCAGTTTCCATCCAACTTTATGCGAAAAAACGCCGTCAAAACGAGGAAAAATTAGCTACTGAACAGAATTTAGCTAAGAGTTAAATCCCGTTCTCTTCATGATTTAATTAATAATGAATTAACTATTTAAAACAAGAATCAAGACTAAATTACTAGCAAGATTGACTATGAAAGCAGAAGAAATTATGACCACTAATGTGGTAACAATTCGCCCCTCAGCAATGGTTAAAAGTGCCATTGAATTAATGAGGGAAAACAATTTAAGAAGCATAATTGTCGATCGCCGTCATGATCAAGATGCTTATGGTATCATCAGCGAAACCGATATTGTCTATAAAGTCACTGCCTACGGTAAAGATACCAGCAAAGTTAAGGTATATGAGGTGATGACTAAACCTTGTATTGTGGTTAATCCTGAGTTAGAAGTGGAATATGTAGCTCGCTTATTTGCCAATACACGCATTCACCAAGCACCTGTGATTAAAGACAAATTATTAGGGGTTGTCACCATAACCGATATTTTACACAAAGGAGATTTTGTCGAAAAACCAAAAGAGGTTACCTTACAAGACAAAATTGAAAAAGCCCGTATAAATGCTCGTAAAATTTGTGAAGAAAAAGGTGCAACTTCTCCTGACTGTGCCTCGGCATGGGATATTGTAGAAGAATTACAGGCGGAATTAGCCCATCAAAAAGCTCAAACCATTGAAAAAACATATTTTGAGCAATATTGTGAAGAAAATCCATCTGCATTTGAGGCGAGAATGTATGATTCTTAATGATACCGCTGAGTTGAAAAAAGCCCAGATGAACTTATCTTAAGTTTGCAATCTCTTGATTTGCCGAAAACAACGATGGTAAAATCATAACTGGTGTTTAATTTATCACTATTTAACCAATAATATAATTAATATGGATATTCTTACGCTTGGTTGGGTTGGTGTACTAACCCTTTTCACATGGTCTATTGCAATGGTAGTTTGGGGACGAAAAGGCTTCTAAATCGTGGAATCAACCTCAGTTCTTAATATTCTCTTTATTTCAGCGTTAGTTTTACTGGTGTTTGTTAGTGGAGGTATTCTCTATCTGACAACCCTAGAATGGCGTGATCGTCGTCGGCGCGATCGAGATAAACGTCTATAATCTTTAATTAGGTTAAGATTTTAGAGGGGCGAACAATTGTTCGTCCTTACAATAATTTCGCACAGAGCATCGCTAGCTTCAGCCCTGGGATGTAGTGCGACCGCTAAATGGCGGCGTGAATATTTTTAGGCAATCTTTTAATGTAATCCCTTACGACTTCAGTGGAATTACTCCTGATCCTACCATTCCCGAACCTACAACTATGTTAGGTTTATTGGCTGTTGGTGCATTTAGTTTTGTTTCTCGTCGTCGCCAAAAGTAATTAATTCCTATTCCGAGATAAGTAGAAAAATATTAATCAAGGCGATCGCTTTTTATTCCAGAAGGTGATCGTTTTCTTTTTCTATAAAATTTCTCTCCCTACTAATAACTTACGCACTTCTAACATCGCTGAATAAGTAGGAATAATATATAAAGTTTCCTCTTTTGGCGTAATTTCTAAAGCTCGATTAATCGCTTTTTCTAACTTTTCTTCGACGATTAAATTAAGATTACTTTCTAAGGTCTCTAAACTATATTTTAATCTTAATGCCATATCATAAACTCGATCGCCGCTAACAATTAAATTACCACCTGATTCGACAAATTTTTCTGTATCTACATCCCAAATCCATGATACATCTGTCCCATCAGGAATGCGATCATTTAATACCATTAAAGTAGTACTAGCAGGGGCAACTTTTTTAATGTCATTTACCGCCCTAATTGTTTCATTCATACCGACAGGATTTTTAGAAAGTAAAATTCTAACTTTTTTGTCTTTAATTGTTAATTCTTCTGCCCTACCAAAAGCCGCTTGAAAATTAATAATTGTCTCGTTTATAATTTCCCTTTCTATACCAATTGTTTCGGCTACTAAACCAGCCGCTAGGGTATTATATTTATTGTAAACTCCGATTAAAATTTGTTGCCATTCTTGGCTATTAACCGCTAATTGACTTTTAGTAAAATTACAACTAGGACAGTCATAATCTCCTAAGTGAGATAAATAAACCCCTTGATAATGCAAAGGATGACCACAGTTAGGGCAGTAAATAGAGTCAACGGCATGGGGAATTTCTTCTAAGTATAATTCTGATTCATTTAAACCAAAAAATAATACTTTTTGCGGTAGGTTTTGCCCTAAATAACAAAGGGTGGGGTCATCTCCATTAAGAATAATAAAAGTATCTTTATTTAAAGGATTAATCGCATTTTGCCAACGATAACTAATGGTATCTACTTCTCCGTAACGATCTAATTGATCTCTAAATAAATTTAATCCTAGAATATAGGTAGGCAGGCATTGTTTTAAAACTAAAGGTAAAATATTTTCATCTACTTCTAAAATGCCATAATCTGCTTCTAATTTTCCCCACAAATTGCTATTAGTAATTAAGCAAGTAATTAAGCCATTAATTAAGTTTGCTCCGGTAGAATTATGAATTATTTTATAACCATTATTCTCTAAAATTTGCCTTAATAATAATGAAGTAGTAGTTTTGCCATTTGTGCCAACCACTAAAATTATTCCTCGTTTAAATTGTGATGCTAATAAATCTAATAAGCGAGGATGAAAACGTTTAGCAATTTCCCCCGGTAAAACACTAGCCGCTCCTAATTTTAGTGATTTAACTAATCTGGTAATAGTTTTGGCGGTTGCTACAGCTAAAGCAAGACGAAGGCGATCGATAATGTGCATTATTAGTATAATTTCTAATAAAAGAAAGGACAATCGAAAAATATTTATTTAGAAACATTATCATAGTTAAGCCCTGATGTATAATTAACTTCTATTCGCACTTTATATATGTATTCATTATAATGATAGTTTATTTGTCGAAAAAACGGGCAAAGGAATCCTTACTCCGCTATCACTTAATTTAGTTTAGATTTTGTCTTACAATACCAATTATATTAAGATTAAGATATAAATACTAAAGTAAAAAAAAATTGAAACTTATGCCACAGGTTTTATTAAAGACAGGTGAAATTAAAGAAGTCCCTGATGATCAATTATTAACCTTCTTACAAGAGAATAGAGACTTAATTCAAAGCCAAAAAGGTAGAAGTCGTCGTAAAGCCTTAAAGTCTGAATTGGCTACTCCTACCAATATAAAATAATGTCAATATCATTATTGTAGCTTTAGGCAATCCTGCTTCTAATTCTTCTAACGTCTCAGCATATTCAATGTAGTTAGTTGTAGGGTGGGTTAGGCAACCAGTAATTAACAACTTTTACCATTCAATTTTTAATTAGCCGTAACCCAGCACCATTTTTATCTTTGATCTAATCTTAAGATTTACTTGATAAATTAGTATCGCCATTTTATAATATAAAATATTTTTAAATATTTTAATTGATCGTAAATCATTTCCATTATCATGTAATTTGAACAATAAATATTAGTCAAGGAATGCCCAAAGAGTTAAGTCTAGCTATATTAGCTTTTACTGGTTTAGATTACTTAATTAATTTTCTTGAATAAAACATTAAATGATCGAGTGAAATAACAAAATAAGAATTATTAAATACCAGATATAAATTTGAAAATTGCCAGATGTTAAATGAACAACAATTAATAAATATTTTAAAAACAATCGACAATCAAAGTTATCCAGCTTATAAACGAATTAAAGGACTATATAACTTTGCTCAGTTTAATTTAATAATTGATCATGTTCAAGGAGATCCTTTTGCATCCCCTAGTAAAATTAGGATTAAAGTACCCCAATCTGTTGCTAAATTTCCTGATTATCTTTACAATTCTACCAGTAGAAAAATTGCTTTAATAGATTATTTACATCGACAAATTGCTACTCAAACTCATAAATTAAGTCAATCAAGAGGTAGCGGTAAAAGTGGTTTAATTGCTATTGATAGTATTGGGCAGGAAGTTTTGGCTCGTAGTTCTGTTTTAATTAATAATGATTATGTAGAGGTGCGTTTAGTTGTTGGTTTACCAGCCAGAGGAAGACGAGTTTTAGCCTATCAAGCTATTAAAATTTTATGTGAAGATTTACCTTTAATTGTCGAGGAAAGTTTAGTTTATCCGATACTTAATCATCAAGCTATTAATCATCATTTAGAAACAGTAGAAACCGCCGATTTTTTACGGGAACAATTAGATAATCATAATCTAGTGGCTTTTGTGGCAAATGGTGCAATTTTACCTCGTCGTAGTGGGGTAGATTTCCGCCCTTTGCAAGGGAAAGATGTGATTAAATTTCAGTCGCCTACTTCTCTGGAGGTAGAATTAAATTGCCCTAACGATAAGAAAATAAAGGGCATGGGCATTAAAAAAGGAATTACTTTAATTGTCGGCGGTGGCTATCATGGTAAATCCACTTTATTGCAAGCCCTCGCTTTGGGCGTTTATAATCAGATTCCCGATGATGGGCGAGAATTTGTGGTGACGAATCCGAATACTGTCAAAATTAGGGCGGAAGATGGACGTAGCATTACGGGGGTTAATATTTCTCCGTTTATTAATCATTTACCCCAAGGCAAGTCAACGGTAAACTTTAGCACAACTAATGCCAGTGGTAGCACTTCCCAGTCAGCTAATATCATCGAAGCCTTGGAAGTTGGTTGTCAAGTTTTGTTGATTGATGAGGATACCAGTGCCACTAATTTTATGATCAGAGATGGGAGAATGCAACGGTTAATCAGTAAGGAAAAAGAACCGATTACCCCTTTAATTGATAAAATTAAACAACTTTACGAAGATTATCAAGTTTCCACGATTTTAGTGATGGGTGGTAGCGGTGATTATTTTGAGGTAGCAGACACGGTAATAGCAATGGATTGTTTTCAACCTCAAGATGTTACTGAAAAAGCGAAACAAATTGCCCAAGAATTTAGTCAACCTCGTGACTCAGAAAGTGGTGTGAATTTCGGCACAATAACCCCCAGAATTATTAATCCCCATAGTATTGATGCTAGTAAGGGTAAAAGGGAGGTGAAGTTAAAAGTTCGAGATGTAGAAGAGATATTCTTAGGCAATAATGAGATTGATTTAACCGCAGTTGAGCAAATTGTTCATCCTTCTCAGTTAAGGGCGATCGCCTATAGTATAGTATATGCTAAGAAAAAATATTTAGATAATCAACGAGATTTAGCCACAGTTATCGATTTAGTGATGGAAGATATTGATAAATATGGTTTAGATGTTATTAGTAATTCACCCCAAGGAGATTTAGCTTTATTGAGAAAATTTGAGTTAGCCAGTGCGATTAATCGCTTAAGAAGTTTAGTAGTTTTAACAAAGTAGTTTAGTTTTTAAATAATTGATATTGAGATAAGATCTTTTCTTTTTCATAAAACAATACTTACGTATATTAAAATTAGATAAACTTAAGTATAGAACCCCTTATTTCCCTTTTTGTCAAATTATTTAAGAGGATTAATTTGTTTTAAACTTGCTTAATTATCTTAAAAACGTTATTAAAATTGATTATTAATTATTATAGTCAATAACTTTTATTTACTTAAGTCATTACTAAGTATTAATTTTTTTTGCTTTTTTATTTTATAGAATTGATATTATATTGAGTTCTTTTGGGTACTGTGAAAATATCATCAAAAGTCCAAGGAATAAATTGTTCAGATAATTATAAATCATGATTAAAAAATTTGCTTTACCTGTTGCTATTGCAGGAAGTTTATTGGCTGGGTCTGCTGTTCAAGCCGCTAGTATTGTCAATCTAGTCGATCATTTTCAAGATGCTCAAGAAGCCTTTATCAATATGCCCAATCAAGGTGACAATGAAATCAAACCTCTTGATGTAACGGTATCTGGTGGTTTGCTTAATGGAGTAAGTAGAAGCATGGAGCTGGATGTTGTAGAAGACAAAGGCAACAAAAGTAATTCTAGAGTACCTGTTGCTCCAATGATGGAATACGGTTTCTCCTTAAGTAATGACGTAGAGCAGGAGGTTGACGCTACTCTTGATTATGGTACTTTCGATGCTGTTGATTTCACCGTTGGTGGAGCTAATCATTTTATTTTCAAGATCATGACTAATGATCACGAGGAAAACCTTATCGCCCTTACAATAAATGGGATTACAAAAACAGTTGAAAATCCTGATTTGCCTGTTTTGCCTTTTGATAGTAACAATGTTGAGATAAAATTACCTTTCAGTGAATTCGATCAGGTTGACTTTACTCAAGTTACTTCTTTAGCACTAAAACTTGATGCTGTGTCTGAGGGTGATATGGCTGTGAGCATGTTTGCTACTGGTGGTAATACTTCCACTCCTGAACCTGCCACTATGTTAGGTTTATTAGCAGTAGGAGCACTTGGTTTTGCTTCTCGTCGCCGCCAAAAGTAATTAATCTATAGAACCCATTTGACATTTCTGATTGTAACTAAAATTACATAAGGTTTTCAGGATAATTAGACTATTTAAGTACAAATTTATCCTCAGTAATAATTTCAGAAAAAGATACCAAACAGGTTTTATATTCCGACATTGAGACAAAAAATATCAATTTGAGTGATCACTTTTTAGCTTTTTAGGTTAAAAGGCGATCATTTTGGTCTTCAAGGGGCTTTTAACAGTTCATAAACATAAGATTATTCAGGATGGTTCTCTAATTCTTAATCTGCCCATCTGCACTGGTTAATCTTTTTTCCGAGCTAAAGTTAAACCATCACCAATCGGAATTAAACTTAGATCAATGCGATCGTCTTGAGCTAATTTTTGATTAAAATTTCTAATAGCTTTAGTTAGATTATCTTGCTCTTGAGCATCAGCAACTTTACCATTCCATAGTACATTATCAACGGCAATTAATCCTCCTTGACTTAATAATTGTAAAGATTTTTCGTAATAATTTCCATAGTTTCTCTTATCCGCATCAATAAAAACAAAATCGAAGGTTTCCTCTTCTCCTTCAGCAATTAATTTATCTAAAGTTTCAAGAGCAGGAGCAATATGTAAATCTATTTTCGATTCAACTTGAGCCTTTTGCCAATATTTACGAGCAATTTTAGTAAATTCTTCACTAACATCACAGGCTACTATTTTACCTTCTTCAGGTAGTGCCAAAGCCATAGCAGTTGAACTATAACCTGTAAACACTCCAATTTCCAAGATTTTTTTTGCCCCCATTAATTTTATTAATAAACCCATAAATTGTCCTTGTTCTGGGGAAATTTGCATTCTGGCTAAACGATGATTAGCAGTTTCTTCTCTTAATTGCCGTAAAATTTCGTTTTCTCTTAAAGATACTGACAGCAAATATTCATACACTTGGGGAGTTAAATTTAAAGTTTGCCGACTCATAATTGATGTTTGAAGTTTGCTGTGATTATACTGGTAACGACTTAATGATTGTAGGTTGGGTTGAGGCACGAAACCCAACAAAACCAGGCAATTCTCTTAATGATTGTAGGTTGGGTTGAGGCACGAAACCCAACAAAACCAGGCAATTCTCATTATGGAAATTTTAGACTAATTCTCACAAATTATGTCTAATAATGCTTAGGAAAAAGTCAATTCATCTGTTCCAATTTTTAAATATGAGACAGATTTTAGCTAATTTTGAGAATTGCTGAACAAAACCCTAATTTAGGTTGGGTTGCACTTCATTTAACCCAACCTACAGAAAGCTAATACTCAGATCTTGCACCTAGCCATAAACTGCCTTGTGAAGGAAGGAGTCAGGAGTCAGGAGAAAGAATTTACTTTAACAACGCTAAAATTTATTCTCAAACTTTCAGCTATTAAGTATTTTAGTAAGGCGTGCAAGATCTCAGTAATAGGTAAAATTTATATTCTACGATCCTAAATATTTACCTTAACCCATATTTGATTAATTAAACTCAGGTGCGTTACGCTGGCGCTAACACACCCTACGGGGAAATTAAACATTAACTAATTTTCGTGAATTAGGTTTAGATTTATCATCAATGGGGGCTTTGAGGGCTTCTTCTAAATCAGCACAGCCTAATTTTTGTTCCAGAATCTTAAACACTTCTCGCCCGAAATCTAAGGAGTTTTGTCGC
>CAJHXH010000003.1_pt1 | contig 12552 bp, 7 predicted proteins | sample 9198571 | NCBI WGS metagenome assembly CAJHXH01 (sample SAMEA7708301, study PRJEB35096) | sediment metagenome | biome: marine neritic benthic zone biome [ENVO:01000025]; feature: sediment [ENVO:00002007]; material: shallow marine sediment [ENVO:03000034] sea grass bed [ENVO_01000059] ... | reverse complement strand
TGTTTACCTATTCTGAAAGCTGAACCTGAACCTTGGTTAGATTTAGTGTTGATAATTGATGAATATAAATCAATGACTCTTTGGCAACATACTATTAAAGAATTACAAAGACTTCTAAAACATTATGGCATATTTAGGGTAAAATATGAGCCCTTAGCAATTGTACAAATGTTACCCGATTGGATGTGGCGAAGGACAGGGTTAAGATTAGGTGCATCGGTTCAATTTAAAAATTTAGTTTCAGGAAACAGCAATCAAAATTTAATTATTAAAGAATTATTGTTATGGAAAAATATTTCCCTAGAGCTTGGAATTAAAGTGCCGGTATTAACTCTAGAACCAGAATTAGCCAGAGCATGGAGTGAATTAGTCGTGGGAAAACATGATGCACTCGCTTCTGGTTTTGTTTTACCCCATGAAGTAAAAGTTAAACCCGAAAATTTACCTCAAAATCGAGTTAAACAATTAAGTGCAAAAAATTTACTGCTTACCGAAAGAAATTGGGGCTTATTTGGACTTGATTTTAACTAAAGTTCCACTAAGAGGCGTTGAAGCAAGAATCCCATAACCAACAGGTATGGGAGTGTCAATAAAGCTAGATAAGTAGTTCATAGTTCTGAGTTCTGAGTTCTGAGTTCGATTGTGCTAAACTAAACATTGCAGTGTAAATGATATTTGAGTCATAATTAGTCAACTATGGACGGTTTTTGGGAAAATGTATCTCGCTATCCTCGCTATATGGTGAGTCTAATTTTAGGGATATTCTTCTTCTTTTGGGAACAAATTAAACCTTTGTTTAACAAGCCAGTCACAGCCATAGCGATAATTGGCTTAATGGTGGGAACTTTCTCTTTTCTTTACTTCACCTTACAGGCTATGCTAGGGTTAAATGTTGCTTGACTAGAATTTCTGGATAAAAGAAATTGGATTTGAGTGATCACTGGTAGAAAGTAACTATTCTTTGTTACTTATCTCTATGTGAGTTGAAAATCTTTCGTTTTCGTAGTTATTATTTAAAAAAAAATCATGGCAACCAGTCGTCGTGTCGAAAAAGTATCTTCTCTGATTAGACGAGAAATAAGTCAAATGTTAATTAGTGGCATCAAAGATGATCGAGTTGGGGCAGGGATGGTAAGCATTACTCATGTCGATGTGTCTAAAGATTTACAACACGCTAAGATTTTCATCAGCATTTATGGTAACGAGGATGCCAAATCAGACACAATGGAAGGTTTAAAAGCCTGTACTGGGTTTGTACGTCGAGAATTAGGGCATCGAATCCGTCTAAGACATACTCCTGAAATCCGCTTTATCCAAGACTCTTCCCTTGAACAAGGCGATCGCTTAATTGATCTGATTAACCGTATTAATCCTCATCCTGAAGAAGGTATTACGACAGAGGAACAATGATTAATGGATAATGGACAATGGACAATGGATAATCAATGATCGAAAAAGAAGAATAATATAGTTAATTAGTTATTTATGAGTGCCAAAAAAACAATAATCGGCAAAGGTATACCCCTAGTGGGCAACGATATTGATACCGATCGCATTATTCCCGCTCGTTTCTTACGTTGCGTTACCTTTGATGGTCTAGGAGAACAAGTATTTGCTGACGATCGCAGTGCTTCTAAGGGAGAACATCCCTTTGATTCACCCCAATATCAAGGGGCAAAAATATTGGTAGTTAATGCTAATTTTGGTTGTGGTTCGAGTCGAGAACATGCACCGCAAGCGATCGCCCGTTGGGGTATAGAAGCCATTGTTGGTGAAAGTTTTGCGGAAATTTTCTTCGGTAACTGTTTAGCAATGGGCATACCCTGTGTCACCACTTCTTCCGGTAATATTAAAAGTATTCAAAATTTATTACAAGAGAATCCCGAAATTCACATCAGTGTTGATTTAGAAGATCTCAAAGTACAATGCGGACATTACAGCAGTACCGTCAAAATGGATTCTGGAGCGAGAAATATGTTAATTAGTGGCAAATGGGATAGCTGCGGACTACTAACACAAAATATTCCCCAAATTCAGACAACGGCTTCAAAAATTCCCTATCTTGCTTGGTAAGCTATAATTTGAGCGGTTAGGTTTCAGCCATCAGCTATTGGGTAAATGCCGATCAACTCAAGATTATAGCTTAGAAATAAAATCAAGTGGCATCCTTTGCTAGTATATTTTGTGAAAGAAAAATATTGTAACGAAGAAAAAAGTTAACAATTAAATTTCAATTATTCTAGTTAACAGTTTACAGCGGTTTTTAGATTAATAAACTCTAGTCTTGTTTTTGAAGTAGTGTAGGCTTCTAGCCTGCACAAGCAATATTTTTCATCCATTACACAGCTCATGTTGCCTGTTCTAATCCTGATTTTGATTTTGTGGTTTACCTATGTGAAAAGAGCTGTAAAGTAGAAAAAGAAAATAGAAAAAGAAAGCATAAATAACAAGGCTGTTACTATGAAACTTAAACAGTTATTTTTCACACTATTGTTGACTATCATTCCTCAAACCCTGATTCATCAAAGTAGCTTACAAGCTGAATCAATGGATTCTGAGAATAATCCCGATTTAATTTCTCCCGATACCAACGTTGACTACAGTGATTTGGCGAATTATTTAGCTGAAGGCAATTGGCGTAAGGCTAATGAAGAAACCAGACAAGTTTTGCTAGAGGCAACTGGCAGAAAAGAAATTGGTTGGGTACCTGATGATCAAATTAAAAATCTTTCTTGTTGGGATTTAAAAACCGTTGATAGTCTCTGGAAAAAATACTCAGATGGCAAATTTGGCTTTAGTGTACAATTGCCCATTTATATCTCTACTGGTAATCGCCCCGGTAAATTAGTCGGAGATGATGCCTATAATGTTTTTGGCGATCGTCTTGGTTGGCGAGAAGATGGAGATTGGATTATCTTCATTGAAAATCTTGATTATAGTTTAGATGCACCAGCTGGACATTTACCAAATCCTCGTTCAGAATATTCAATTACAGGAGGAAGATTATACTACAGTAGTCTGGCAGAGAGAATGGTTCAATGTAATTTGGATAACAATAATTCCCACAATAGTATTAATTCTTATTAGAATTTACTCCAGTAGTGTAGGCTTCTAGCCTGCACAAGTATTTGGATATGTTTTATATCAAGTTGGGATCATCCCTTACAAAACAAATCTTTAATTTTAGCGATTTGATCTTTTAACTTTCTTCTAGCATTTTCAACCATTTTTCTGCTTTGTGATAATTTGCCCTTTGTATTTCCTTAATTGCTTCTTTATAATTGAGAGTTATACCCCACACATCGGTTGAAAAACGATTTTCTTGCTTCATTTTATCAAAGAAATCCACTGCTTCAATGTGAGATAAATTACCGTATTTTTTCGCTATTGACATTAATAACTCTGTCACCTCATTTGCCATTTTTGCATCACCACAGACATAGTAATAACATTTTGGATGACTAATAAGATCCCAGATTTTTTGTCCTTGATGAGCTATGATATCCTGTAGATATATTTTTGATTCACTAACTCGGGAAAAAGCTGCATTTAATTCAGTGATTACCCCCTGATCTACCCACTGTTTGAGTTGTTCTTTATAGAGAAAATCATTGTAGTTGCGACAGCCGAAATAGACATAAGTTTTTCCAGGTAAATTTTCCTGCTGAGAAATTAAGGTGAGTTGATTACCATTAATTTGCTTAGATGATGGATCTAGTAATTCTTCATTAACATTTTGACCCAAAAAACTCCAAATTTCTCTAGCTTTTTTCCGATTTTGCAACAATCCTAAAATAATATTTTTTTGTAGCTGTTCTTGACGATTTTGTAGAAAGGCAATCAAAGGAGAAATGCCAGTACCAGCACCCACTAATAACATAATTGCGTCATTGTCTTTAGGTGGTCTAAAATTAGATTTACGGATTGAAATTCTAACTTTATCTCCTTGTTTTAAAGTGCTTAAATAATTAGAGCATAAACCTTGACGAGTTTTACCTGCTTTAGTTTCAATTTGTAAAATACTGACAGTAATATGAGCCTCTTGAGGATAAAGTTTTGCTGAGGAAGAAATAGAATAAAGACGAGGTTTTTGTTTTGGTAATAGCTCCAATAATTTACTGAATTCTATCTGTGCTGATGGAAATTGATTAAAAATATCGAGAATCGTGAAATAATTATCACTAATATGTTTTTTCTGAATCAAACAAACGGCAGTATTGTCTCCTTGACTTAAAAATTCTAACCATGTTTCCAGAGTTCTTTGCTCATCTGAATTAGTGGTGACAGAATAGACATAAGCTAATAAATCGTCAAAAGGTTCTTGGATAGATAAATCTAATTCTTCAGTTAAAACTTGTCTGATACTAATAGGAGTAGGAAAGGGGAATTTTTCTTCTTTAAGTTCTCGTCCTTGATGATCAATATAACTTGCTGTAAAGTAAGAGTCAGGATTAACTCCGATTCGCTCACATAAATCATCAACTAATTTTGTGGGATTGCAAGGATAGACGGCTAAGTGATCACTCGTATTGTATTGTAAATCTGTGTGGCTAATATCTAGGATAATATGATGAGTTGAACGACTCCCCTTAATTGCATCTTGTAATAACTCTTGATTGGCAATGACAGGGACTTCAATACCACGATCATAGCCTTCGGTTATAATAGGCTCAATCGGTGGTGATTCTAAATAGGTAACTTGTAGCTTGATTTCTTTATCTTTCTGGTTAATATGAACATCAGTTGTATTTTTACCTAAAACACGGCTTAGTAAACCTAACCAGCTATTGACAGTTGGTACTTGTCCTTTAATTTGATCCCCTTTATGTAGTGGAACGATACAATTAGCCCCGGCTTTCTTCAATCTTTTATCTAACTCTATTCCTGCGGCACAGAAATGTTCATAAACTGTACTGCCGATCGCCATGACTGAATAATTTAAGCCATCTAAAGAACCTTTTTCTTGTTGCTTTAACCATTCTAAGAATTTTTTCCCATTAGCCGGAATCTCCCCTTCAGCAAAAGTAGAGGTAACGATTAGCATTAATTTTTCTGAGGCAATCTGGTTAGTATCATATTCATCTAATGCCATCACTTTCGGTAAATATGCTTTTAATTTACGTGCCGCTTGACGGGCAAAAACTTCTGCTGTGCCTGTTTCTGAACCATATAAAATTAAAATTCTGTCCGAATTTGCTTCTTTTTCGGATACTCTTTCGAGAAAAGCATCTAAATCTAAATCTTCTTCCACCTTCCATTTATCGGCGGCATGATAGTAATGAGGATCTAAATGAAAGTCTCGCATTTCATGGTGATAGACTGGGCAAGTACTTCCTCCCGCTGGTGGCACAACCCAACCCCAATTAGCGGGGCATTCTCTCCCTGCTTTCTTTTCCCGCAAATCATGACTTAAAAATTGTTGGGATGCGGTTTGATGATCAACTATGGTAACTTTAGCTTGATTAAAAGAATGAACGATCGCATAATTCAATTCCAGAAAAACTCGATCGCGCCACAAATTTTGCTCACTACTGGTATCTAACCCCAAAGCATGAGCAATTGGTTCGATTAAATTATAACGCCAAGGATCGAGAAAATCCCTTGCAATCTCGGTTTCCATGTACCAACCATTAAAAGGAATACAGCAATAATTAATTCCGCCAATCTCTAAACGAAAATTACTAACTGCGGGTACGGCATACCAACGCAAACCCAATTGATTAAATTCACCGAATATGGGATGTTGGATTTCTACCTCCAAAACATCCTCTTGAGGAAATTCATATAGTTTTGGTTTATGCCCCGGCACTTCAACGACTAACGGTAAAAGATCAAACTGAGAACGATTATCTGGTGGTTGCCAGCCCAACTCAATAATTTTTTTCGTTAACTCTAAATTAGCCGGATCGCCTAAAATAGTACCATCTTCTTGTTCATAGGCGCCATAGCGAATTAATTGCGGATTCCAAATTCTCACTCCCCATCTTTCTTTGGGCATTCTGGGGCGAAAAATAGTCATTGTTGCTTGGATACTTCCTTTATTTGTCGCCATCCGCAGATGTTCTTTTAATTCCGAATATATTTGATCTGGTTCAGTCACATCACGGCTATCGCGTACAATTAAATTGTTCCACTGAATGCGTCCAATACACTGAGAAGCATTTCGCCAAGCTACCCTTGCTCCATAAGCCAATTCTTCGTAAGTGTGAGTATAACAACCACTAGCCTTAATTTCTGCTTCTATTTCCTGCCAACGTGTATCATAGTCATCACTTTCCCACTCTTGCTCGGATGAAATTAAATCTAAAAATTCTTTAGCTTTTTTTAATAATTTATTTTCATTAACCTTGGGCTGTTTCATAATATTTGCCACTCGGTTAAATAAGGTTAGCCATCCTTGTTTCAATTCTGGGGTAAAATCGGGTACATGGCGCTCAAATAAAGTAAACATAATATCGGCGATCGCTGGATAAGCAGAAGATGGTACTCCTACACCACCATGTAACAATCCTAACTCTCTCAACTCTTGTAATAAATTTTCGGTATCACCTTTAGCTAAACAACCCATTAAAAATTCTAGAGATTGAAACAGATGCACTGATAAAGAATTCATATTACTTTGCCCAAACAAAGGCAAAACTTGAGGATATTTCTTAAATAGGGCTTGATAAAACTCCATCCCTTTTTCCCGTTGATTTTCTCCAAAAAACTGCCATGATTGATACATTTTCTCTACTGTTGCGGGGGTTAATGCCTGGTTGTAACGTTCCATTGCCTCTGCCACAGGAATTATGATATAGGTAGTAAAAAAGCGGTATAAAGCAGAATCAGTGCCTTTAGCTAAATCTTCTCGATCATAATCTTCTAAATAAGGAATATTAGGCAATAACCACATCCACACCTTACGGGCAACTAACCAATGAGATAAATTCATACCCAAACCAGCAAACAAGTCACAGTAATCATCAATAGTCTGCCATTCTAAATCTTTCTCAATGGGAGTTCCCACTAAAGATTCTCTGATAACATTTTCCGTATGGGGTTGTAATTGTCTAATCCCTAATTCAAATAATTCATAGAAGCGATCGCCCATTCCATAGATAAAGTCCCCAAAATAGTATTCTAAATCAGGTTCTTCCCAGAGAAGACGTTTGAAAAACATTTCCATCAATAACTCTTTAAAAGATCGTACTTTGTTCCAAACATCTTTAACTATGACTTCTTCTTGAGGCGTTAAGGTAATAGGTTGAGGAATTTCCATATCTATTGGTAAAGTTTTTTCATCGGCAGGAGTCTGTAAGGTTATTTTCCTACTTTGGGGTAAAATCACATTCAAATTTTTCCGATTTTCCTCAGACTCAGACTGAGTTAAACGAACGGTTAAACTTAAATCAGGTGCCATCTCCCAACCAGTGATCTTAAATTCTAAATCTTGGTGGAGTTGTCCATTTAAAGCTGAAACGGTAACAAAACTGGTTTCTCCTGCTTTCTGCCAAGTTTGAGAAACATCTCCCTCTCGATACATAAAAATAATTTTTACTTGACAATCACCTCTATTAGCCAATTGCAAAAGCCAATTAGGTTGTTTTCTGGCTAAAAGATTTTTTCGTAATAAAACCTGCCCATCGCTTTGGATAAATTCGATTATACATTTGTATGTGTAATCAATGGTGACAGGGAAATTGTTAGCGGATATTTCTCTTATGCGGATGATCCGGTTATTATTAATCATACCTATTACAGATCTTAAGTTTTAAGAGAATTTATTGACTTTTACATTTATGATTCTCTAATTTATCAGTATAACTCAGAAATCTATACCAGAAATATATCGATTATTTTGGTTATTCGGCGGGGAAAACAAACAAAAGGGGCAGTATTCACCTTGCCCCTCAAATTTATTTCAAATTTATCTCAAATATGACAAACCATATTTATCCTCAGCAATTCAGAACAAGGATCATTCTGCTACTGTGGCAGTTACTTCTACCTTTTCGCTGTCAGCTTCAATTTCTTCTGAAGCAGTTACTTCTACCTCTTCGCTGTCAGCTTCAATTTCTTCTGAAGCAGTTACTTCTCCTTCTTCGCTCGTTTCTTCCGTTGTGGCAGAATCAGACTCAACTTCAGCAGTTACCTCCTCTGTTTCTAATACTGTTTCACTAATATCAGTATTAGCTTCATTTACCTCAGTACTAGCTTCTTGACCTGTTTCTTCCTGTGTTACTCGATTAGCCGCTTCTGGATTATCTAACTCCCCTGACAATAATTTCTCTCTGAATTTAGCAGCCATTTCTTCTGCTTTTTCAAATACTCTTTCCCGATTATTGAGCATATCCCCAGGTTCAGGCTCAAGTTGTTTAGTAGAGAGAGAAATACGTCCTCTTTCAGCATCTAATTCAATAATCATTACTTTAAGCTCATCATTGACATTAAAGACACTGTGAGGAGTATCAATATGATCATGGGAAATTTCTGAGATGTGCAGTAACCCACTTACACCACCAATATCGATAAAAGCACCGTAAGGTTTGATTCCACGGACAGAACCAATTACTACCTGTCCACGTTCCAAACCATTCATCTTTCGCTCAACTAATGCACGACGATGGCTAAGTACAAGACGATTACGTTCTTCATCTACTTCTAAAAATTTGAGCGGTAAATCTTCCCCAACTAAATCATCTTTGGTATCTTTAACGCTGATGTGAGAACCTGGGATGAAGCCCCGTAAACCTTCAACTCTAACTAATGCACCACCACGATTAGTGGCAAAAACATTAGAATAAACCGTGGCATCTTCTTCTTTCAGTTGACGGACTCTTTCCCATGCCCGCATATATTCAATTCGACGGATAGACAAGGTTAATTGCCCATCTTCATTTTCATCAGTCAGAATAAAAAATTCTCTGGTTTCTTCAGCTTGTAGAACTTCATTAGCATCTTCAACTCGATTAATAGAAAGTTCTTGTACTGGAATAAAGGCGGCAGTTTTAGCTCCAATATCAATTAAAGCACCTTTTTGTTCCATGCTGAAAACAGTTCCAGCAACTATATCTCCGGGGCTAAAATGATAATCATATTCATCTAGAAGAGCGGCAAAATCCTCATGGGTAAAACCGATATTTTCAGTCAAAGTTAGTGTTTCATTGGACATAGACGTTATTTCAGTTGTTTTTAATTTAGTTGCTATGGCGATAATTTAATTCCTCCTGATAAAATTTTAAATTTAGTATTTATATAATTTAAAATAGTCAGTCGTTTGACATCCTAAAGCTGCCATAATTAGCTTTAGATTTTAAATATTATTGATAATTCCTCTCACTAGAGAGCATTAGAGGCAAAATAAACGATCTCAACCGATTATATACTTTAGCACTAAAGATGAAAGAAATGTTTAAATATATAGTAATATTATACAAAATTTTCCAGATAAACTATTAGCTTTTTCTCAGCAACTATAAACTACTGGTGATTGAGTAACTATGGGAGTCTGGGATAGCTTCTGCCATAGGAATATCAGTATTTTGCTTATTTTCGCCTATTTTATTGCGATTTCGTAATTCTTTGAGAGTTGCGACAAAGTCATCTATTCCGGTAAACTTACCATAAACAGAAGCAAATCGTACATAGGCAACTTCGGAAACTTGACTGAGTTGATCTAGCACTAATTCTCCTAAATATTGACTGGTAATTTCTCTTTTAGTTATCTGTTCCAAATGTGACTCTATCTCATCAACGATTGATTCTAGTAACTGAATGTTAATTCCTGTTTTTTCACAAGCTCTCACCATTCCCCTTAATAGTTTAGAACGATCAAAAGATTCTTTATTCTCATCCTTTTTAATTACAGTAATGGGGATAAACTCAATTCTTTCATAAGTGGTAAAACGGTGATAACATTCTAAACATTGTCTTCTTCTTCTGATACTTTTCCCTTTTTCAGTAGAACGGGATTCTAAAACTTTGTTATTATCGGAATGGCAATAAGGACATTGCATAATTTTAAATAGTGGTTTAAATCTTAATTTTCATTCAATTATGACCTCGGATTGAAAACTACCAATAGCTGAATATTAGCTTTCGGAGGAGGTGAGTACATTTTTACGTAGGGTTTGCTTTCAATACGTCAATTGGCTGGTGATGGTTAAGTAATAAGTAATAAGTAATAAGTTAAGATTTTATGGGGATTTCAGCATTTAGCTCTGAAATTTTAAACATATTTCAATACAAATGGTCTGATAAATTAATCAAAGTTTTGGTGGCGATTTTAGTCAATTTTAACCCTATTTCTCGCATTTTTATCGTCATGTATTATACATGAAACCTTTGTTTTATTCGTCTTCTGATTTATTCAGCAAACCCTAAGTATAAATACAGAAACCTTTATTTGACTCTCCATAGGTTAAAACCAGTACTTTTCACATGGGTGAACCACCAAATCGAAACCTCTAACAGGCATCTTGCCTGTGTATTTTTAAACTAAAATAAAAAAGGCAAATGGCAAATGGCAAATGGCAAATGGAATAAGAAATCAAGTTTCAAACCTATTTTAGGGCTTTAATCAGACTAAAAAACGATCTAACTTCTTTTTTATTCGTTTTTCTTCTTCACCCCCCATAATTCAGATTGCTTCGTGCCTCGCAGATTGCTTCGTGCCTCGCATGATTGCCACGGCTTCGCCTCGCAACCTTCGGCCTTCGGCCTTCGGATTCATAATTGCCCTAACCGGAAGGTTTTTACTCAGGTGCAAGATCTGAGTAGGAGTTTCCTTTCTGCTGAATGCCTTTTGCTATAACTACCAGTGCTTGGTTGTTTTATCTTCATTTTTATTTAATAAACAAACAAGTCTCCTTCCTTGCTTTGGTAGTTAACCGGATCAAAGATAACTAATCAGCATAGTAAAAAAGACTTGGTTTTGTGTTTATTAAATTAAACGAAATTAGCGATACTAAGATGGTAAAAAGAGAAATACCACCTTAGTAGGAAATTATCTATTTGTTAATTTTGGGTGGTTCACGAAAAGCAACGGCAAAAAATAGCACCGCAATCATCATAGCTAGAACCAGAATGTAAGCAACACTTTCCATAATAGTTTTTGTCTATTTTGCTTGATTATTATTGATTTGAGAATTAAGCCGGATAGAAGCCGAATTAACTCTATCCTAGCTTAAAAGATTAATTGCTCTATAATTAAGCAGATTCGGTACGGGTACTTTTATCACCCACTTTCTGGAATAAGCCCCACTCTACCTGTTCAGGATCTAAGTCAGGATCAATCCCAGCGAATACGTCACGGAATAAAGTCCGAGCACCATGCCAAATATGTCCGAAGAAGAACAATAAAGCAAAGCAAGCATGACCGAAAGCAAACCAACCACGAGTGCTGGTACGGAATACACCATCAGAGTTAAGAGTTTCAGTATCAAACTCAAAAGGTTGTCCACCCTGAGCTTTACGAGCATAACGCTTAACAGCTAAAGGATCGCTAAAGGTTTGTCCGTCTAATTCTCCTCCAAGGAAGGAAACAGTAACACCAGTTTGTTCAACACTGAGTTGAGATTCAGCACGACGGAAAGGAATATCAGCACGAACGACACCATCAGCATCGGTTAAGGTTAAGGGGAAAGTTTCAAAGAAGTTAGGCAGACGACGCACATTTAATTCACGTCCTTCTTTATCCTTAAATACAGGGTGTCCTAACCAACCTTGAGCAATACCATCTCCTTTATCCATCGCACCAGTACGGAATAAACCACCTTTAGCAGGGCTATTGCCAACATAGTCATAAAAGGCTAATTTTTCAGGAATAGCTAACCATGCTTCACTAGGGGTTGCACCATTGGCAATACTAGATTCAACTCGACGTTGAATTTCCTGTTGATAGTAGCCTTGATCCCACTGATAACGAGTAGGTCCAAATAATTCTACGGGACTAGTTGCACTTCCATACCACATAGAACCCGCAACCACAAAAGCGGCAAAAAATACGGCGGCAATACTGCTAGAAAGTACGGTTTCAATGTTACCCATCCGCAAAGCTTTATAAAGTCTTTCGGGAGGACGTACACTGAGGTGGAATAAACCAGCAATAATACCTACAATTCCTGCCGCAATATGGTGAGCGACGATCCCACCGGGGTTAAAGGGGTTGAAGCCATCAGGTCCCCATTCAGGCGCTACTGGTTGCACGTGTCCAGTTAAGCCATAAGCATCGGATACCCACATTCCAGGTCCCCACAAGCCAGTTAGGTGGAATGCACCAAAACCGAAACAGAGTAAACCAGATAAGAATAAATGGATCCCAAACATTTTAGGTAAGTCTAGAGCAGGTTCACCGGTACGAGGATCGGTGAATAACTCTAAGTCCCAATATACCCAGTGCCAAACTGCCGCTAAGAACAGTAAGCCAGAAAGTACGATGTGAGCGATCGCCACACCTTCAAAAGACCAGAAACCAGGATCAACCCCAGTTTCTCCAGTGACACTCCAACCACCCCAAGAGCCGGTGACTCCTAAACGTGCCATAAAGGGTAAAACAAACATCCCTTGTCG
>CAJHXH010000310.1_pt1 | contig 12579 bp, 12 predicted proteins | sample 9198571 | NCBI WGS metagenome assembly CAJHXH01 (sample SAMEA7708301, study PRJEB35096) | sediment metagenome | biome: marine neritic benthic zone biome [ENVO:01000025]; feature: sediment [ENVO:00002007]; material: shallow marine sediment [ENVO:03000034] sea grass bed [ENVO_01000059] ... | reverse complement strand
TCACTTCCCCTATAAATGAGATAGTTTCTTCTGGTAACTCTATATTTTGATGTTTATTTTGTACATATAAATAACCTTGAATAGTATCTTTGATATTATTTATAGCTTCATCCATTGTTTTACCTTGAGTAACACAACCAGGTAAACGTGGAACTTCAGCAATATAACCATTATATTCAGTATCAAAAGTGAAAATTACTTGAAATTTCATTTTTATCCATTTGACTCCTAATAAATTCCGGTCTTTTTTAATTTTCATCTTAGATTATCTTTGCTGATCAAAATGTAACAAAAACTTAATAAACAATCAAACTACTTTAATAAACTTTATAATTTAGGCATTTTCTGACATAAAAACCTTAACCGATCGCTAAATAGTTTGTATAATGTGATTAATAATAAATTTTTTTACTACTTAATATGACCAAACTTTTACAAGAAGCTATTAATAAAATTCAACAACTTTCTCCTGAACAACAAGATGCGATCGCAATTCTGATTTTTGAGGAATTAGAAAATCAACTATACTATAGTAATTGTTTTCGGGATGATGATGAATGGGATTTACAAATGAAAAATGATTTAGAAAGTGGTAAGTTAGACAAATTAATTGCCCAAGCCGAAGCAAATATTAAAGGAGGAAAATTTAAAGAAATAGATGAAATCTTATGCAACTCCTGATTTTTGGAAAGCCTATGCTAAACTACCCCAAAATATTCAACAACAAGCCCGAAAATCTTATCAACAATGGAGAACAAATTTACAATATCCTTCTTTACATTTTAAAAAAGTAGGAAAAAATTTGTGGTCTGCTCGTATAACTGATGATTATCGAGCTTTATCTATCAAACAAGGGGATGATTATTATTGGATTTGGATTGGCACTCACGATGAATATGATAATTTGTTGAAATAAAAATTTAGTTAATTTTGTTATCTATTATAAAATAATTAGATTATTTCTCACCTCCAAAATGTAACAAAAACTTAATAAACAATCAAACTACTTTAATAAACTTTATAATTTAGGCATTTTCTGACATAAAAACCGTAACCGATCGCTAAAATCTTTCTATAATGTTTAAGTAAATAAGTAAAATCAAAAGATAGCTCAAATTAAGATTTTCTTAACATTTGTAGCTAGTACAACGTAATTTTAGGAAGAATATATGACTCATAGCTTAATACCCAACAAACAGGGTTTATACGATCCACAAAATGAACATGATGCCTGTGGTGTAGGTTTTGTGGTGAATAAATATGGTAAAAAATCCCACGAAATAGTCGAGCAAGCTTTAACCATTTTAATTAATTTAGATCATCGTGGTGGTTGTGGTGCAGAACCAAATACTGGCGATGGTGCGGGGATTTTGATGCAATTGCCCCATGAGTTTATGGCGAAGGAAGCGAAGAAGTTAGGATTTGAGTTGCCTGCGATCGGCGATTTTGCGGTAGGGATGATTTTTACTTCTCCTAATATAGAGGTGAGACAGAAAGCAAGAAAATTATTTGAGCAGATTGTAAGGGAAGAAGGGCAAAAAGTTTTAGGTTGGCGAGATGTACCTACTAATAACTCGGATTTGGGTAAAAGTTCGTTAAAATGTGAGCCGTTTGTGCAACAGGTGTTTCTTGCGAAAAATCCTGAAATTACTGATAATTTAGCCTTTGAACGGAAATTATTTGTCATCAGAAAGCGATCGCATCAAGTGATCAAAGCTCCGAAAATTGATGAATATTGGTATCCTTCTAGTCTGTCTAGTCGTACCATAGTTTATAAGGGGATGTTACGCCCTGAACAAGTTAGTAAATATTACCTCGATTTGAGTAACCCTGAACTGCAAACTGCCCTTGCCTTGGTACATTCACGGTTTAGTACTAATACTTTTCCCAGTTGGGAAAGGGCGCACCCTTATCGCTATATCACCCATAACGGCGAAATTAACACCCTCCGAGGTAATATTAACTGGATGCACGCCCGTCAAGCCCTGTTTGAATCGGATTTATTCGGGGAAGATATGGCAAAAATTCAACCTGTAATTAACCTCGAAGGTAGTGATTCCCTGATTTTTGATAATTCCTTGGAAATGATGGTATTGAGTGGACGGAGTTTGTCTCATGCCGTCATGATGATGATTCCTGAGCCTTGGAGTGGACATGAATCCATGAGTGCAGAGAAAAAGGCATTCTATCAATACCATTCTTGCTTAATGGAGCCTTGGGATGGTCCTGCTTCGATTGCATTTACTGATGGCAATCAAATTGGTGCTGTACTCGATCGCAATGGGTTACGTCCTTCTCGCTACGTTGTCACTAAAGATGGGTTAGTTATTATGGCATCGGAAGCAGGGGTGTTACCCGTTGAACCTGAAAGAGTAGAAGCTAAAGGCAGACTACAACCTGGACAAATGTTCTTAGTGGATATGGAAGCAGGGCGAATTGTACCCGATGAAGAAGTTAAGCAACCAATTATTAGTGAGCATCCTTATCAGCAATGGTTGGATGAGCATTTATACACCCTTGGTCAGATCCCCCCTGCCCCTGAAATCGTAGCACAGGCATCTTGCCTGTTGGATTCAGATGATTTAATGCCTTTGCAACAAGCCTTCGGATATACCTTTGAAGACTTGCGGATGTTGTTAACTCCTATGGCAACTAATGGGGTTGAAGCAGTGGGGGCTATGGGCATTGATACTCCTTTAGCGGTGTTGAGCGATCGCCCGAAATTGTTGTATGATTATTTTAAACAACTATTTGCCCAAGTTACCAATCCTCCTATTGATCCTATCAGAGAAGCGATTATTACTTCCGCCGAAACAACCATTGGCAGTGAAGGAAATTTGTTGCAACCCAAGCCTGAAAGTTGCCATTTAATTTCCTTGAAAACTCCTATCATCAGCAATGCTGATTTGGCTAAACTAAAAAACTTAAACAGTGATGGTTTTAAAGCTCATACTTTCTCAATTCTCTTTGACCCCAAATCAGGCGTAAAAGGCTTAGAATCAACCTTAGAGGCGATTTTTGCCGAAGTAGATCAAGCAATTAAAGACGGCTGTAGCCATATTATATTAAGCGATCGGGGTGTAAATTACGAAAACGCACCTATTCCCGCATTGTTGGCAGTGTCAGGATTGCACCATCATTTAATCCGTAACGGCACTCGTACCCGTGTAGGTATTATCTTAGAATCAGGCGAACCTAAAGAAGTCCATAATTATGCTGTCTTATTGGGCTATGGTTGCGGTGCAATTAATCCTTACCTCGCTTTTGCTACCCTTGATAATATGATCAAAGAGGGTTTATTGGTAGATGTGGATTATGAAACCGCTTGTTATAACTATGTCAAAGCCGTTACCAAGGGCGTGATTAAAATTGCTTCCAAGATTGGTATTTCTACTATTCAAAGCTATCGGGGAGCGCAAATTTTTGAATCCCTCGGCTTAAACCATGATGTCATTGATAAGTATTTTACTTGGACTGCTTCCCGTTTAGAAGGGGTAAGTTTAGACGTGATTGCCCAAGAAACCATCATGCGGCATCAACACGCCTTCCCTGAAAGACAAGTTAACGGGCATACCTTAGACGTGGGGGGAGAATATCAATGGCGGAAAGATGGGGAAGCCCATTTATTAAGTCCGCAAACCATTCACACCTTGCAACAGGCAGTGCGGCAAGGAGATTATGAACTTTATAAACAATATTCTCGGATGATTAATGAGCATGGAAAACATTACTTCCGCTTACGGGATTTATTGGAATTTAAAAAGCGTCAACCGATTCCTCTGGAAGAAGTTGAACCCATTGAAAATATTACCAGACGGTTTAAAACTGGGGCAATGAGTTACGGCTCAATTTCCCAAGAAGCCCATGAATCCCTTGCCATTGCCATGAATCGTATTGGTGGAAAATCTAATACTGGGGAAGGCGGAGAAGACCCTGAGCGTTATACTTGGACTAATGAGCAAGGAGACTCGAAAAATAGTGCCATTAAACAGGTAGCTAGTGGGCGTTTTGGTGTCACCAGTTTATACCTTTCTAAAGCCAAAGAGCTTCAAATCAAGATGGCACAAGGGGCAAAACCAGGTGAAGGTGGACAATTGCCTGGCAAAAAAGTTTATCCTTGGATTGCTAAGGTGCGTTACTCAACTCCTGGTGTTGGTTTAATTTCTCCTCCTCCTCACCATGATATTTATTCCATTGAAGACTTAGCAGAATTAATCCACGACTTGAAAAATTCTAACCGAGAAGCACGGATTAACGTTAAATTAGTAAGTGAGGTGGGAGTAGGTACGATCGCCGCAGGGGTAGCCAAAGCTAAAGCTGACGTGGTTTTAATCTCTGGTTACGATGGTGGTACTGGTGCATCCCCTAAAACTTCCATTAAACACGCTGGTTTACCTTGGGAATTAGGAGTAGCCGAAACCCATCAAACCTTACTCTTAAATAACCTCCGCAGTCGCATCGTGGTAGAAACCGACGGGCAAATGAAAACTGGGCGTGATGTCATCGTTGCCGCCTTACTCGGTGCTGAAGAATATGGTTTCTCCACCGCACCCTTAGTTACTTTAGGTTGTATCATGATGCGTGTCTGCCACATGAATACCTGCCCTGTGGGAGTTGCCACCCAAAACCCTGAATTACGGGCGAAATTCTCTGGCGATCCTGCTTATACTGTTAATTTCATGCGGTTTATTGCTCAAGAGATGCGAGAAATCATGGCAGAATTAGGCTTCCGCACCGTTGATGAGATGATAGGGCGAACTGATGTATTAGAACCGAAAAAAGCGATCGATCATTGGAAAGCTAAAGGTATTGATATATCTCCTATTCTCTATCAACCTGAAATTGAACCTGATGTGGGACGTTACTGTACCATTAAACAAGATCACGGTTTAGATAAATCTCTTGATATAACTACCTTATTGGATTTATGTAAAGGTGCGATCGAAAATGGGGAAAAAGTTAAAGCCACCTTACCGATTAAAAATACTAACCGAGTTGTCGGCACAATCTTAGGTAACGAAATCACCAAGAAACATTGGGAAGGCTTACCCGAAGATACCGTGCATTTACATTTCCAAGGCAGTGCAGGACAAAGTTTTGGGGCATTTGTACCCAAAGGAGTCACCCTCGAATTAGAAGGAGACTCTAACGATTACATTGGCAAGGGCTTCAGTGGCGGTAAAATGATTGTTTATCCTCCCAAAGAATCAACCTTTATCGCCGAAGAAAACATCATCATCGGTAACGTAGCCTTTTACGGTGCAACCAAGGGTGAGGCTTATATCTCAGGGGTTGCAGGTGAGCGTTTCTGTGTCCGTAACTCAGGAGTTAAAGCAGTTGTCGAAGGCGTAGGCGATCATGGTTGCGAATATATGACTGGTGGTAAAGTAGTTATCATCGGTAAAACTGGGCGTAACTTTGCCGCAGGAATGAGTGGCGGAGTTGCCTATATCCTCGATGAAAAAGGCGATTTTGCTACCCATTGCAACACCGAAATGGTAGGCTTAGAAACCCTTGAAGATGCCTCGGAAATTGCCGAAATTAAGCAGATGATTACTAAACACGCTGAATATACTGGCAGTGATAAAGCGAAACGAGTGTTAGCGGATTGGGATAACAATGTCTCGAAATTCGTTAAAGTGATGCCCCGTGATTACAAACGGGTATTAGAGGCGATTAAACAAGCGGTTGACTCTGGCTTAAGTGGCGATGATGCCTTATCGGCGGCCTTTGAGGCGAATTCTAAAGATGTTGCCCGTGTCGGCGGTAGTTAACTAAATGTAGGGTGGGCAATGCCCACCTTTTGAGTTTTTATAAACAAATTGATACTTTTATCTTCTAATACTTGCTCTCTGAGAAATACGAGTTTGTAATTTTATGTGATTATAAAGATCAACTTGAGCATCTGAATGAGTAACTGATGCTACTAAAGCATATCTTTGATTACTAACTTCATCTTCCCTTGCCCATTTGCGATTGCAACTAACCAAAATATAAAGTTTTTCTTTATTGTACTTCCAATTACTTCCTTTTATCTCAACTGTTCCTTTTTGAAGTGTTCCTTTTTTTCTAAGAGTAGCATTAGGAAATAATTTTACCTCAATACTAGAACCATATTGTTTCTTCAATTCTTCCATTTTAATTTCTGAAAAATTTTCGTTGTTTTCTTCTTTGCTATTAACAAATGCCTTTATCAAAATTTCCTTGTCTATATTTCTAAAAAGACGAAATCCCATTGTTATTCCTAAATAAGAATCTCCTCTTGTGTGACGAGTAGGGGGATCAAAAGCCAGAGTAACTGATATTTTTCTTTTTCCTTTCGTTTGCAAAAAAGTATCAGGTAGAGGAGGAATTTCATAAATCTTAAACTTACTAACAGGTATGTTTTCATCGTCTTCTAATAAGACTACTTGATTTTCAGTTGAATAGGCAGCTTTGTCAAAATTTGGTTGTCCATATCCATAAATTTGAATTTGTTTTTGAAGTTGTTTAGTTTGTGTTTTACTACCTTGAAAAACTTTAGGAATTTCTGAAGGCAATTGTGCCGAATCAGCAATTAATGCTCGGATTAAATTAGATGTTGCATCGGGAAATTTCGTAAATAATTGTGCCGCTAAATTGGCTACACGAGGTGCGGAAAAGCTCGTGCCACAATAAGCTTTAAATGGCGAGTTTCCTTGAAAATTTTTGTTTAATGTAATAACTGAAACTCCTAATTCATTAGGAATTATTTTTGTTCTATCTAAAACTAAATCACCACCAAAATCCACAAATTCTGGTTTAATCATGCCATCAACTCCAAAACCTATTCTTGTGAATGGAGAGGGATAACCTTCTACTTTTGCGATCGCATTTCGACAAGCATCTTCATGATAATTGGAACTACCTTTGCCCATTGATAATGAACCCACTGTTAAAGCGATCGCCGCAGTAGCAGGTTCTATAATTTTCGCTTTTTTATCTAATAGATAGTTAGGATACTCTTGCTTTAATTGTTCATTAGATTGAGGAGTGTAATAAAAATTACCTGCAGAAAGTACAAATAATATATTTTTATGCTGTAATTTATAGGCAATTTCATCAATTTTTGCAGCTAAACGAAATTGTTTTTCTCCATCTTGATAAATCAAGCGATCATCACCGAGAGAAATATTAATAACTTTACAATTAGGATAATTATTCACAAAATAATCGACAGCATTTTCTAATTGATTATCTAACAATAAATCAGGATCATATTCGTTCTCTTCATTTGTTACACGAGCAGAAAAAAGCCAAACTTGAGGTTGAAATCTTTTAGTTTGGATACATTGATTAATATCTCCATAAATTGCTATTCCTGAAACTCCCGTACCATGTCCACCAGTTTTTTGATCTCCATCGTCTTCATTTCCCTTAATAAATTTACCTTCTGGATCTGGAAAAACTTCAGTGTCACCTAACGTCTTTTTAATTAATGGATGACCTCTTTGTACACCTGAATCAATAACTAAAACACCAGCATTATTTTGATGAGGAGAAATAACATCTGGAAATTCTGATAAAGGAATATTAATTTCTTGAGGCGATTCAAAAGCAGGTATTGGTCTGCGATCAATTTCTTTAACGGCATCTTCAGCTAATAATATTTCTAAAATTTCTTGTCTTATTTTAATTCTAGCTATGCAAATATATTCTCCTATATATTTATCAGTTACTTTCATCTCAGGATACTCTTGCCAAGTTTTTAAAAATTCATCAAGTTTATCAATATAATCTGTCATTTCTTTATTATTACCTGTATGCCATAATTCTAAATCTAAAGGTACTAATTCACCTGTTTTTAATGGTTCTAATTCTAATAAACGACCTATTCTATCTTTAGGTTCTAAAGATACTAAATCTTCAATATCATCTAAATATCCATATTCTGGGCTATTTTTAATTTCACCACTATAAGCCTTCAATTTTTCTTGAAAAGTCTTAAAATTATCATCTGAAAAAAATACAATAATAGCTTGTTTAGATTTTGGTTCTTTGGCAACTAAATTCAAACCTGACTTAATTACACTTTCTTCTGGAAAATGAAAATTTGTTCTGAATTTAATTTTGAAAATCAGTTTAGGATTAATGCCAAAAGGGAGATATGTTTTTTCAGGACGATTAATCAGAGAAGATAATTGATTTAAAAGTTTGCTACCATGAGAAGTTCTATTATGCCTTTTCTTACTGTTCCCACCACCATGAAGTCTTCTGGTGTATTCTATATTAGTTTTGGGTAATTCTAAATGTTCAAATTTACTCATCACTTATATTTTTTAAAGATTGGTCATCAAAGTTAATCCTTTTTTTTATAATACGCATTCTTTCCGAATGATGTTTAACAGACACTTCCAAATCTTCTGACGTTAAAACATCCTCTCCTTTGAGAATTACTGATTTAATTGCATCTAAACATATCCTTTCTATCTCTGCACCCGTAGTGTCTTTAAGCTTAGAAGCAAACTTATTTAGGTCTATACCCGGATGTTTAATACTTGATAAATTTTTCCTCAATAAAGAAAGTCTAAGATTATAATTAGGTTTATCAAAAAAGATAATCTCATCAAATCTTCTCCAAATAGCTTTATCAAGTAGAGATTCATAATTAGTAGCAGCTATAAATAAACTTTGATAATAATTAGAATTATCTATTAGTTGAAGTAAACTATTAACCAGACGTTTAATTTCTCCATGTTCATTATTAGAATTTCTATCTTTTGCGATGGCATCAAATTCATCAAAAAAAACAACCCACTCACCTGTTTTAACATAATCAAATATTTTAGTAAGGTTTACTGCTGTCTCACCCAAAAAAGATGAGAAAATGGCAGAAAGATTCACATATACTAAAGGTCTTTCCAAAACACCAGCTAAAACTTTTGCTGTAATTGTTTTACCACATCCGGGAGAACCACAAAATAAAATTTTTGATGCAGGTGTTAAATTATGAGATTGTAATAGCTCAAATTTTCGATTTTCAATAACAATTTTTTCTAAAATTTTTTGATTTTTATCAGATAAAATGACCCGATCCCAACTTAAGGGAGAAATTAACACATCTATCAAAGGTAATCCTGTTTCTTTATCTGTTGGTATTTCTGGATAAATTTCCCAAGGTGAATGATTTGAAGCGAATTGTTGAGGGATTGTTTTTTGCATAATCCGTTCAAGATCATGAGCCAATAAAAGATGGTTTTTTTGTTTTTCCTCTTGAATAAGCTGTGTTGCAGCAGCACGAAATTCATCTCTGTCATCTTTAGAGAAGCTATTTAATAGTTTTCTTAGAGTATCACCTCGTGCCATTATTATATAAAAAAGCTACAGTTAATAAAGATGAAACAGTATTTTACAAAAAACAATATTCTACCATTTTATCATGAGTATAAGCGAATGAACAATCCTTATCTTGGTCATAATTCCTCCTTGAGAATAGAGTACGATCGCTTTTTAATATGTGTAGAGGTAGAAGGGCGATCTGTTTTTGATACAATCTATTTTAATTGTGTTAACAATTCTTGTAAATCTCCATAGTCATAAGGAGGGCGTTTTCTGATTCCTACTACATCCACAATTTTATCTGTTTCGGTTATTCCATAAATAAATTGATATAAATAGTATATTCACTCATTACAAATCTTTCTCTATCTCATCCCATTTTTGCCAACCAATAGATGTACGATTTCCCTCAGCTTGTTTCAATTGAGTAAATGCTTGTTTGCCAATTTGTATATCTTCTATATTTTCTAACCACTCAATCAAACTTTCCCAATCTTGTGCATCTAAAACTGCTAAACGTTTACCATTTAACGTCACAAATTGAACGGAGTTTATTGCCTCTATTCCTGTCATAGTTTTATCTTTTAATATAGAAATTGATCCCTTTTGATTCTACTAAAAAGAAGATTAGAGAGTCAATTATAATTTGGATAGTAATTAAAACAAATTCAAGAGAAAAGTGCGATTGGTTTTTAAGTAGGTGTGGAAGTGCGATCGTTTTTATAAAGGGAAGATGAGAAAGTAAACTATAATTTAGATATTAATTGAAATAAATTGAAGATAAAAATGCGATCGCTAAACGCCTTAACAAAAAATCAAGAAACCAAATTTTCCTTACAGTATGTTACTAATCAGAAAGGAGAAAAAATAGCGGTTATCTTGCCCATTGAAGAATTTGAAGAATTGCTGATGGATATAGAGGACTTAAAAGACATTTATGAAAGAAAAAACGAAGATTTGACAAATCATGAAGATTTCATCAAAGAATTGAAAGATAATTTAGAAATATCTGCTCAATTATATGCAGAAATTTATGAAGAAGATGAAGACTTACAAGAATTAACCTCAGTTAGTTGTATTGATTTTAAAGAATAATGAAGTTAAAAAGAGGCATGATTATTGATGTTAATCTTGATCCGACTTTAGGCTCTGAAACAGGTAAAATAAGACCATGTATTATTGTAACTAATAATGTTTATAATGAGCGTGTTCCTGTGATTCAAGTAGTTCCAATTACTAATTGGACAGAAAAGAAAGCTAAAATTAAAACTAATGTCGAAATTGAACCTTCTAACTTTAATAATTTGACGAAAAAATCGATTGCTGATTGTTTGCAAACTAGACCAATTGATCATAAATCCCGTTTAATTAGAATAAGAGGAGAATTAGAAAATAATTTAATGGACGAAATAAATCAAAGTTTAAAAATAGTCTTCGCTTTGTAAAATTCGATCGCTTTTAGTGTGTGTAGGGACGAAAGAAAGTACGATCGCTTTTTTAATGTGTAGAGGTGGGAGTGCGATCGTTATTGATAAATATAAATTAGAGAAGATGAGAAAGTGAACTATAATTCAAGATAGACTAACCTTTTAATCGGTATTTTGATTCTTTTGCACATAAATTTCAACAATGGCAGATTTATCCCCAGAAAATAAACTAATAATCAATCATCTTAAAGATAAATTGTTAGAAATTTTGAACGAAGCTAAAAAAGTTGAGTTTTTGTTATTACAGCGTTTCGGCGAAAATGTAGAGACTTACGATAGTTTGGAACAATTAACAGAAATAAGCGAACAAGCAAGAACTCGTTTTTCTAAATTGTCTAATTTACAAATACATATTGCTGAATCTCAACCAGAAATCTCAACCTCTTTGCTACAATTTATTCATCAAGCTATTATCAGTAGTGAAGCCAAAATTCCTGCATTAGAACAAAGTATAAAGGAAATAAAAACAGATTGGAACTTATAATTATGAATAAAGAACCAAAAATTCCCAATCCTGAAAAAATTGCTGAAACCCTAAGAAAAGCCCGTCGTGCTTGTCGAGAAATGGAATTAGCAGGGTTAGAATTAGATGAGGCGATCGCATTGTTAGAAGCAGAAAATCGCAATCAACGTAAAAAATATTTAAACAAAGTTTTAAGCTAATTCTGAAATAGTTGGCTTTTCTGTAAAGTTGTTATTCTTGGCGATCGTTTTTCATTATGTGGAAGGGCGATCGCTTTTCAAGACGTGGAGAGATGGAAGGGCGATCGTTTTTCAAGTACGTGTGGAAGTGTGATCGTTTCTATAAAGAGAAGATTAGAAAGTAAACTATAATTTAGATATTAATTGAAATAAATTGAAGATAAAAATGCGATTGCTAAACACCTTAACAAAAGATCAAGAAAAACAATTTTCCTTACAGTATATTACTAATAAAAAAGGAGAAAAAATTGCGGTTATCTTGCCCATTGAAGAATTTGAAGAATTGCTGATGGATATAGAAGATTTAAAAGATATTTATGAAAGACAAAATGAAGAATTAACAGATCATGAAGATTTTATCAAAGAATTGAAAACGGATGGATTATTACCAAATTAAGTGGACTAATAGTGCTAAAAAAGAACTCAAAAAGTTAGATAAAAAAGTTATTCCTCGATTAATTGATGCAATTGACGAATTAGCAAAAAATCCTTATCCTCAAGGAGTCAAAAAGATTGTTAATTCTGAAAACAATTATCGAATTAGAGTAGGAGATTATAGGATAATTTATCAAGTTATTTCCAATACTCTAATAATCTATATAGTAAAAGTACGTCAATATGTTATTCAAAATCAAGACGATAAAGACGCATTTTGTGAATATCTCGATCGCTTAAAAGCTAATTCTGACGACAAAATTTATTCACATTCTCTCTCTGCCAATGAGATTGAAACAGTTATCTCAAATTATATTAAAAGAAATAGAAATGATTCCTCAACAAATAGAAACTTTAATTAGTCCTGAATTGATCACAACAGAAAATGATACTGTATTTAGTATCAGTGGAGTCAATTGGTCTCAATATGAAATATTGTTGAATAAATTAAATGATAGTGCTGCATTTAGAATTAAATATTTAGATGGAATTTTAACAATAATGTCCCCTAGTCGCAACCATGAAATGATAAAAAAACGTATTGCTGATTTATTGACAATTTATTTTATTGAAAATAATATTAATTATTATCCTACTGGTTCAACAACTTTTCGCAAAGAAGAAAAAAGAGGTGGTTTAGAGCCTGATGAAAGTTATT
>CAJHXH010000496.1_pt1 | contig 12647 bp, 7 predicted proteins | sample 9198571 | NCBI WGS metagenome assembly CAJHXH01 (sample SAMEA7708301, study PRJEB35096) | sediment metagenome | biome: marine neritic benthic zone biome [ENVO:01000025]; feature: sediment [ENVO:00002007]; material: shallow marine sediment [ENVO:03000034] sea grass bed [ENVO_01000059] ... | reverse complement strand
CGCTAAAGAGAAGGTCATCTCCATCACCACCTAGTAAGGCATCGTTTCCTTCATAGCTAACTATGGTGTCGTTGCCTGCTTTACCGTCAAGATAATCGTTACCACCGTTGCCAAATATAATGTCATCGTTGTTGGTTCCGATTAAAATGTCGCTGAAAATATTTCCAATCAATGTAGTCATTTTTTTTGTGTCCTTAATTTTAAAGTAATTACAATTAATAAATAACGCTTTAGTTAAATTTGTCATAGTTAATCGAAATTTAATTTGCATCGGGGCTGATATTTTCGCAATAAGTTACGATTCTAGGTTTGCCACCTACTAAAGTTAAGTGAAGACAACATTTACCAAGAGAATCAGAAGTCCAAGAATAAAGAGGTATGCCTTGACTTGTCGGCATCTCAGTGAGAAGTTCTAAGTCTCCAAAAGTAATATTTTTCTTTTTTTTGCCAAAAGTAAAAGTAGAAATAGCTGAGGCTAAAATAAATAATGAGCCAATTTCACTTAAACATCTGGTTTCCAAAGAAACTGGTTTTCCACTGAGAATTTCTTGCAATTCAGTCTCAGAAATATCTAAGCCGACACGCTTGAGTCCTTGTTTAATTTGAATAGTTTCGGGAATTTGAGTTGGGTGAGACATAGTTTTCCTCCTTTTATAGTACTTTTATGTTTAACAGAGATCTTGCACGCCTAACATCAAAACTAAATAACCAAAAGTGATAAAATCAATTTTCAATGAGAAAACATCAAATATTAAACTTATTACTTATTACTTATTACTTATCACTTCCCCTCAGAAGTTCATTTTACCGAAGGTGCAAGATCTGAGTTTAAGTAAGATTAAGCTGATTTCCAAGTGCCATGAAAACCAAAAGGAACGACATGAGGTAATGCCAATTTACAAATTGGTTTGTCATCAAGATTATGGGCATCAAATATCCAAATTTCGCTAGAAATATTGTTAGCATCAAATATCTCTGTTAAAATCCAACCTTGATCTTGATTTTCAAGATTAGGGGCATAAATAGGGCTAACTGGATAACGGTTTTCCCCTAAATCCGCTTCGGTAAGTTTTCCTGTTTGATAATCAAAACAAGCGATCGCCCCTGGCAATTCTTGACTAATATCGACTCCTTGTCGATGTACCGATAAATAAGTAAAACGCCAAGGTTTTCCCACTAGATTAGGAGCAACGGTAGGATACTCACAACTTTGAACTAATAAAGGTTTCATCTCCATTACTTCTGCCGATTGAGGATCAAGGCGAATTTGCCATAATGTTCCTTTAGCAGTAGTTTTAATCTCTCCTGTGGGTATTTCCGCTAATCGCTGATTGATGGCAAAATCTTCATAGCGTAAGACTTCGATCGTCACCATACCTGAATCATCTACATAACCATTACCAAAACGCCATTGAAACCAAGGTTCTGTTTTTCCCTGACTAACAACTGAAAAGGTTTTGCGATCAATTACTAAAATTTCTGTTCCTTTAGTCGGTTGCCAAGAAAGAGATTCACTAAAACTTTTTTGTTTAGAGAGAAAAGGCAATAGATTTAAACGTACTGGAGGAATAAAAAAGATTAGATATTCTGTGGTTAATACAAAATCATGAATTAAGGGAAGGCTATCAAGAGGTATATTGTTTTGTTGTTGAATTTTACCAGTGCGATCGCTACGGTAAAGGTGTAAAGTTCCTTTCGTAGCATAGCTAACCCCAAAATTATAAATATCCCCTGTGTCAGGATCTTTTTTCGGGTGAGCCGAATAAGGTAAATTTTTCTCTAAGCCCAGTTGTTCATCAATGCCCAAAGTCTCTAGGGTTTTGAGATCTACGGCATAAGGATTTCCTGCTTCCCAGAGGGCTAAAAGTCGATCTGGTAATGCTAGTACCCCATTATTGGCTGAATTTTTCATGGGAACTGTAAATTGTTTCCAAATCGGACCAGTGGGAGTTTGGCCATAGCTACCAAAAATAAACTTTCCCGCTTTTTCTTCACTGTTATATGCTTCTGTTTGCACATAACGATAAACTCCCGTAGCCTCTTGAGCTGTGAAATGAACTCCTAAAATGGCTCCATCTCCATCACACCAATGTCCAATTTGCTGTCCTCCACGCTCAAATAAAGCTGGTCCATTGCGATAAAAAGAACCTTGTAAACCTTGAGGAATAACACCAGAAATCACTTTTAAAGGTGTTGGTCCAAATTCTTGTCCTTTTTGAAAGGCGTTGTGCCAAGATTTTTTGACTGTTATTGTGTTTACCATTTAATTTTTTTCTTGTTGATGAGTATTTGAGTTTACGAAAGGCAGGGATTAGGAAGCTAAGTTTAATTTCCCTACCTTAATGAAAATATAATTAACTGTTCATGGTTACTTTTTCACGGCTACGTATTTTAAGCCAAGGCTGTAACTCTGGTTGAGGTCCGTAGCTTTTAAATTCTTCCCTCATTTTCTCGATTTGACTATTATGAGACAAACCTCTGGTTTTAAATTTATAAATCAATTCACCAATGACAGCTTGAACAGATAATTTCAACATTCGGCCCACATAGTAGATATTGCGAGGATCTAGTAAACTTTTTATGCCAAAAGCTTTCCACTCAAATAAGATATACCAAATCGCAATATAAAAGTAGGTGTGTTTCATGCTGGCAAAAACATTGCATCGTTTGGGTTCAAATTTGGTGTTTTCGAGGAAATCATCAAAGTGCTTTAAAGTACCATAATCTCCAATCAATTGATCTGCTCGGTAAGCATCCATTAAGCCAATGTTGGCATTTTCCTCAACCAATTGATTAAACTGTTTGCATAAGTGGGCAAAAATACCATCCACATTACTATTGGCAATCTTGACATAACGGGGAATGAATTTTAAATCCAAATGCCATTTACCGATATAAGTGGGAATATGGACTCCAAACCACCACATATACTCAAAGTAAATGCGCCAGCTCATGACGCTTGCATGACCAAGTTGTTTAGCATGATCACGATAGAGGCAGTTAACGGTGCGGCCATATACTAAATTAAAATCGTTATAAGCAGATCGTTTTTCTTCGGCATCTGCTTCCCCTGCGAGTTTGGCTCGAATAATCTCGGTTACGCTTTCTACTTCAAATGCCATCATGGTTGTTCCATAAGAATAGAAAGCATCGAAAATATGCGCGGCATCGCCGATTACATACCAGTTATCGGGGGAGAATAAAGTTTTGCTTTTATGAGCAATTCTTGGCCAGTAATGGAAATCAACTATTTCACCACTTTCAATAATCCGATCTAAGATGGTGTGATTTGCTTTGAGAAAACCACGAAATTTATCAAGTTTGTTAATTTGATCAGCAGGAATTACTTCATGGTGATGAATAATACCAATAGACAAATCCATTGATTCTTTATCGATGGGAATTTGCCACAACCAATGACCTTCGCCAAAATAGTGATTGGTGGCGTAATAATGACTGCTTGATGTTCCTTCGGGATGATAACCTGAATGGAAGATGGTGCGATCGATATTTTTAACTCGTAGCCAAGCAGAACCATTATTTACACCAAACAAGTTTTCTGGACCAAAAAGAAGATTATCGGTTTTACGTCCGATGAGAAAACGCTTTCCAGCCGCATCAATAACGTGTTTGGCGGTTAGGATTATGGGTTCGCCGTCAACTTTAACTTTTACGGTATTAATACCATCACCAGAAGTTAAATCGACATCAACTACACGACCATTGAAAAATTTAGCACCCATTTCTCGATTCATCTTAATTAAATCTCGCTCAAATTTGGCTCGTTGTAGATGAAAAGAAGCGATCGCCGTTTGTCGGTTTGCCCACACATGATAGTAATCATCAAGATTTTCGGTTTGAGCTATATCTTTGGGCCAATGAAAGTTTAAGCCCGATTTAGGAGTATGATTTTCAATTAGATAATCGTGAAGTCCTAACTCTTTGCATAAAAAAACAGCTGCTACTTCAATAAGAGATTCTCCTATTTTTAAGTCTTTGTCCGATCGCTCTGGAGGAAGAGGATCTACCCAGGCTATAGAAATATTAGGAATATTCAACAATAAATGACGGATTTGGCAAAGCCCTGCTAAACCACCACCCATAACGACGGCATCGTATTCTTTTGTCTGATTTAAAGTCTTCATTTTTACTCCTTTTTGATTTATAAAGATTGACTTGGTTAAAATTAATAGTGTTGAGCAATATAGTTCAAAGCTCGAAAGCGTAAAATCATTAAAGATTCGTAGAAAGGATTAAGTCTGCATAAAGGAGGAATATGAAATATATAACCCCCTAAACTAATATCTTTCTCGAAAGGACAAGAAGCAGGGATTAATTGGCATAGTAGTTGTGCTACCTTATAGTTGTTAATGACCCTAGTTTCAATCCAGTTATTTAAGAAATTGAGTAGTTGATTTTTTTTTAGCTCAAGACTAATAACAAAGTTCATCATTTACCTCTTTTTTTCCAGAAAGCTGATACTAATTATTAGATTGAAAACTCGTTTTTTATGCAGAATACTTTTGTAAATATTCTTTTTTTTTTACGAGTTTGGTGAGAGGGCAAACCTTACGAACATTTTTTGTCCGTAATTTATTCTGCCCATGTTTTGTTAATTGTTGACCGAAGGAAGCCAAGGTTGTAATTTAGGTTGGTATTTATAGGTTTTAAACTCTTGACGCATTTGTCCAATTTCGGTGTTGGCAGGTAGTCCTTTGATTTTAAATTTATAGACCAACTCGCCAATGGATGCTTGACTGGATAATGTCAATAGTCTTAAGAAATGGTAAATATGGCGTGGATTTAAGCAACCCAGAAGACCAAAACCTTTCCATTGGAACTTCCCATACCAAATAGCTGCATAAAAACAAGTCTTTTTCAAACCCGCAAAAACATTACAGCGTAAAGGTTCAAATTTGGCATTTTCCAGAAAATCATCGAAATGTTTAAGGGTGTGATAATCGCCCCATAATTGATCGCCACGGTAGCAATCCATTAAGCCAATATTTGCGCCTCGTTCTACTAATTGATTAAACTGTTGACATAAATCAGCAAACAGACCATCGATATTGCCATTAAGAGTCTTTAAATATATGGGAATAAAGGTTAAGTCTAAATGCCATTTACCAACATACATAGGTACTTGTACACCAAACCACCACATATACTCAAAGTAAATACGCCAACTCATCACACTAGCATGACCTAACTGTTGAGCATGACCACGATACAAGGAATTAACACTACGTGCATAAGCTAGGTTAAACTCGTTGTAAGCAGAACGTTTTTGCTCCGCATCTGCTTCCCCTGCAAGTTTGGCTCGGATAATTTCAGTTACGCTTTCAATCGCAAGGGCAATAGTGCTTGTCCCATAAGAATAAAAGGCATCCAAAATGTAAGCAGAATCACCGATTACATACCAGTTATCTTCGGAAAACATCTTTTTACTGCGATGGGCAATTCGTTTCCAATAATGGAAATCCACCGCTTCACCACTTTCAATTAATCCATCCAGAATTTGGTGGTTAGCTTTGAGAAAATCCCGAAATTTTTCCTGAGTATTAATTTGTTCGGCGGAAATCACATCATGATGATGAATAATACCAAGGGAAAGCTCATCCGTTTGAGGATCAGTTGGAATCATCCATAACCAGTGACCACGACCAAAATAGTGATTAGTGGAGTAATAATGACTGGTAGAGGCGTTGAGTGGGTCGTAGCCGTTATGGAATTTAGTGCGATCGACATTACGCACACGCATCCAGGCAGAGCCATTGTTAAGTCCCATCAGGTTTTCTGGTCCAAAAAGGACATTATCGGTTTTACGCCCAATAATAAATTTACGACCAGCCCCATCGATTACATGTTTTCCTTTTAATTGAATATGATCTCCATCAAGTTTGACATCAATTATACTCATTGCATCTTTAGGAGTTAGTTCCACATCCGTGACAGAACCATTATAGAAATCAACTCCCATTTTTTTATCCATTTGGAGTAAGTCTTCCTCAAACTTGGCGCGATTAATTTGAAAAGAAGAAATAGGAAGTTGTCGATTACAGCCGCTATGATAATAGTCATCAATGGTATCAGTTTTAGTGGGATCTTTGGGCCAATGAAAGCTTAACCCTTGTTTGGGGGCATGATTTTCAATCAGATAATCATGGAGACCTAATTCTTTGGCCAGGAAAAGTGCCCCAATTTCGATGGTAGATTCACCTATTTTTAAGTCTTTGTCCGAGCGTTTTTCTGGACGAGGGTCAATTAAAGCAATGCGAATATTGGGAACATTTAACATTAGGTGTCGGGCTTGACATAACCCAGCGAATCCGGCACCCATAATGACGACATCATATTCTAAAGATTTTGTTTGCAACATTTTTGTTTCCTTTTCTTGATAGATAAATTGAAATAACAACTGATAAAGCACTCCCTAAAAAAGGGGGGTTGGAGAAGCAGTCAGGAATTGGGGGGTTAGGGGAGATCAATAATTGCTACATTATTAAATTGCAAGTCCCTAACCACCAATCACTAAAACTATCCCCAAGGCTGTAATTCAGATTTATATTGGTAATTTTTAAACTCTTGACGCATTTGCTCAATGTCACTGTTATTAGGCAGGCCTTTAGTTTGGAATTCATGACGTAATTCGCCCATTGCTGAAATACCTGACTGAATTAACAACTGAAATACATAAAAGAGATTTTTAGGTTTTAGTAAGCCCCAAATACCAAAGGCTTTCCATTGAAATATTACATACCAGACGGCGATATAGTAAAAGGTACTTTTCATGCTGGTAAAGATGTTGCTACGTTGAGGTTCAAGCTTACTATTTTCTAAAAAGTCCTCAAAGTGTTTAAAGGTATAGTAGTCGCCAATTAGCTGATCTGCCCGCACAGCATCCATCAAACCGATATTAACTTTTTTATCTACTAATTGATTAAACTGTTGATAAACTTCTGGGAAAATTCCATCTAAAAAGGAACGGAATGGTCCTAAAAATTCACTCAGGAAGTTTACATCTAAATGCCATTTACCGATATATAGAGGTACGATTACTCCGAACCACCACATATACTCAAAGTAAATGCGCCAACTCATTATGCTTGCATTACCTAACTGTTTAGGATGCTCACGCATGAAGGTATTAACACTATCTACAAAAGCGAGATTAAATTTATTGTAAGCCTGGCGTTTTTCTTCGGCATCAGCTTCACCAGCAAGTTTGGCACGGATAATTTCAGTAGTGCTTTCAATGGCAAAGGCTATCATCGTAGTCCCCAATGAATAAAAAGCATCAAAGATACAAGCAGAATCACCAAGTACATACCAGTTATCTTCTGAAAACATGGTTTTACTTTTATGGGCTACTCTGGGTAGGTAGTGAAAATCGACTTCTTCCGAGCTTTGAATTAAATTATAGAGAATAGAATGATTTGCTTTGAGAAAAGAATCAAACTTTTCTTTGGTATTAATGCGATTAGCTGGAATTACATCATGATGATGAATAATACCAATGGATAATTCGTTTTCTTTGGTATCAATGGGAATTTGCCACAGCCAATGACCAGTTCCAAAATAGTGATTGGTGGCATAATAATGGCTAACAGTTGTGCCAATAGGATCATACCCATTATGGAAGAGATTGCGATCGACATTTTTAATCCGCACCCATGCTGAACCATTATTAATTCCCAAAAGGTTTTCTTCATCAAAGATAAGGTTATCGGTTTTGCGACCAACGATGAACTTGCGGCCAGCAGTATCAATAACATGTTTGGCTTTCAGTTCCAGATTTTGGTCATCAAGTTTCACTTTCACGGTTTTAATCTCATCTTTAGGAGTTAAATCTACGTCTGTGACACGACCTTGGTAATAATTGATTCCGATTTCTTTATTCATTTTCAGCAAATCCCGTTCAAATTTAGCTCGATTAATTTGAAAAGTAGGAATTGGTGGCTGACGGTTAATCCAAACGTGAAAGTAGTCGTCAATGGTATCTGTTTTAGAGGCATTTTTGGGCCAATGAAAGTTTAATCCTGCTTTGGGAGGATGATTTTCAATCATGTAATCATTAAGTCCCAATTCCTTACAAATTAATAAGGCGGCAATTTCGACGGTAGATTCACCAATTTTTAAGTCATTGTCAAGACGATCTTCGGGACGAGGATCAACCAAAGCAATACGAATATTTGGTACTTTTAATTTGAGATGTCGAGCTTGACATAAACCGGCAAAACCTGCCCCCATAATTACGACATCATATTCTGACAATTGATTAGTGTTCATTAAATAACTCCTATGTGATCAAAATTTATTGGTATTGGATTTGTTGTGGGAGAAATTAATTCTCCCTGATTAATTTTGTGAAGTTACTTAAGTGCAAATGGTTTCACTTGCTGGGTTAAGACTTCTTTTAATATGGGTGGCCAACTTGCAGGTATGGGATTACCGTCAGAATCACGAACAACCCATGCTACTTCTTGTTCACCCACATGAAGTTTCTCTGTTTTACCATCAGGATAATCTCGGTAAAACTCAAAGTTAAAAACTGCACCACATTCAGAAACTGACTGAACGTAAAGCAAAGTACGAATCCTATCGAAAGGCATTGCTTCGCGCATATAAGTCATCCGACTATAAAGACAAATCATCTCACCACGAGCATTAGAAACCCTTAAATACTCAGGTGCGACTGAATAAAGGAACAGATCTAAAATTCGTCCTTGCCAGATAAAATAGTTACCATAATAGACATTCCCTACGACATTAGATTCTTCCAGAGTAGTTTGGAATACCTCTTGTCGTAACAACTTGCCGTAACGGTTCATTTCCAAGGGGAATTGATACACTACCTCACCAGTATTCAAGGGGAAAAGACTTGTGGGTAATGGTTTTAAAGGAAGAGTTTCGGGTTTTCTTAAGTTGAGAGTAGCAGGTGTTTTCGCGGCAAATTTTTGCAGGTATGCTTCTAGATAAGGTGGAAATGGCATCGGAGAAGGTACTCCATAGCTAACTAAACGCACCCATGTGGCTTTCACTTCGGCGATCGCCAATCGTTCTAGAGAATTATCTGGTAAAACTTTACAGAATTCAAGATAAGTATCAAAAGAAGAACCTTTGACATTGCCTACCCAAACACGCCCTTGAATTACATCATAAGCACTGGCTTCACCTAAAACTCGCAAACTAACCGCATTGGTAACCATACCCCAATCTCCAGTTAAAAAGTCAGAGAGCATTTTCTGAGCCACACTCTCCATAGGAAGTTCACGAAGTTTGCCTATCCACTGAAAATATTGAGCAAAATGAACGTTACGACTGATGCTACCACTGTTTTTGAAACTAGCTTGATAACGTTGTTCATAAACTAATTGCCCTTGTGGTCCATCTTGTACATAGCGTGTACTATGCCGCTCTTGATTGTCAGCCTTAGATTCAGATACTGGAACTGAAATCTCTTGTCGAACAACAGGGGTAACTATAGCAACCATTCTTTCAGGAGGACGAGTTAATTTAATCGGTACAGTCATCACTAAAAATTCACCTTCTGGAGTTTGGGTTTTAAATAGCACACTTTGTTCCTTTTGTTCCACAATTACTAACTTGAGTTTGACATCATTAAAAGCTTTGCGAACTGCTTCTAAAGCTGACCAAATCCTCGTTCCAGCTCTATCTAAGCTATCTCCACCTTGAACTAACTGATTCATTAAAGGAGTATGAACTTTTCCTAAAAGGGCTACCCAGTCATCCTCTGTACGATGAGTAATCAATTCAAGATCACATCCTTGAGCAGTTTCACCTACTACACATAAACAGTAGCGATCGCAATGGGATAGAGACAAATCAAGTTTACTTACACTAGAACCAATTAGTTTTGGTTTACCTGAAGTTAGGGTTTTAATGCGGAAGTTGATACTTTCGTGGAAGGTTAATCCTAACTGCTCTTTAAGTGCACGAGTAATAATTGGTCGTTCTTGTTTACGACGTTGTTGTTTAGATTTTCCTTGTAAATTAGGAGCATACCCCAAAGCAATTGCAGGAGGGTTGACACTTAACTTTTTGAAACTATCATGTAAAACTTTTTGAAGTTTTAGTTCATCTCTAGTTTCAGGGTTGGCTAATTCAACAGCAGTCGGATTTTCTAAGTGTTCTTCTAAAATACGAAGGCGATAACCAGTTATTTTCTCCAAGACATCTCCTTGCTCATTAGTCGCAACTACTTGACTGAGATACTCTTGTCCTTCTAATTTTTGCAGATCCACTATAACTAATCTTGAGCTTTGATCTAGATTGGGATTTTCCCATAATTTAATTTGATCAATTTGCACAGGTAAGCAGATATGTTTGGGAATAGTTAACTGCACTGATTGAAGTAGCACATCCCGAAAATAAGGATCGCCGAGTAAAATAGAGTAACCTAAATTGTCTGCAAAACTTTCCTTGACAAGTTCTTCTTGAGATAAGACATAAGAACTAAAAACACTGCGTTTTTCATTGAGAGAGAAAATAGCTCCCATTCGTTGAAAGCGATCGCCTTGGAAGAGAAGATCACCATAAAGGTCGGTTTTGGGTTCTAAGGAAAGAGCTTTAGTTTGCTTCTGGCTAATTGTTTCCCCCAATGAGAGTTTTCCTAACACTAAAGTGGCAGAAAAATGGTCGGTTTTAAAACCAGTTTGTTCGGTACGAATGCCAACTTTAACCCGTTGTTCCCCTTTTTCATCTAATTCCATTGCAAAAGCATGAATTTGAATATCCACACCAGTTTTGGGATTGACTACTATTGGTTTTCTCAGAGAAATATTCTCAATGCTAATAATAGAAGGTTTTTCTTTACCAGTAACATAAGCAGTTGCTTGTGCCATTGCTTCCAAACCAAAGACGGTAGGAAATAAATAAGAACCTCGCCAAAGATGATCTTTTACATAAAGGTCACGTTCAAGACTAAGATGAGAAAGGGCCTTTAATTCTACCCCCGGTTCTAAATAAACAATTTGCTCGATAAAACGTAATTTTTCGGGTGCTGGTGAATCTACTGGTTTCCAAGTATCAAGCCCTCCTAAACGAGCAGCAATTACTACTTGTTTAACATCGGGATCATATTCAAACAGTTTCAGAAAACGATCTACTCCTTCTTTGGTAGGTATAGCACTAATTCCCATCTGTTCAAGATTCTTCACGCTACCCATGCGTGCACCCATTCCCACTTCACCCCAAACACTGTAGGCGATGGAAAGTATTTCGGTTTCGCTATGTTGCTTTTGAAAACCTCTGAGCATAATATTCAAAGATTCATTAGCAAAAGCATACCAAGTATTTCCTGGCATTCCAGTTACTCCAATGATAGAGCTAAAACCGACAATTAGTTTGGGGGGAGTGTCAGCTAAAACTTGCAATAAGTTATAAGCTCCCAGTATTTTGGGCGAAACTTCAGCTAATGCATTTTCGAGGCTGACTTGATCTACTTTGCGAGGTTTATTTAAACCCGCACCATGGACGATACCAGTTATGACACCAAGTTCGCTGGTAATAGTTTTTACTAATTCAGCAACCACCTCAAAGTTAGTAATGTCACAGGAGTAGTAAACACTGGTTAATCCTTCTGCTTGAAAGCGTTTGAGGGTATTTACCACTTCTTGGTTATCTTTCGATGAGCGTCCCACTAAAGCCATTTTTACCCCTGTTTTTTGAGCTAAGGCTAAGGCACATTCAGCCGTAATACCTTTTGCTCCACCTGTCACCACAATGACATCCTCATTTGACCAAGTGAGCGATCGCTGTTTATAATTAACAGGATGTTGTAAATTAGATTGAGGTACTAAACGATCTAAGTTCGCATTATAACCAACAGTTTTTATGGGTTCATCTCCAGATAATTCCTTGACTACTAAATCAGCCATAGAATCAGGTGTAATGTTGAGATCAAAATCGATTACTCTTACCTTCAAATCTGGACGTTCAAGATGTACACTACGAGCAAATCCTGCGGCACAACACATCTCAGGATTCATGGTAGTAGAGTCTTCCCCAAAATTACCACCACCAAACTGCACATAAACAATGGAACTATTTTTAGGTGCAGAAACTATACTTTTAAGCCGTTCCACCATTTTAGGCAAAGGCAAATATTTTGATTCGGGGCAAAATTGAGGTAGAATAGCAATAAAATGGGAGAAATCCTGTTTTAAAATTGCCTTATCTGCTTTAACTTGCTCATAAGTAACATTTTTAATATCTGATCCTAAAGAGGAAATTAATTTACTTAAGGCATTGTTTACTGGGTTATCAATCTCATCGGAGATAATCGAAACTTTAGCATTAGATAGCATTTTTTACCTCCCATTGGAAACATATTCAACTGCAAAATTACGTACCCAGTCGGAATTTGAGCTATTAGTGGTTTTTTCAACGGTTTGAGGATGAGAAACTACTTTAGGGCTACTGTTGATCTTTGTGGGTTGAAGAGTTTCGACTACAGGCATTTGAGCGCGAATTGCGGTGGCGACATCTTCTAAACTGGCGTTAGCAAGAGTTGAAGGCTCAATTTCACCCCCCACACCACATTCTTTTGCTGCATTGGCTACTAATTCACCCGCTTTAATAGAGTCCAGATTCAAATCATCAAGTAATTTTAAATCAGGAGTAAT
>CAJHXH010000329.1_pt1 | contig 12729 bp, 5 predicted proteins | sample 9198571 | NCBI WGS metagenome assembly CAJHXH01 (sample SAMEA7708301, study PRJEB35096) | sediment metagenome | biome: marine neritic benthic zone biome [ENVO:01000025]; feature: sediment [ENVO:00002007]; material: shallow marine sediment [ENVO:03000034] sea grass bed [ENVO_01000059] ... | reverse complement strand
GAAGCTGTAATTTCTATTCCTCCTGTTAGATTGAGGTTTTGAGTGACAATTTCTATATCTCCTGCATTCCCTTCTCCTTGAGTTTCTACTTTAATACTGCCATTGCCATCAATATTAATAGTTAATGGTGCTGTTATATTTATATCTCCACTATCACCACTACCTAAAGTGGAAGCGGAAATCTTACCCTCATTGCTAAAGTTAATCTGCAAATCGGGATGATTAATTTGAGGATTAATGATTAAATTGCCTCCTTTTCCTTTTCCTTCCGTTTCAGCAAAGATACCTAATTCTCCTGAAATACTTAATTGATTAGTATTTAAAGTAATATTACCGGCATCTCCTGTGGCTTGCTCTCTGGTTCTGGCACTAAGTTCTGCATCCTCTCCTATTGTTAGAGTGTTAGTGATAATATCGATGTTTCCTGCTTCTCCAGCACTATTGGTTTCGACATTGAGTAAGCTACTGCTGTTAATGGCTACGCTATCTTCGGCATCAATGAAAATACTGCCCGCTTTGCCTTCTCCCTCCGTAGCAGCGGATATTTCGGAGTTATCGCTGAGGTTGAGTAAGGGGGTGTTGATGGTGATGCTCTCAGAGCTACCTGTAGCACCTTTTTTCACTTCTGAGGTTATTTGGGACTGATTTGTCAAATTTAGGCTTTCACTAGCATTCAGGGTGATTTTACCAGCATTTCCAGATGATTCTGTGGAGGTGCTGATAGTTACTCCATCGGCTATGGTTAGGTCTTGAGTTTTTATATTAATACTTCCTGCCTGCCCTCTACCAGAGGTTTCGGCGGTGATTGAGCCGTCTCCTCGAATATCTATGGTTTCGGGAGCAGTAATAGTGATGCTACCTCCATCGCCAATACTGGTGGTGCGAGCGGAAATAAAGCCTTTGTCTGTGAAAGCAATATTTAGGTTAGAGTTATTGTCATGATTATTAATGGTAAGGTTGCCAGCTGGTGCTTGTCCTCCGGTTTCGGCAAAGATACCTAATTCTCCGGCAATCTTCAGGTTGGTGGTGTTGAGATTAATGTTACCTCCTTGAGCTGTGGTAGTAGTGGACTTGGTAGTAGCACTAATCTGGGAATTTTCACCGATGGTTATGGCAGGAGAGGTTAATTCTATATTTCCGGCTATTCCTGAACCAGTAGTTTCAACATTCAGGTTAGTATTGGCACCAAGAGTTATAGCTTCAGGAGCGTTAATTATGATATTGCCACCTTTACCACTGTTGTTCGTAAAGCTAGATATCTCAGCTTGATTATCGATCCTGATGTTGGGAGAATCAATTGTAATAGTACCTGCATTTCCACTAGCTGAGGTTTGAGCAAATAAGCCACTATTGGCTGTGGTGTCTACTGTTGTACCTCGAATATTGGGAGTGTTTAATGATACCTGAAGGGTATAGTTTTTCGGACTTACTATTGTTATTGGATCTCCAAAGCTACCCTCCACTCGAATAAAGTAAGTACCGGTTTGGGTAAAGGTGTTTGCTAAAAAAGGATCTCTGTTGTTACTATTACTACCACTAGCTCCTAAATTATCAGAAGCATCCTCATTTTTTGCTATTTCAGTTCCGTTGTTATCAAAAAGACGAATTCTTAGATCTACGTCTTGTGTGTTGCTACCTTCTGGAGAAGTTCCATTATCAATATCAAATATGCCTCTAGTACCTGCTATTTCAACTTCAAAGGAATAAATATCAACGCTTGCTGGCTCTGAACCTTGCCCTTCAATTGAAACATAGGGTACTGTAGTAGGATTTTTGACATCGGGATTGAAATTGTCAACACTATCAATAGAGAAATTGTCATTGATATTTTGTGCTTCTGCAGAAGTATTATTTGGTTCAATTTCTGGGGTAGTTTGTGGAGGTGTTGGTTTTGGTAAAGTTAATACAGGAGGTGTAGGGCGCTCGTCAAAATTAGAATCTATTCCAGTAATGGTTACTTTTTCTGTAGCTTTTATGTCTATATTTCCTGCTTTTCCGTCGCCGAAAGAGTTGGTAAGGATTTGTCCACCATTTCTTAGTTCAAGGGTCTTAACCTCAACAGTGATATTGCCCGCATCAAAATTTGTCTCTGTTTGAGCATTTAATACTGCCCCGTTTTGTATCAATAATTTATCCGCATTTATTATTTTAAGCTCTCCTGATTTTCCTTCACTTCCTTCCTGTAAGCTAAGATAAACACCACTTAAAAAACCCTCTTTACTAATTCCTGAAATATTGATAGTATCTGAAACATCAAGGGTAATGTTACCTGATTTCCCTTGACCTCTCGTTAAACTAAGAATTTGAGAACCTTGTTGCAATGAGAGATTCTTGGCGGTGAGATTAATATCTCCGCCATCACCAATTCCAATCTGGTTGACGGCAGTAGCTAAATAACTACCATTGCTTAAAGATACATCTCCTGGGCTATTAATTTCTATATTTCCTGCATTACCTTTGCCAGAAGCAATACTCGTAATGCTACTTTGATCTAATTTAAGATTATCAGTTTTAATCAGAATACTACCAGCATCTCCCTCATCTGCAAAAGTAGAAGTTTCAATAGTAGAAAATCCAGTTAAAGAAAAAGTATCTGTTTCGATTTCAATTAGGTTGTCTAGATTACTTGTAGGACTCGTACCACCTATTTCGATCGTCGCAAAAAGAGAACTAGTAGCTAGAGAAATTGAACCTTCAGGAGCTTTGAGAGTTATAACACCAGGATTTCCTTGCCCTGATGAACTGGCATCAATGTTTACTTTAGATAAGGAAATAGAAGGAGCGGAAATTAAAATATTTCCTCCACTACCTGCTCTTTGAGCATTGCTGTTTATATCAATATCCTCTATTTGTAATTCTCCAGTTTTTTGTTGCAGTGTTATATCACCTGACTTTTGTTGTGTGCTAGTAGACACTATATTATCAGTAATGGATATGTTGCCATCAGCAAAAATCTCTATTTTTCCTCCGTTACCTGATTCCCCTGAGGCTGATAATGAGGATGAATTAATGGCATTAGTAGTAATATTACCACTAGCAGAAATCAAGATATCACCTCCATCCCTTGAGGATGATTCTGAGGAAGAATCGATGACATCATTAGCCGTAATATCATCTCCATCCCTTGAGAATGATTCTGAGGAAGAATCGATGACATCATTAGCAGTAATATCACCTCCAGCAGAAAGAGTGATATTCCCTCCCTTTCCCCCTGATTGCCCTGATGAGGAAGAATCGATGGAATCAGTCTGAATATCACCTCCAGCAGAAAGAGTGATATCCCCTCCCTTTCCCCCTGATTCCCCTGATGAGTTAGAATTGATGAAACTAGTCTTAATATTACCTTCAGCAGAAAGTTTGATATTTCCTGCATTCCCTGAGGTTGACCAAGAATCGATGCTATATTTAGCAGTAATATGACCTCCAGCATCAAGAGTGATATTCCCTCCCTCCCCTGATACTGAGTAAGAATTGATGGAATCAGTAGTAATATCACCTTTTTTAGCAGAAAGTTGGATCTTCCCTGCCTTATATGATTCCCCAGAGGAAGAATTGATGGAATTAGCAGTAATATGACCTCCAGCATCAAGAGTGATATTCCCTCCCTCCCCTGAGGTTGACCAAGAATCGATGCTGCCATTAGCAGTAATATCACCTCCAGCATCAAGATAGATATCTCCTCCCTTTCCTGATGATAATAAGAATGAAAATGAGGTAGAATTGATGGAATTAGTCTTAATATCACCTCCAGCATCAAGATAGATATCTCCTCCCTTTCCTGATGATAATGAGAATGATTCTGAGGAAGAATTGATGGAATCAGTCTTAATATTACCTCCAGCATCAAGAGTGATATCTCCTCCCTTTCCTGATGATGATAAGGATGAGAATGAGAAAGAATCGATGGAATCAGTTTTAATGTCAGCAGTTGCATTAAGGATTATATTTCCTCCGCCTAATTCACCTCCTGAAGTATTTAACTGCCCCTCTATTTCTATCTCTTTTCCATAAGAAGTTATGTTCCCGCCTTTTTCTCCACTAACATCTATACCAACTCCTGAAACGATTAAATTACCTCTATCAATAAATTCGGGCAAAGCTACACTTAAGTCAGAATTAATATTAACTATTCCTGCTTGATTTAAACCACCTAAAATAACATTGCTACTAGGTGATTTAATTTCTACTCCATCAACTTTGACATTACCACCAATAAAAGCTAAAGTTTCTCCTTCATTAACACTTAAATCCCCTTTTGATAGATTAATAACATAACTACCAGCATCAGAACCAGCCCCATTCCAAGCAGTTAAATTATTATTGTCATCTACTATCGGGGAGTTGTCGAAACTATTAACACCTAAAGAATAAAGCCCTGATTGGGAAACATCAAACGTTGGTAGAGTTGATTGTAAAGTGCCACTACTATCATCATTATCTACTTTTAGCTCACCTTGAGAATCGAACAGATATAGCTTACTATCAATGTTGGTCTCATCATTTACCGTTGTGGCATTAAACTTACTACCTTCGGTTAAAAATACTTCATATAAATCGGTATCACTGCCTTGACTCAAATTTCCTTGAATTTCATCAGGCAATAATGTATTACTGTCATTAATTCCTTGGGCTGTATCGGTTAATTCTCCTGCATCTCCTTGTTCTTGTACTATTACTATATTTTCCTCATGTTGTAAAATAATATCCCCGGCATTTTCCCCAATTCTTAATCCTGTGGGGTTGAGCGAATTACCATTAACCTCTACAACCATTGGAGGAATATTAGGATTAACAGCACTATATTCAAACTCATCAAAAACTATCGCTTCTGCGGTGGAGGCAAAAAAGGAACCATTCAAATCTAAACTAGCATTTTGATTAAAGAAGATACCATTGGGATTGATGAAATATAAATCGGCACTACCTTCTACTTTTAAAGTGCCTCTTATTTCGGAAATATTATTACCTGTTACTCTTGCCAGAATATTATCAATGTCTACCGGATTATCAAAATAGACTCCTTTACCTTTTTCAATATTAAATTCCAGGAAACTATGGAATAAGTTAGCATCTCTTTTAGCTCCACCAATAATTCTATCGTTATTCCCGTCTATACGTTCGATTTGCGTATTTTCGCTCCCGAGGGTGATATCGGCTTGTATCCTGGGGTTGGCGGGAGGAAAAATTACACTTAAATCAGGATTGATCTTAACAACTCCCGCTTGATTTAAACCACCTAAAATAATATTGCTACCTGGGGAGATAATTTCTACTCCATCAATAGTTACATTGCCACCAATTAAAGCTAAGGTTTGCCCTGGATTTACTGCTAAATTACCTGTGGGTGTTGTTGATAAACTAATTACATAGCCTCCACCATTACCAGAACCATTTTGATTCCAACTACTTAACGGTGAATTACCCCCAACCCCTAATCCAGCAAATTCAAAACCATTACGAGCGAAAATCTCTCCCTCAGCACTTACAGGTGAGTTAGCATAACTAGAGATACCTAAATAGTAAACACCTGATTCTGTGGGTGTAAATTCAGATAAAGTTGACTGAAATGTACCTTGACTATCCTCATTAGCATTAATTCCTAATCCCTGACTATCAAATAAAAATAAGCTAGTATCAACATCACTTCCACCCACAGTTGTGGCACTGAAAGGCTTACCTGCTTCGAGGGAAACCTGATATAAATCCGCATCATTCCCACCAGTTAAATCACCTTGAATTCCATCTGGTACTGGTGTATTGCTATCATTGACCGGTTGAGACGTATCTAATAGTTCTCCCGCATCTCCTTGTTCTTGAACTATTGTCTCATCTTCTTGAACTATTGTCTCATCTTTGAGAATAATATCCCCCGGATTTTCCCCAAATCTCAATCCTGTGGGCACACTTACTACTAAATCTGGAGGGATATTGGGATTGACAGCCCTATATTCAAACTCATCAAAGATAATTGTCTCTGCTGTAGAAGCAAAAAACGAACCATTCAAATCTAAACGGGCATTTTCATTGAAAAATAAGCCATTGGGATTAATGAAATATAAATCGGCAATACCATCAACCTTTAAAGTACCTCTTATCTCCGAAATATTATCCCCTGTCACCCGTGCGAGTATATTCTCAATGCCTGCTGGATTAGCAAAATAGACTCCCTTGCCTGTTTCAATATTAAATTCCAGGAAGCTATGAAATAAATTTACTCCTCTTTCTGCACCACCAATTACTCTGTCATTCTTCTCGTCAATTGATTCTATTTCCGTGTTTTCATCTCCTAGAGTATCATCTGGTTGTAAACGAGAATTAGTTGTTTGAGACTCTAAACTTTCCGCAACTGGGGCATTACTGCTGGAATTTAAGTTATTCTCAATTATATTGACAGTGCCATTAATAGCCGTTAAAGTTCCATTATTAATTACTTGATTCCCTGCTAAAGTGAGATTATTTTTTGCGGTTAACTGTGCCTCATTAGTAATTATCCCTTGACTACCTTCTAAAATAAGCCCCACAGGTGTAGTAGTATTAACCGTTAATAAAGGAGGTGTTTGAGGATTAGTGGCACTATATTCCATGCCATTGGGGAAAATAAAACCACTACCACTACTAGCAACAAATGAACCAGCTATATCTAATTGGGCATTAGGACCGAATAAAATACCATTAGGATTGACAAAGTATAAATTAGCACTACCTGATACTCCTAAAGTTCCTAAAATGTTAGAGGGATTATTACCTGTGACTCGGCTAAAAATATTAATTACATCGGCAGGATTAGAAAAATAAACGCTATTACCCTCATTAATACTAAATTCGAGGAAACTGTGAAAGAGATTTTCGCCTCTTAATGCCCCACCATCAATTTGTTGCAAAGTTTCATTGATTTGGTTGACAATTGATGCCTCACTGCCTAAAGTATCATCGGGAATTATTTGGGCAATAGAGGGGCTATTTTGAGTTAATATACTATAGCCAGAGAGAAATAGAGCTAACCATAAATTTGAGTTTCTTCCTTTAGTTTTCAGTTTCATGGAACTAGGGAATGAGTATTTATCTATATTTTATCAAGATTTTTGATTTAAGGGTCAAAAAAATGGTGGGCATTGCCCACCCTACTTATTGTAAATTAGTTGTTGGATGATTTAATGGCTCATTTTGGCTCAGTTTTTTCCATGACTACATCAAAATTAAAGACGATCGTATTTTTTAATGTCGTAAGCGATCGCCTTAAACAAATAATTATCTATTTTTGCAGTTAATATTAAATAAAAACTTTAAGCGTATTTTTTTAGAATTTGGTTATTAATTAATTAATTTGATCAGGAATTACGCAAAAGCTGAATTTGGCTCATCTAAACTGTAACTAAAAATAGTTGCAATTCAGATATTGATAAATGATAATAGTTTAAAGTTTAATAATTGTACTTTTGAACAAAAAACCCAGTGATGAAACTGGGCTAATTGATCTGTATTCTGAAAACGATAGTAATCTACACCCATATTGGCATCAGCAGAGTAAGCGTAAAAAGTAACACCTTTTTCAATAAAATTAGGGAAGTTTGTGCCAGTTTATATATTGGAGCATTAAGCACACATTAACGCCATAAAAAAATGTATCATGGTATATGGAAGTGAATTTAAAAATAATCCATTCAACTTTCTTTTTCCTGTACATATCAATTATTTTCAAATTTAATCGAGGTTTAACCATGTCCACTGAATACTATGACGATATTTTAGGTAATCGGATAATCTGTACTCCCCTCTTTTTTCACTTCTTTGATACTTGCTATGGTGATGAAGACATTAGTAAAAGAGATATTTCTAATAAGATCTTATCCCACCACAATAATGACAAAAAATCAAGAAGAAAATAAAAACGAGAAATTAATGACAAAAAAAATAAAGGATTCGAGCATCACTCTTTCAGGGGTGGAAAAAAGAAAAATAATTCCTTATTCCAAAATACGTAGTAATAGAAGACGTAAGAAATTTACTACTACTCTCGTTTCTGGGTTGTTGCCGACATCAAATCGGGTGAACTCTCGGGAGAGGATGGGAGTAAAAAAGTGTTGACTTTGAAGTAAAAGGAAGAATATGGCAGATTCTGTTAGAGCATCTAAACAAGGTTTAAAAATTGTCGATCAGGCAAGAGCAAAAAAAAGATGGAACAAACAAGCTTCGATTTGGCATGATACAGCTTTTGTTTCTCTGTCAACTTTAAAGCGATTTTGGGAAAGAAAACCGATCTTGGAAGAGTCTTTCATTAATATTTGTAAGAGTGTAGAGGTAAACTGGAAAGAAGTGGTTGACAAGGAAGAAAAGCAAGACATTCCAATTCTCCCCTTACCTCTACTCGCTCCTGAATTTTATGTAGAACGACCACCGATCGAATCTGTATGTTATAAAACTTTGTGGCAAGATGGTTCTTTACTGAGAATAAAAGCCCCTAGGCAGATGGGCAAAACTTTATTGCTTGACAAACTCTTAGTTAAGCTAGTTATGAGTGGTTTTCGCATTGTTAATTTAAGTTTTAAGCTGGCAGAGCGAAATCATTTCACCCGTCTAGATAAATTATTGCGTTGGTTATGTATAATGGCGGCTAGGGAATTACAAATACCTAGTCAATTAGATGATTACTGGGATGGGGAAGGGGCTGGTAGTAAAGCTAACTGTACTGCTTATTGGGAAGAATATTTGTTGTTAGCCGATGAGAGTCCCCTTGTCTTAGCATTAGATGATGTGGACTTACTCTTTCCCTATTCCGAAATTTACGAAGACTTTTTTGCTCTACTACGTTTCTGGCACGAAAGGGCGAAAAATCGTCAGCTTTGGCAAAAGTTAAGATTAGTGGTAGCTTACTCTACAGAAATATATATTCCTCTCAATATTGATCAATCTCCTTTTAATGTAGGTGTACCAATCGAGTTACCGGAATTCACCGCCTCTCAAGTCCAAAATTTAGCTAAGTTACACGGGCTAGATTGGGGAATGATTCAGGTAGAAAAACTGATGGCGATGGTAGGGGGACATCCTTTTTTATTGGAGCAGGCTTTTATCCATCTGGAAAATTATCCAGAAACAACCTTATCAGCACTGTTGAATAATGCACCTACAGAAACCGGAATTTATGGCGACCATCTGCGACAACACTTGTTAGAATTACGGGAGAATCAAGAGTTAGTTTTAGCTTTCAAAAAGGTGGTAAATGCAAACAATCCTGTTCAATTAGACCCCATTTTAGCCTACAGGTTAAATAGGATGGGTTTAGTTAAGCTCTGTGATAATGGAGTTGAACCACGTTGTCAGTTAGATCGCCTTTACTTTCGTTCTTATCTAGGAGAAGGGGAATGAATACAGCTCCTAACTCTAATTTTTCCTATCGCTACAGTGGTGGATGTCTAGATGTAGAAGATCCTACTTATGTGACGCGATCGGCAGATGTAGAATTTTACGAAGCCTTGAAAGCAAGAGAATTTTGTTATGTATTCAACTCTCGGCAGATGGGAAAATCAAGCTTGCGGGTGCGGACAATGTATCGGTTACAGCAGGAAGGAATCGCCTGTGCTGATATTGATTTAACCGGGATTGTCAGTCAGGAGGCTACTCCAGAAAGTTGGTATTCAGACATCATTAGAGAATTAATCAGTTGTTTGCAATTAAAGCTCAATCGACGCAATTGGTGGCAGGCTCAAAAAGATCTAACTCCTGTCCATCGTTTTGAGGTATTTATTGAAGAGATTTTACTGGAACAGATTGAGGAAGATATAGTTATTTTTGTGGATGAAATTGACAGTATTCTCCGCTTAAATTTCCAAATTGAGGATTTTTTTCAAATAATCCATGCTTGTTATGATAAACGAGGGAATAATCCTGCTTACAAGCGTCTTAGTTGGGCACTGTTGGGAGTCGCAACCCCCTCAGACTTAATTAAAAATCCCCACTGCGCTCCCTTCAATTTAGGCAAAGCTATTGAACTAAAAGGTTTCCAACTCCATGAAAGTTTAGTTTTAGCTAAGGGATTAACTAATCAAGCTCATAATCCTAAAAAAGTTTTAAAACAGATATTATATTGGACAGGTGGTCAACCTTTTCTTACCCAGAAACTATGTTGGTTAGTTAGTACCTCAGAAGTCTTCATTCCCGCAGGTAATGAAGTTAAGGCTATTGAAAAGCTAGTTCAAAAGCGATTAATTGATAATTGGGAATCTCAGGATGAGCCACCCCATCTCAAAACGATTCGTTCACGGCTTTTGAATACGGAAAATAATCAGCAGTTACTGCAGTTATCTCAAAAAGTTTGTCAACGGGGACAAATTCTCGCTAAAAATGCCCTCCTCTACCAACAATTACAGTTATCGGGATTAGTTATTCAAAAAGGAGGCTTTCTCAAATTTTATAACCCAATTTATCGATCGGTGTTTAACCGGAAATGGGTTAAGGCACAGTTGCACATTCTCAGTCCTGAATCTTCCCCAATTAATGGTGGGATAGTAGGGCTAGTTAGTGTAATAGTTACCTTCTTGCTTATGGGACTGCGCTGGCTATCCATCCTGCAAACATGGGAGCTACAAGCATTGGATCACTTGATGCGGCAACTTCCCAGAGAATCAACAGAAGAGCGTCTTTTGATTATAGGGGCAGATGAACAAGATATTAGTAGTCCTCCTAGTGGGTATGGCTATCCCTTACCTGATGCTATCCTAGCTCAGCTATTTGATAAACTAAAGGACTATGAGCCGTCAGCCATTGGCTTGGACATAATACGAGATCGACCTCAACCACAAGGAGATTCTGAAGGTTATCAGGCATTGGTTGCTCATTTACAAAGCAATGATAAGCAGAATGTGCTGATTACTGTCTGTTCCTTTGGCAACAATCCCCGCAACAGTATTAAACCTCTCCCTCAAAGCCCAAAAGAACAATTAGGCTTTATTGATATTTACAGTGATAAAGATCTCAATCCTTACGATGATACGGTGCGTCGCTATTTATTATCCCGTAGCCTTTCTTCTAACGCTCCTGATTCTACTTGTACTACATGTTACTCTTTCGGTTGGCAACTGGCTTACCTCTACTTAGATGCCCAGAATATTCCCGTAACAACGGAAAAACAGGACTGGAAGTTTGGTGAACTGGTGGTTAAGCGTTTGCAAAAGCGTAGTGGCGGGTATCAAAACTTAGATGCTCGGGGAAACCAACTGCTAATCAACTACCGCAAAACTCCTAATCCTCAAAAGATCGCCCCACAATTAACCGTTAGGGATATTCTCACTGAAAGCGATCACTTTAACCCAGATTTAGTTAGAGGAAAGGTTATTCTCATCGGCGTTACTGCTGGGAGCATAAAAGACTATTATGCTACACCCCACGGAACAATGAGAGGTTTATATCTCCATGGTCATGTAGTTAGTCAGATTATTAGTGCGGTTGAGGATAATCGACCTTTATTATGGTGGTTACCTCAATGGGGAGATACTCTGTGGGTGGCTTGGTGGTCTTTTGTCGGAGGTATAATTGTCTGGCGATTGAGATCTCGTCTTTATCTGGGATTGAGTACTGGCATTTCTGTGATAATTCTCTATGGAAGTTGTTGGCTTTTTTTAACTCAAGGTGGTTGGCTGCCTTTGCTTCCTTCTATCTCAGCTTTGATGGCTAGTCAAGGTGTTTTACTAACTTATACTGCATTAAAATTTCGAGAAAACAGCTAAACTGATATGAAAAAATATCAATACCCCATGCCACTTGTGGGCAAAATTCTTTTAACACTCCTAATTCTGTTAATTAGTTTTCCTTCCCTCGGAAAACAATCTCCCAAACTAATCTTTTCTCAACGTCCAGAACCACCGCAAACACGCACTCCTGAGGGAGATCCGACTCCTGCAGGTACTCGTCCAGAGAATAATTGCCCAGAAACTTCTAAACCTCTTACTGCTTTATTCGCCAATAATGGTAGTGATTTTACTGTCTCGGAATATCCGACATTTTGGTTTTATATCCCTGATTTTCCTCAACAGATAGATTATATGGAGTTTTTGCTGCAAGATGCCCAACAAAATCGGACTGTCTATCACAAAGCAGTCAAGCTCACTGACAAGGCTGGAATTATCAAAATCTCTCTTCCTGTCAATCCAGAGTATGCTCTCAAAGTCAATGAAAATTACCGTTGGCACTTTAATCTTAAACTTAACTGTGCTGAGTCATATCAAGTTGTTCAAGGTTGGATTAGAAGGTTACCGATGACTTCTCAACTAGAAAATCAGTTAGAGAAACTGCCATCTCAGAATTATTTGGCTTATCAGAAAGAAGGCATTTGGTATGATGCGATCGCCAATCTTGCTGATCTTCATTTTGTCAATCCAAACAATCAGGAATTGAGTTCGGCTTGGAGTAAACTGATGGAATCATTAAACTTACCTTGGGTTAGTGAAGAAGGATTGGTTAACTTCGAGTTATTACCACCAAAAGATTAGAAATGTTGGCTATGTGAGCGATAGTAATGCACCAATAGAGGGAATATTTTTAGCTTAAATGTCGAGAGAAGCCTCACGCCGTAAACACTATTCAAAATATTAAGTTTCGACGTGAGATGAATCTCGACCAACAAAAAAGAATTTTTATATGACGCAATCTAGAAATATAATTAAAACTTTGAATATACAATATTATATAGCGCTACGCATTCAGGTTAGGACATATAGTCAGAATTTAAAAAGCGAT
>CAJHXH010000019.1_pt1 | contig 12734 bp, 8 predicted proteins | sample 9198571 | NCBI WGS metagenome assembly CAJHXH01 (sample SAMEA7708301, study PRJEB35096) | sediment metagenome | biome: marine neritic benthic zone biome [ENVO:01000025]; feature: sediment [ENVO:00002007]; material: shallow marine sediment [ENVO:03000034] sea grass bed [ENVO_01000059] ... | reverse complement strand
GTACCCATAAACAAAATGATTAAAGGATGGACGGGGCAAGGCTTTTACTCAGATCTTGCACCTGAGTCTAAACCGTTTGGCGAGGGCAATTATGAATCCGAAGGCCGAAGGTTGCGAGGCACGAAGCAATCTGCGAGGCACGAAGCAATCTGCGAGGCACGAAGCAATCTGCGAGGCACGAAACAATCTGCGAGGCACGAAGCAATCTGAATTATGAAGAAGAAAAATGAATAAAAAAGAAGTAAGATCCTTTTAAAGTCTGATTAAAACCCAAAAATGCTGTTTTAATTTGATTTATTCTTCCTTTTGCCTTATCCCCTTGGGGGGATTATAGGGGGGTTGCCTTTCCTCCACCGACAATAATAATTCCAAAACCCTCGCAGTATTGGGTGGGTAACCTATTCTACATCTAGAATTTGTAGGTAAGTCCTGTTAATATTAATTCAGATCAAGCCAAAAGCCGAAATTAATCAAAAATTAGTTGTTACTAATCAGAATCGATAATTTTATAGATAAATATACTGCTGAAAACAGATGAAAACCGACAAGCAAAAACAGACTATTCCTCTCTCAACCATAGTGTTGATTTTAGCGGGAATTTTAGGAGCAACCCTACTCACACCAAAATTATTGACTGTTTTCGATGAAGTCATTGTTTCTCGTTTTCAGCAAAAACCAGAATACCGCTTAGATGCCCCTTCCGCCGTTTTAGCTTTGGCAAATGTGCCTCCTACAGAAAGAAAATCTCAACTAGAGGAAATTGCTAATCAAAAGGAAAGTACATTAGATAGAGCTAGGGCAAGGTATTTACTGGCTTCTGATATTTTAAGGGAAGATTATGATGGTGGTAAGGCTATTGTTTATTTAAAAGGATTAGAGCGACAATATCCCGTCTTAGCCCCTTATATCTTACTCCGACAAGGTAGAGCCTATGAGTTAACTAACGATACTAACACCGCTAAGAAAATTTGGCTCAAACTGACAAAAGAATATCCCGATTCCCTCGTTACTGCCGAAGCCTATTATAAACTTGGTACTTATGATCAACAATATTGGCAATATGCGATCGCCTCATTTCCTCAATATCCCCGCACCCACGAAATTGTTTATAAATTATTAGAAGAAAATCCAGATCAATTAAATCTGTTATTATTATTAGCTGAATATGATCAATCCCATAAAAGTGATCAAGTCAGAGACTTATTAGTTAAAAAATATCGCAGTCAACTACAATCTTCTGACTGGGAAACTATCGCTAACGGTTATTGGCAGAAAGGACAATACTTGAAAGCGGCTCAAGCCTACAAAGATGCTCCAGAAACGCCCCAAAATCTTTACCGTATTGCCAGAGGTTATCAAATATCAAGTAGAAAAGCAGAAGCAAAAAGCAGTTATCAAGATTTAATCAGCAAATTTCCCAATGCCCCCGAAACAGGCAGAGGTTTAAGACGATTAGCCGATTTATCCACAGGTGATGAGGCTATTTCTTATCTTAACCGAGTTGGTCAAAAATATCCCGAAGATGCCCCTAAAGCCCTCCAAGAAAAAGCCAGTTTATTAACTAAAATGGGTAGATATAAAGATGCTACCACTGCTAGAGATCAATTAATAGGTCGTTATCCCAACTCCAATGAAGCCGCCGAGTATCGCTGGCAAGTAGCCAAAGGATTTGCCAATGGTAATAATTTGGTTTCGGCATGGCAGTGGGCGCAAGAAATTACCGTGCAAAATCCCGATAGTGATACCGCCCCAAAAGCGGCTTTTTGGGTAGGAAAATGGGCCGATAAATTAAAGCAGAAAACGGAGTCACAAAAAGCTTATCAATATGTAATTGATAATTATCCTCATTCTTACTATGCTTGGCGTGCCGCCGTTAATTTAGGGAAAGATGTGGGAGATTTTACTACCATTAGGGGCTTAGATTTACCAGTCAAAGTTCCAGAAAATCGTCCGATTCCCCCAGCAGGTTCTAATATGTTTAAAGAATTATTTTTATTAGGGGAAGATCAAGATGCTATTAATCTGTTTAAGGCTGAAGTATTAGATCCTGAGAATATTACTGTTGCTGAACAATTTACTCAAGGATTGTTAAAACAAGTTCAAGGTAAATATTTAGAGTCGATTAATTTAATTTGGAGTTTAAAAAATAGAGATAATCCTAATGATTTTCGGGCATGGCAAATATTACGTAAAAGTCCTGAATACTGGTTTGCTTTATTTCCTTTTCCCTATGAAGAATTAATTGTGAAATGGTCAAAAAAAAGAGAATTAAATACCTTTTTAGTTGTCTCTTTAATTCGTCAAGAATCTCGTTTTCAACCAAAAATTAAATCCCCTGTAGGAGCAACTGGTTTAATGCAAATTATGCCTGATACGGGAAAATTTATCGCCCCGCAAATTGGGGTAAAAGATTATGATTTAACCGATCCTAATGATAATATTAGTATGGGAACATGGTATTTAAACCACACTCATGATACCTATAATAATAATTCTTTATTAGCAGTTGCTAGTTATAATGCAGGTCCAGGAAATGTGAGTAATTGGAAGAGAAAATATAGCCTAAATGATTTTGATGAATTTGTGGAAAAAATTCCCTTTCCTGAAACTAAAGGTTATATTGAAACTGTCTTTGGTAATTACTGGAATTATGTGGAATTATATGATCCTGAAATTAAGGAAAAACTGGAATAGTATAGCAATGGACAATGGACAATGGACAATGGACAATGGATAATAATCACACAGCTGATCTTCTTTCATCAATCACACAGGCAAGATGCCTGTTCTACAGATATTGCGATCGGGCATAATAGTATTCCTGCCCCGAAAAAAAACCATCAATCTTCCCTAGGGGTTTAACATGGTTAAATCCAATCTGAGTTTAATAGTTTAGCCGTTCAGCAGTTAGATTGTCCTTCAACTCTCAAGATACGCTAAAATTTTGTTGTCTGTTAAGATCTAAGTAGTAAAATCTCAACTGATTAACCTTTATCTTTTTGTAATCTTAAACCAAAATTAACCGTGCAAATTCCTCTAGATTACTACCGAATTTTAGGCATCCCTGTTCAAGCTGAATCTGATTTAGTGCAATCAGCATATCAAGATCGACTGCAACAATTACCTCGACGAGAATATACTGGTTATGCGATCGAATCTCGCAAAAATTTATTAGAAAAAGCTTATGAAATATTAAGCAATGAATCTTTACGCCAAGATTATGATCGCCAATTTTTAGCCTCTGAATTGACAGAGAATGAAGAAATATTAGCCACAGAAACTATTCAAGAGGAAAAAGTCGCAACCACAACCTCTTTTCCAGAAATTATTATTCCCAAGATTGATATTGAAAAAGAATTGTTTATTGGTGCGTTGATAATTTTATTAGAACTAGGAGAATATGAAATTGTTTTAAACTTAACTCAACCCTATTTAGAAGGAAGAGAACAACTGGTTAATTTTAGTGATAAAACCGAAGATTTAAGTTTAGTTTGGCAAGATTTAATTTTAACTGTCACCCTCACTAATGTGGAATTAGCTAAAGAAAAATGGTTACAAGAAGAATATGAATTAGCTAGTGAGACTCTTTCCCAGGCTTATTCCCTATTGGAACAAGAAAAATTATTAAATAATTTAAAGACAGAAATTAATACTGATTTACATCGATTACGCCCTTATCAAATTTGGGAATTATTAACCAAAGAGCACAACGAATTTAAAGATAGGCGTAAAGCTATTAGTTTGTTGCGGCAAATGTTGGATTTGCGAGGAGGAATAGAAGGACAACAATCTGATAATTCGGGATTGAGTTTAGATGATTTTTTAAAATTCATTCAACAAATCAGAGTTTATTTGACATCTGCCGAACAACAAGAATTATTTGAACAAGAAGCAAAACGTCCTTCTTCCGCCGCTAGTTACTTAGCTGCGTACGCTTTAATTGCTAGAGGTTTTAGTGAGGCAAAACCGCAACTAATCGTTCGGGCTAAAAATATTTTAATTTCTCTGACTGTACATCAAGATGTTTACTTAGAGCAGTCAATTTGTGCTTTACTCTTAGGGCAAACCACTGAAGCTGAATTTTCTCTGAGTCAAAGTCAAGAAAAACAAGCCCTTAAAGATATTCAAGAAATATCACAGGGTTCTCCTGATTTACTGCCTGGATTATGTTTATACACGGAAAAATGGTTACAAACAGAAGTTTATCCCCAATTTAGAGATTTAAGTCGTCAACAAGCATCTTTAAGAGAATATTTTGATAGTCAACGGGTACAAGTCTATCTAGAACAGTTATCTAAGCCTTTAGTGGAAACTGATGATTCTGAGGAGTTATCCATATCCTCTCCTGAGTTAGAAACGACTACTGAGTCAAATCCAACAACTTCGGCTTTTGCTCAATTTAATAGTTTAAAAGAAAAAAGCGAAAGGGAAGATCCCCTCTTTAATGAATCTGACTTAAATTCGGCTAACCAAAAGATTAACCAAGGAGATATTAAGGCTGTTTCGGCCGAAAATCAACAAAATATTCGCTTATTAGTCACTGAAAACCATAATCCCCCCAAGAGTGAATCAGAATTAGTCAATTTTAGCTCTTTTCTCCAAGCAGATCTTGATTCTCAACTGCCTCCATCTCAGGGAAGAAATACAGCTTCTGCGGTAAAAACTAAACCGCCCCAATCATCACCTTCCCCACAGCAACCATCACCTGTTTCATCATCATCAAATCGTCCTCAAACTCCCCAAAAATCAACAAATGTCAGGGTATCTTCTCCTGTCGCCCCAAAACCACCTACCACAATTCAACCAAAGTCCCATAATATTAAACTTGCTAATACTAATGATCGACTAATCTGGATATTTTTAGGTTTGTTATCATTCACAGGTTTAATCTTTTTAGCCTATAAATTATTCAGTAAACCCGCAATTAGTTCATTAGCGATTCCCATCAGTGAGCCTTTAATTGAATTAGCTAAACCCAGACAAGAGTTAGTTAAACCAGTTATTCCTGAAGATAATATTAATCAACAAATCGCCCTAAATGTAATCAGAAAATGGTTAGCAGCTAAAAGTAAAGCAACAGGGCCTGAGTACGATTTAGAACCATTAAGTAAGGTTTTAACCGGAAATTTGTTAGGTCGTTGGCGTTCAGAAAGTTATACTTTAAGAAATAGAAATGCCCATCGTCGTTATGAGCATACAGTGGCGATCGAATCTGTTAAAGCAGATCCCCAAAATTCCAATCGAGGAACCGTGGTTGCCAGAATTAAGGAAAAATCCCAATATTATAGTAACGGTGCTTTGAATAACAGTCGCTCTTATGAAGAAGAGTTATTAGTTAAATATGGCTTAGTAAAAAAAGGTGATGATTGGTTTATTAAAGATGTTGCCGTCATTAAAGAGAAAAATAATTAACCCTTCAGTGTTTGGTACGCTTGATAATAAACGGTTAAAGCCTAGGGTGATGACTTTAAGGGAAATAAAGCATTATATTTCACGCCCTAGAACTCTTCCTTTATCTAGCAATGAAATTAATTTCATTGCTAATAGACTACGTTCAATAAATTGAACCAAACATGGTTTAAATTAGTTAACTTTAGTTAACGATCATTTTTAGCCAAGAGAATTGCTTTGTGGTACAGGCATCTTGCCTGTAAACTTGCCGTGGTACAGGCATCTTGCCTGTAAACTTGCGCTGCGCGATTTATTGCAAGGCGGTTGATTGATAAAGTGCATGAATTGATTTTGAGAATTTGCCACAAAGTCATCACCCTACCTTTAACCCCCTTTCTCTTTTTATTGTCTCCTAAAGAACTTGACGGTTGCTATAAGTTGTAAGTCTTTAATAGCAATCTTTTAAAGCATATCTACTCTAATAAGATAAGCTTTGTTAACAAGATCTGTTTGGAAAAATAGGCGATCGTGAAACGGCAGGCTACGCCTGATCGCATAGTGCCACTTTAAGTGATCACTAAAGTCCCACTATGGTCAAATATTAATTTTCTCGTTCCTATTGTCTGCAATCACTGATCATATCTTTTGGAAGAGTAACTTCTGAAAGTCTTAATTTACAACAAATTTTACAGGCGACTTGTCGCTCTACTAGGAATTTTTCCTTTTCTTTCTACAACAATTTGCCAAACTTCATCCCAGCGATTTTCGATAATTGTTCTTATTTTGTTTAATTGCCAATCAGGAAGAGAGTTTTTTTTCTTGATTTCCATTTTTTTCATTATTTAAACCTTATTCAGTTTTCAGTTGATCACAGTTTATCATCTTTTTCTGGCTAATTGCAAATTTTTTCTAATAAATAAAATGTTTAAGTATTAAAAACCTAATCTTAAGTAAATAATATTAAAGGATAAAAGCCATACAAATAAAAGGATATAGCTATTTTATCTTAAAAGTTTTAATGGGAGTGAGGCAATTAAAATTTTATTAATTAATAATTATTACTAATTGCTATGGTAAAATGTGAGAGTAAACTATACTCTAAATCAATGTCAAGCAAAAAAGGAATCCGTCAACGTCAACTATGTGAGTTATTAGGCTTGATTATAAAACCGTTGCCCTGAAAGCTAAACAACTCGATCTTAGTACTCATACTTATATACAACAGCAAACTGGTTGGATTCTCAAGGATGAGTTGTATTATCCTCCTGATACTGATGTGGATTTACTAGGGCAATCTTCTACTCCTAAAAAAAAATCTTTCCCACAGAGTAAAAAATGGGTTGACATTGTTAGTTTGTTTTGTTTAGGAGCGATTACCATAATAATGATCGTGATAGTTAAACAAGTCGGAATCGAACAAATTCGTGGCAATATCCATCAATTAGGTATTTGGGGCGTTTTTGTGCTTTTCTTGTTGAGATCAACTAGCATTGTCATTCCTGCTATTCCTAGTACTGTTTATTCAGTGTTAGCAGGTACTTTGTTTGGCTTTTGGCAAGGGTTTGTAATTATTGCGATCGGCGAAGCCGCCACTCTTAGTGATCGCTGATTTTATGGCTTGTTGCGGTAATTTCTTCATTGCTAAACGTTACGGAAGAGGATTGGTTAAAAGGTTAGTAGGGCAAAGATTTATGGGCAAAGTTGATTCTCTGGCTACTAACTATCTAGAAAATAATCTTTTCTTAATCTCTGGATTTCTGATGACAGGATTATTTGATTTTGTTTGCTATGCTGTAGGGTTAACTAAAATATCATGGCGTAAATTTATTCCTGCTTTAATTATGGGTATCATCATCTCGACACCGCCAGTAGTTGCTTTAGGTGCAGGAATATTTAGTCAAGGAAAATGGGTGTTAGGATTTGCCCTATTAGGAATGTTTGCTTTAGCAATTCTGGCAGGATGGTTAAATCGCAAACACAGTCAGAAAGGATTTAGAATTTAGAATTGTAGGGGTTTATGGCATAAACCCAGAATTTAGAATAACTTTTCACTAGATTATTCACGGAAAAACAATATGTCCGAAACCTGAACTCCGAACTGCGAACTCCAAACTCGTCACACCAATAACCATATTTCCAAAACCCTCGCAGTATTGCTTTTAACTTTTGACAAAAAAAATAGGGATACGAGCATCGGTCATCGACTTGTGAAAAAAGAAAAATAATTCCTTATTTCAAGCCCAGCACCACACCTAAGTCAGGACAGGCTTCGGGACTTGGGTAATTCACAATTCATAATTCATAATTCATAATTCATAATTCTTTTGACTTTCCCTAACCGCTAGATATTCTTAATTTGTAACTCTTAATCACTCAAAGTATCATTAGAATTTTTTTACATATACTTAATGATTATTAATAATAATTTGCATCAAATTCTGGATTGTGAATATAATGGAAGGAAAGACTAAACCAAAACTTAATAATCGAAGTGGGAAAGCTTTTTATCCCTATAACTAAAGCAAATCATAATTTTCTAGGATTACAAAAAAAAACAAGAGTATTTACTTGAGTGATTAATCGGGGATGAACTTTTAGTAATAATTATCAATATTAATATAAGGTTTAAAGAAAATTTATGGACTGTACTAATCCTCTCGTTCACAAAAATGGGCAGAATCGTCGCCGACAAGGTAGAAGCTGGAAAGGGTTTTCTTTCTTGGGCGGTGATGTCGATGGTGAATCGGAACTTAACCCCAATATGGAGTCAGAATTGAATCCTTCACATTATCCTCTGTCTCAAGCAAAACAAGGATCTTTTGTTTGGGTAGTAGGATTTAGAAACAAGGGCGGAAACAATCGTTTGTTAGGGATGGGGCTAGCTTCAGGAGTCAAGCTCAAAATTGTCAATGCTCAAACCAGTGGCTCGGTAATTGTCTCGATTCAATCTACTCAAATGGGTTTAGGGGCGGAAATTGCCCAAAATATTTTAGTTAGGAATGAACCTTTAATCAAGGAGGAAGACAACATGGCAGAAACTCAAGTTCGCACTTATTTACGTGAAATGGCAGTTAGTACGATCGCCCGTGTGGTTGGTTACGATAAGACAATGCGTAGCTATAAGGGTAAATTATTGTCGATGGGTTTAACTCCTAAGACTGAATTCACAGTAGTTAGAGTCGCACCTTTAGGAGATCCGGTTGAGATACAAGTAAGGGGATTTAACCTGAGTCTGCGGAAACAAGAATCCGATGCTTTGATAGTTGAGGTAGTAAGTGATAAGTAGCGATAGATCTAAATAAAAGAAAGTTTGTAGGGGCTTAATATTATTAAGCCCGTACCCCTTTAGGGTTCACAACGCTCTGAGAATAAGGGCTAAAGCCCATACTACGAACACCAACTATTTTAGGTTAAATTAAGTAGATATACTTTGATAAGTTCAAGACTTGCTAAAGCCAAATATTTAGTGTGGATTTTTGTCGATCGTCACTCAATTCTATAGTTTGATTCTTGCTTCAAATTAAAGATCTAAAAAATGGTGACTAAAATAGCGAAACCTGATTAGTTTAAAACATTGTCAATATTTTATCGCTCCGCCAAGCGATAACTGTCAAGATGGGTTTTTCCATCGCAATGTTTTCTATTATTAATGCCACCAAAATTAAATCTAAAGAAAATTTTAAGTTATTATGTTAAAACCAATTATAGCCTTAATTGGAAATCCTAACAGTGGGAAAACCACTCTTTTTAATGCTCTTACAGGGGCAAATCAGCGTACAGGAAATTGGCCCGGTGTGACAGTCGATCGCAAAGAAGGCAAATTTAAACATCAAGAACGGGAAATTACCGTAGTTGACTTACCCGGTGTCTATTCTCTGGATGTGGAAGAAGGAGAAACGGGCATGGATGAGTTAGTAGCGAGAGATTATCTGCTATCAGGAGAAGCCGATTTAGTCGTCAATATCATTGATGCTTCCAACCTAGAGCGGAATATGTACCTCACCACCCAAATCATGGAAATGCACCTACCCATGATTATCGCCTTAAATATGACTGATTTAGCCGAAAAACGAGGGATTAATATCAATCCTACGATGCTAAAAGAAAAGTTAGGTTGTCCTGTAATTCCCCTGAGTGCCGCTAATGGTGAAGGTGTAATAGCCTTAGTGGAAGAGATTGGTGAAATGGTGAGTAATATCAGTACCTCTTCTACTTATGTTGCCTATCCCGCAGTTATTGAAGATGCGCTTGCTGAATTAGTTCCCTATATTACCGAAAATAGTACTCAGCGAACTGTAGAACCTCGTTGGACTGCGTTAAATTTACTGCAATATGATCATCGGGGTATTGTTGAGTTGGGTGGGGATGACTTAGTGCGGATGGTAGCCAAGCATCGCCATAATATTCATCAAGTATTAGGGGAAGATCTCGATATTCTCATTGCTGACAGTCGTTACGGTTTCATTCAACAATTGTGTAACGGGGCAATCCAAAGACAAGGAGAAATTAGTACAACTGCTTCAGAAAAGTTAGATCAAATTGTCCTTCATCGTTGGTGGGGTATCCCTATTTTCTTAGGGGTAATGTATTTAATGTTCTTGTTTACCATTAATGTTAGTGCCGCTTTCATCGACTTTTTTGATATTGCCGCAGGTACGATTTTCGTTGATGGTGTTGCCCATTTTCTCCAAGGTATTTCTACCCCCGGATGGTTAATTGCTTTGTTAGCCGATGGTGCTGGAGGAGGTATTCAAACCGTAGCCACTTTTATCCCCGTAATTGGTTTTATGTTCCTGTTTCTCTCAATTTTGGAAGACTCTGGTTACATGGCACGGGCGGCGTTTGTCATGGACAGATTAATGCGATTTGTGGGGCTACCGGGTAAATCTTTTGTCCCAATGTTAGTCGGTTTTGGTTGCAACGTACCAGCGATTATGGCAACTCGTACCCTCGAAAATTCACGCGATCGCCTGATGACAATCTTGATGAATCCTTTTATGTCTTGTGGGGCGAGACTACCTGTTTATGCCCTGTTTGCGGCTGCCTTTTTCCCTGTGGGAGGACAAAATATAGTTTTTGGCTTATATCTTTTAGGCATTTTGGCAGCTATTTTTACGGGCATCGTGATGAAAAATACCCTCTTAAAAGGAGAAGTGAGTCATTTTGTCATGGAATTGCCACCTTATCATCTCCCACGTATTAAAGGTGTGTTAATCCGCACATGGGAAAGATTAAAAGCCTTTTTATTAAAAGCAGGTAGGGTAATTATTTTAATGGTAATGGTATTGGGATTATTAAATTCCGTCAGTTTTGATGGCTCATTTGGCAACCAAGATAGTCAAAATTCGGTTCTAAGTCAAACTTCCCAAGCCGTAACCCCGATATTTGCCCCCATGGGATTAAAACAAGAAAATTGGGCGGCAACGGTAGGAATTTTTACGGGAGTTTTTGCTAAAGAGGCAATGGTAGGCACATTGGATTCCCTTTATAGTCAATTAGCCAAGGAAGATAATGCTGATGCGGAAGAGGAAACTAGCGAATATAGTTTTTGGGGAGGAATAGGAGAAGCATTTGCCACTATTCCAGCAAATTTAGCCGATTTACCTAATCAATTATTAGATCCTTTAGGTTTAAATATTGGTAATACCGAAGATATTGAAGTAGCGGCAGAAGAGCAAGAAGTTGATACAGGTACATTTGGAGCGATGATCAGACGTTTTGATGGACAAGCAGGAGCTTTTGCTTATCTTTTGTTTGTCTTGCTTTATTTTCCCTGTGTTTCTGCTACGGCGGCAGTTTACCGTGAAACTAATTTATGGTGGACAGTATTTGTTGCAGCTTGGACAACCGGATTAGCTTATATTGTTGCTTCTGTGTTTTTCCAAGTTGCTACTTTTAGTCAACATCCTGTTTTTTCCCTGACTTGGATTGTTGCGATGGGAGTGATTACCGCGGGGGTATTCTTTTTCCTCAAAAACACTAGCAAATCTAAATCCAGAAATAAAGCTTTTGTTTAAACAAGTTTAAACAAGTAGGGTGGGCAACGCCCACCACCAATTTACAGTTTAAACAAGTAGGGGTGGGCACCACCCACATTCGTGTCAACAAAGCGCGATAAACATTGAACGAACTTAGGGTGGGAAGTGTGGGGAGTGTGGGGAGTGTGGGAAGTAGGTAGTATTAAATTAAACTGAGATCTTGCACCAAGATTAAAATATCTCAGTTTTTAGGTGTTAGGTATTAGTTTTTAGGTGTTAGGTTAAGAAAAAAGAAGTAAATTTGAGTCTTTGAGGCCAGAATACTATTAATTATGGTCTCAACCTTTAAAATAGCTAAAAAATCTAAAACCTAATACCTAATACCTACGACCTAACACCTATTATTTAGTATTAACGTACTGGTGCAAGATGTGAGTTAAACAAAAATTAGTCCATTTTAATGGACGATCGCTATTAGCCTTGAACTTGAGTTCAAGGCGGGTTAAGGTTTTTTACTCTTAAGTTGACACTAATGCACCGCCCACCACCAATTTACAGATGTGAAAAAAAGAAAAATAATTTCTTATTTCCAGCCTAGCACCACACCGAAGTCAGGACAGGCTTCAGGTTTGGGTAATTCATAATTCATAATTCTTAATTCATAATTCATAATTCATAATTCATAATTCATTATGACTTTAACTAACATCCAAAAATATTTAGGAGAATATGGAAAAGCATCTTTAGAAGACATAGCAATTCATGTTCGTTCTGACGTTGATGCTGTACGTCCCATGTTAAACCGTTTAATCCGTAAAGGTAGAGTAAAGCAAATATTAAGTAAAAAATGTGGTGGTTGCACTTCTTGTGCTCCAGAATCTTTAGAAATTTATGAATGGATTAATAAATAAGCAAATAACTTCACTTAAATAAAATAAAGTTTGTCGCTTAATCTTATTAACCACGTACCCCTTTAGAGCTGATTTATAAAGTAAATCTTAAGATCTGATCAAACATAACAATGGTGGTGGGTTACGGCTAATTTAAAATTGAATGGTAAAAGTTGTTAATTACTGGTTGCCTAACCCACCCTACAACAATTTAATCTTTTGTTTATAAATGAACTCTTAGGGTTCATAAACCCGTTGAGATTAGGGCTGAAGCCCTTACTACGAACATAAATTATTTTACATTGAATTAAATGGGGCTAATTAGTGCGATCGATCCTGTAAGTGATAGAGAAGAGTTCTTAAGTTATCTATCATCTGTAAATATTCCTGTGTTGATCATTGTGGCGGAAAATGCACCACCAAAGTCAAAAGCGGAAATGGTAGCAATGACAGAATTAGAACAGGTACAAACTGT